>Ga0315285_10002770_pt1 | contig 18351 bp, 23 predicted proteins | sample YL17G09_36_MG_FD_203698 | JGI IMG/M metagenome (GOLD analysis project Ga0315285, IMG submission 203698) | Sediment microbial communities from Yellowstone Lake, YNP, Wyoming, USA - YL17G09_36 | ecosystem: Environmental > Aquatic > Freshwater > Lake > Sediment | place: USA: Wyoming | collected... | reverse complement strand
TGGTTGTTGATTTGCCTTTTTCGTAAAGTATCCTCAACAGCTGAAGCGAGCGTCTCGTAAGCGTTTCCAAACTATCATCCTCTGCATAGTATTTTGTCAAGTCCAATCTTTACAATAGTGAGGCTTACTTATGCCTTATGCTTAAATAAATGTCCTTTCCAGACGGCAAAAGAAAAAAGAGGAAGTTTCTGACTGTTTGAGGTTCATAAGAAAGGTAACGGAATATTTAACTAACCAGACGTGAAATATGCAAAGGCGTGATTTGAATGAGCAGAGGGGGAAAAAGGGTTGCCTTGAAGATTATTTTAGCTTTAATTGGAGTATTGACAGGTTGGGCTGCAGCAAGTTATGCATTTATCTATTTCATAGCGAATGGAGTGGCTTCTGACTACGCTGAAGGATACTGTATCATTGTGTTTCTTGCTGTCCTTGGAGCCTTTGGGCTTACTGCTTTCAAGGTAAATCTGTGAGAGTGATCTCTAATGTCTTTGGAAGACGTGAAAAAACGTTTTGATGAACTGATCAGAACAGGCAAAAGTCTCCTGCCCTTTCAGAGCAGTAGTTTGGATTATTTAGCGAAAAAAGACACATGGGAAGCTCAGTGTCAAGTCTTACTAGAGAAAGCTTTTGAGAAGGACAGCATTTACCTTCAAAAGTTCAGAAACGCCCTTACTTATGGAAATAAAGAAGCTCACATAACCCATGGAGTTGCTCTCATGGAAGCAGCAAGAGAAGAGTTCGATCTTGAGATTAAGTCAGACAAACTAGCCAAAGTCAAGAAGGAGATCCGAGAAGAGAAGCCAGAGGCACCTTTCATACCAATAACCATACAGAACATTCAAGGGGACGTAAATGCTCCTGTCATTCAGGCAGTTAGATCTGAGTTCAATTTCAATCAGCAAGTGACTGAGTCATTCAAGCAAGTCCAGATCATTGTTGAGAATAGAGAGGGCATTTCTCCTAAATTGAAGGAGGAAATCAGGGAGCAATTGAGGCTTCTGCAGGAAGAACTGACACGCCAAGAACCAAACCTTGGCAATATTCAAAAGCTTTGGAAATGGTTGAAACAAAACGCAAGCTGGATTGTCCCAACACTCACTTCCATTGTCATGGAAGGAATAAAGATAGCCATGGGTTAAACAGAAGAAGCAGCCTCAGAAAGTGGAGCTGAGGATATGTCAGATCCAGAAAACAAGGCGATCCGATCTAAGCCTGTGAAGGTAAACCTTGCTGATGTTTTGTTCTTTATGATGGGAAAAAATCTTGTGTTATTCAAGAATTTGGAGATGAAAAATGTTCATTATTCGATTTTCAGTTATGGATCTACCATTGATGTCCACCAGACAATAGAAGGGCAGTTCAAAAAGCATACTCAATTGGCAAAGATAGAGCTTGATTGGGAATTTCTCCAGAGCAGAATGAGCCAAGACATGAAAGCTAATTGGAGATCAATATGTTAAACTACCAAGTGTAAAGATCCAGAATGGGAAGATCTTGAGATTAAGTTCTTGCCCATTCAAGTGTTGGACAAACTTTTGTCACTCTGGAGGAAAGGAATCAGATGGAATGTTAGTGCTGAGTCTCTACAGAGATTTGACAGCTCATTGATTTGTTCAAGGTTGGGCGATTTAGCTGATTATGGACAGGTGATAGGAGAAGGCTCAGGTTATCTTGTTTTTTCCGATGGAACTGACTGTCTGCTATTTGATTTTTACAAGATGAACAAGATTGTTGAGAAAAACCTTGCACTGTCTATTCGAAGGATTTTTCTGAAATACTACACTGTGGGCTTGATATTTTGGTGCGTTAAGATACGACTGTTATATCTACGATCAGACATCTTAAATGGAAAGATCCCTTTTCGTCTCCATGAAAGCCTATTTCTGCACAATTTGGGCAGCCTCTGCAGAAGAATCTGACTCAGTTGAGTTCTGCCTCCTTTAAGGAAGCGTCTTAACTGACTACCTGTCTGAGAAATTTCCAAGTTTTCGGGATGGTTGCTTTGAACTTAGAATGCCATTCCTCATTATCTATCAGCTCCTGTGCAAGTGTGATAGACAACCAGATCATTGTAGTCTCCAAGTTCATGAGAACGAGTGAAAGTGAACTATCACATTGATTCTTGTCATATTCTCCAATGGTTGCTTTTGTCTGCTCTTCTTCGATCATTGTGAAAGACAAGCTGCCCTTGAAGCTGCAATGGATAAACTCAGACATCTCCTGATACAGGGAATTGCTTGAATAACTGACATTCTTTCTGAGGAAGGATGGAGAGAACCTTTTGCCTTCAAACCACAATTTCGCCTCTTCCTCATTCTCTGAGAGGTATTTCATCAGCAAGTGATTTTCGTATGCTATTCTCAATAGAGCCATGCTCACATCATAATACCCTTCAAGTGCAGCTTTCAGAGAACATCTCAATGTTCTGAAAATTTTGAAGGCTATCCTGTAAGCTGCATCTTTGCTAGTTGAGAGATCTTGGACTTTGCTATCCATTGCCTTGGTAGTCTGCAAAAATAACTCTGAGAGAGACTCCACAAAGTCCAACTTCTCTGCAAAGTCCTCTTTGCTCTTCATAGCAGTTTCGGACTCTTCAGATCGAAGAAGAGACATTCCTTCAAAAGTAGCCATGCCATACCCCTCAGATCTATTCTTCCCTCTTTGGCTTAGGCTTTTGGTTTTTCAATGTCCAAGTCAGCCATACTTCAGGACTCTATAAGGAGTCAGATCTGGACTGATTGAACTCAAGATAAGTTTTGTCTTGTCGTCTGTCTTTTATACTTCTAATTCAATAAGACCGACCATAAGAGGATAGAACAGATGGGCAAGGCAGACTCTAAGATAAGAGTGTTTAGCTGTCCTGAGTGTGGCAATCCCTATGAGGCTTATCCACCTGACGACCTTCACACTACGGTGTCTCTGAAGGAACCATCCAAGGAGAATGCAGATAGCATCATCAAGATAGTGCATAACTGCTCGAACTCGGACTGCAAGAAACCAATCACTCTCTATTGGTATAGACCAACAATTGCTGCAAGGCTTGGATAACACATTCCTTTTGAAGAGTCCAGAGGAGCTGTGATCATCTGACAGGGCAGAAGCTCATGGCAGTATCGAAAAGGTTGAAGAGACGCAAACTTGGCAAATCGAAATTGATCGTCTATTTTCCTGTGATTGGACTTGCCATCATTGTTTTTCTGCTTCTCTTTCCTGAAATTTACCTGCTTATTGTTGGAGAACCAATCCAAATTCCCCTGCTTTCTGATCTCTCCTATCGGGACAAGATAGACATCTTTCTGTCCTTTGCCATAGCTATGTTTGCAGCAGTCGAGGGCTACTCAACTTATATGGAGGTCGTCTTGGAAGACAGAAGAAGCAAGATGGACAGTGCGAGAGATGAACTTGAAGAAGCCTATGCACCCCTCTACACTCTGTTCAACAAGTATCAATGGGGAGCAACCGACAAGTTTGTCTTGGAGGATGGAGAAAAGGCAAAGTTGGATCAGATAATGGCAGCCTATCCTTTCATGTTTCCTGCAGACATTTATGAGTTATGGCAACAGAAAATCAAAGGAATGAAGCCCACACAGACTAGGTTGATGGATTTAACGCATTATTTTGAGATCCCCAAGGAGTTTGTGGAAAAGATCTTCAGAGAATATGACCTAAGAGTGAAGAGATACAATGAGATTTTTGGCAGCAAGTAGCTCGAAAGAGGCACAGCATTGAGACAAACAAGTGAAGGAGAAGAGATCGTATTTGGAGCCTGAGGTTCACATAATTGAGAAGTATTTCCAAGAAGTCATGCACTGCTTCACCATGACAAACATCAGATGCAAAGGTGGAAAGGAGATAGACATCTTAGCCACAAATCCAAGAACAGGAAGGAAGTATCACATTGAATCAAGAGTCTCAACCACCTTCAAGCTTAGAGAACAGGCTACTAAAAGGAAAGGTGGAACTCCTTATAGGGATGGCTTGGACTACTTCAAGAAAGAGAAGTTTGAACACTCAGCAGTCTTGGCAAGGATCAAAGAGCTTCTTGGTGACAAGGATTATGAGAAGGTGCTTGTTGTTCATGATACTGAAGAGCCAAGAGATGCCTTGATTCAGAAAGCTCTGGAAAAGTATGGCATCCGCATTTTGCTTATGAAAGACATTATTGCAGACTTGAAGGAAGAAGCTGAAGTGAGAGGCTCAAGAGATGATGTCATGGGGTTTGTGGAACTCATAGCCTACGAAGACAGAGAATCCAACAAGCTGATCAGAACCATGCTTGAAAAGGAAGCTAAGAACTTAGGCTTGGACAAGAATGAGCTGTGGAGTCGTCTCATGAATCTTATGAAGACAAGCAAGAGGTCTGAACTTTTGAGACTCCTGAAAATCGACAAGAAAACGTCAACTCAAAAGCTCAGGGAAGCAGCATGACTGATCAAGAAGAACGACTGAAAAAAGCAATGCAGCATGACGTAAACGAGAGGATGCGTTTTCAATGCCTAATTGGAAAAACTGAAGCCACTTTAAGCATAATGATAGAACCTGATCCCCACGGTGATGAGAGGGGAACTCATGCACATTTTCATACCATCATAACGTGTCGCAACATAAAAATTGTAGATCTCCCAGAGCCTGACCGATGCCGAATGACCGATAATACTTGTCCATTCGTTGCACCTCTCGGTAGCAGTGAAAGAAGCCCAGAGTTACGAAAACTTAGTTATGCACATGAGATCATTCAAAAGATGGCTTTCATAGAGTTCTACGGATCACAACTTGTGAATGCGATCCTTGGCAGTAAAGGATTAACACCTGTCCAAGACAACTTAAGAGTTGCAGAGCTTACAAGGATTCTGGCAATGTCTGACTTGATAGATAACGAAACATATGAGAAAATCAACAGATTAAGGCGTATAAGAAACAAGCTTGCTCATAATCCAAAACAACACCTCAAGTTCACTGAGAAACAACTTTTTGAATGGTCTATGAAAGCAAGGGAATCATCCTCTGCTGTTGCGAAATTGTTGGAAAGCATTGTGAAAAGAGTAAAGCCATGAAGACCACAAGAGAGCTGAGCTGCTGAAACTGCTTAAGATTGACAAGGAAACCTCAACTCAAAAGCTGAGAGAAGAGTGAAGCCATGAGGATTCAGGTCAATGGCACTTTCATTTTGAAACGCCAGAGCCGATTTCTCAAAGTCCTCAATGCCAAGCATGATGGTGCTAACAGCTTCACGTTTGAATGCATAGACATTGGAACAAGACAGAGACAAGCCGTTCAGTGTCAACTGCTTGGTCTGTTTGAGGCTCTGGACTCTGCAGCTCCTTTCATGAAGAACCCTAAAGACATCTTGCTGATGGACTTGGACAACCAAGGTAGATGGAAGATAGTTTCCAACGATCAGGTGGAAAAGCTGAGTCTCGCAAAAACGACAAGTGAAAGAAAAGATCTATAAAAGAAAAAGAGAGGATGTTTGGGACAAAGCATTGGAAAGAAAGATGCTTGAGGGGAAGATGGAGTGTCCAACAATGACAAAGTGAGCAAGGAAAAATGGTTTGGTTTCATCAAATTTCTTGAGGCACCCTTGAGATTCTATGATGATCCTGTCTATACACCTGAGGAGAAGAAAGCCATCAAAGACTATGAAGATTTGGCTTTCAGTTTCTATCGTGATCTGAAGACTGATGGGCATATCAGTTTCTTGTCTGAGGAAGCAAAGGCAAAAAGAGAACTTGGGTTCTTCAAGATTGCGATGGATATTTCAAACAAACTTGTGAACACAAGGGAATTTGGAGCAGAGGAACAATGGCTTATTCTTCTATCTATGTATTGTTGGTATTCTGAGATGATAAAGAATTTGCTTCTTGAGGAAGCAAAGAAAATCCACAAGTCCTTGATGGGTAAAGCATGGAAAGGTTTCATGACATTGGGACAGTTTATGTGTGAGATGCATAGATACAAGAATGGAAAGCACAAGCCCCTCTTCTCAGAGATTGATGTAGATCTGAGAAACTCTTTTGATCATGCCAATATTGACTTTAATGATGAAATCAGGTATTACGACAAAGATCACAATCAGAAGATCTTGAAGTTTAATCAGATGCTTTCCATGTTTAAGAAGATTCCAGCATTGTATGCAACACTCTTTTTCTATAGACGAAAAGTGTTCTTTGAAGAGGTAAAGTCAACAGCCAAGAAGAAGGGCTATCTTTAGAATGCTAACATTTTATTTAACTTTCTTGTTCTCTCAGCACTCTTTTTATGGAAGTTTTCCTCACAGGTTTGACTAAAGGAAGGTATCTGTGTGATTGACAAGGAAGGAATAGCTTGGGGTGTTATTCTCTCTCTTGCTGTTCAAGGTTTCTATGATGTTCTCTTCTATTGGATGGGTGGGAAGATTGTGGAGGAGTGGATTGCATTTGTTGCGGTATCTCTTTCTCTGTTCTTTGTCATTGTGATCTTCTACACGACAGGATCTCTGAAGGGAAAAAGGCACAGACGACGAGAGAAACAGGATCAGAGATCTGAAGGTGAGCAGAAATTGGAAGGTAAGTCTCAAGGGAGAAAGTGGAAGAAATGGCTCAAGAAGACAGAGAGCATTGCAGTGATCTTATCAATCCTAGCCTTGGGCTTCACCGCAATCAACACATATCGTGAATGGTATCCATCACCTCAGAGGGCAAAACTGGCGATCTTCATTGAACACTACAGCTTCTTCACTGGGACAGCTAATGAACTCAACTTTGACATTTGGGGAAAGGTAGTGAATGACAGCCCTCTCACAGCACTTGTCAGAAGATGGGGACTTGTTCTTTCTGTTAACATGTCCTACAACATTGTGAGTTCAGGGTTCAACATGCCAGATCTCTCAATCTCTCCATCAGAACAAGTGAACTTCACTATGGGACATGTTCTGTGGGGAGACAATCAGACAAGGATCCCTGAGACTGCAATCAGAAGCTGCATGGCATGGATTGAATATGAAGACGACATTGGACTGCAGATAGCACAAAAGGAATTCAGCTTCCAGTGAAGAGAAAGTCAGACCGCATTATGCTTTCTTCGGGTAATCTAGGTCAATGTCTTTAGTGGTTAGCACTTGCCCAGTCTTCACTTCTTTTGCTGCTCTTACATAAATAATACTTTCTTCTTTGGCAAGGTCTGACAGAATTGATTCTTGTCCTTTTACCACTTCTTGTTCTCTGAGGAACTTTAGGAGAACAGCTTGCACGACACTTGCGAACCAAGAGAGACTTGGGGAATAGACTTCTTGGTCGTCCTTGACATAGTGCTTTACATACTTTCTATCTGTCTGGTCAGCAGAGAGTGTTCCTATTGAGATCTCTTTCCCACCATGAGTGAAAGCACATCTCATAGTATAAGCCTCTTCTATCAGCAAAAGCAAGAGTTTTCTACTACCAAGTTCATCTTCGAATGATTTTTGCAGGTATTTGAGAATGAACTCCATAAAGTCCTTTCTTTGATCCCCAGTCTTCATGACTTTGTTTGATATTGCTTCGATTGCAGTAACTAGCAGAAAGAATGAGAGTGTTGGGTTATCGTCAATCAAAGACAAAGCAGCTCTGTAGACACTGCAGCTTCTCAGGTATTGTCTCAATAGGTCTGAATCCAAGCTCTGCAGCTTCTTAAGCAACTCTACAAAGTCAGTTGGCAGCTCAATCTTTCCCATCAAGAATGATGATCGTTTCCTTCTCAAGGTTCCTTGCACATTGTTGATTTTGATAGAATCAAACTCCACTTTCATTCTATTGACTAGTGATAGCAGAGAAAGAACATAGTCACCTTCTTTCTCAGGGTTAGAGCTAGTCTGCCATTCTTTCCACAAGTCATAGAACTCAAGAATGAACCTCTCATGAGTGTCATCTAAGGATTCTTTGGCTGTGGGGATTGAACCTATTCTGTATTTGCCAAAAGTGACCTCTTTCAATCTTGGCTCCAGAGCTTTTGAAGAAGTGAATAGTATTTCTATATGAAGAGACTCTTTGCTCAAGGCTTAGCACCGATGTTTCTAATGAAATCTAAGAAGATTTGAAAGTCTCGCTCTATGATTGTCAAAAACTCATGGAAATAACTCCTTCTCACGATGTCAATCAAGAAGGGCAGTCTTTCCTTTCCAAAAGAAACAAACTGGACATGGTTGGTTGGAGACACTTTGATTTCGTTGTTTTCCTGATGAAATTCATATATCTCTCCGTCATACACAATTACAGGAAAGACAATAGATCCCTTTGCAAGCTCAATCATACTTTCAAGTGTAGAATTAACTTGCTGAGTTGCCTCAAAGAAGTCATCTTTATGCTTCTCGGCTCTTACATTTTTCTTAGGAGCTACGTTGAGAACTCCGATTTTTATGTTCTTGTCCAGTGTATGCAGACCTGAAAGTCTCTCAAATGAAACAGCGAGTGCAGAAGATTTTATTCCAAACAAAGAGCCTAAAGTATCAACAGCAGCCAATGTTTTGAGTTTGTCATAAAGCGGTGGTCTCTCAAGTTTCTTGAGGAAATCAATTATTGTTGCGAGTGCAGGGAGAAATTCACCCTCTTTCTGTTGAGTGTAGAAAACCCATTCATGTTGGTCGCTTTTTTTACACTCTACAAGCATTGAAACACCAAACATTGGAGATGAAAGTCCAAATTTCATCGCAAACACGTCAACTGGTCTGATTTTTTGGGTTTCCTTGTCTTCGTATGGAAGTTGATTTATGACGAGCCATCCTCTCTTCCGCAGAATATTTCCTATCTCAATCTCCGCAGGAAACCCAGTCTCCAGAATGCGGTCATGAATTTTCTTAATTTTCTGTTGTTCCTTATTTTCATCCGTGATTCCAAGTCACCTCTGCTTGCAGATAAGCTCAATCATTTCTAACCTTCCATGAGAGTCTTCAACTTCTCAATCTCATTAGCTAAGGCAGGATAAAGATAGTCTAGAAGCTGAAGTGCCTTTTTGTCTGAGTAGCCCATTAGTCGAAGAAGGATTATGTCCAACTCCTTTCTGGGAGCATATTGTGTCCTCAACTGCTCGAGAATGCTTGGGAATTGAGTGGCTTTTACAGAATCAAAGAACTGCAGCAGTTGCTCTCTCTCCTGCTTCTTTAGCTTCTTTGGATCAAGCAGTTGCATTTCTTTCATTGCATATTCATGCAGTTTCATCCATGCTCCTCTTGTTTCTGTCCTTTGAATGATCAATGCAATCAAATTGAGAGTGCTATTGAACCACAGTGATAGTATCTTTGCATCATCATCTGAAAGCCCTTTGATGCTCCACATGTCCACACCAACTATTGGCTCTTCAGAATAGTATGCAAGGAACCTTGTTCCTGTGGCTGAAATGTCGAATCTCCTTAATACTACCAGATTCGCTAGTCTTGGTTCTACATACTTGCTCCATTTCTTTATGTTTGCAGGATGCTTCATCACAGTCTCAATGCCACTGAACTGTTTGGTGATAATCAGATCAAGAATGTCTGTGACTTCAATCTTGTCAGTTCTAGCAGATCTTCTGAGTCCTCTTGCAAAGGCTTTGAGAGGAGCCTTTAGTGTCTGTTTTGTGAACCTGTTCTCAACTACTGTGTTTGCATTGTCTATACTCTTTATGATCCATTCATCAACATTCTTGATTGCTCTGAACGGTTGAACAATAAAGGCACCATGAACAGGTGGGAAATAGTCGAATCTGAATACCTTGCCCTTCCCTCTCTCCAGCAGTTTCTCAAAAGGTATGAGTCTTTCAGAACCTTTCTCAGTAATCTTCTCTAGAGCGGGAGGCAAAGCCAAGTCGTAGGCTGATATGAACAGATATAGATTATCCACATGTTTCTTCAGCTCTGCCTGAGTGACTTTCACAGCATTTATGTCGTCATCAGCATAAGGCTCTCCAAGTTTTGATCTCTTGACTACTGTCTTCAGCTTTTGGACATATCTATTTGCCTCTTCCATAGAGGAAGGCAGTCTTTCAAAAGAAGAGATGCAGCATTCACTGTCAGCTTTTGGCTTCCCTTTCCTAGCTATCAACAGGATCTCTCTAAACTGTGCTCCTTCAGAGAAAGCAGCTCTCTCCCATGCTGTTATGATGTGCTCAATTGTGTATCTATCAGTCAAGAGCTTTCTGACTCCCCTTGCAGACTGCACTCTCAGAACGGTAGCAGGTAAGACAAAAGCGATTCTTCCTTCTTCTTTGACAAAGCGATCAGCAAGAAATAGGAAGTAGCCATAAAGCCCAAGCTGTCCATGGGCATATTTGCTGTAGTCACTGAACCGTCTTGCTAGACTTTCTTTGTATTCCTTGGGCAGTCTTTCCTGTCTTGTGAAAGGTGGGTTCATTATGACGAGATCCACTTTCTCTAATGGTATCTCTTCTCCACCAACTCCTTCGAGGGTAACTGCACCTTTCTTCATGTAGGCATCCTTTGGAATGACAAACTTCTCTTTGAACATGTCTAAAGTTGGCTTTCTGTAAGCTGCCTTAAGCTCACTATAGATTGCTAGAATATTCATGTTGGGCTTCAGTTCTGTTGAGTCCCAAACTGCAACTCTGACTTTCTCAGTTTCGTGGAGCAAAGCCTGAAGAGATAGATGCATCACTGCAAGATGAGCTGCAAAAGGCATTATGTCAACACCTGTGAGATCTTTCTCCAAGAACCTTCTATGATCTTCCAATGAGATACCGCTACTGCCACAATGGAGCAATTCCTTCTTCTTGCGATATGCAGCAACCAGAAGCGTGCCACTACCGCAAGCTAGGTCTATGGCTTTAGCATCAGACCTCTCAATAGCTAAACCAGCAAGTATCTCAGCAGCTTCATTGTTTGTGTAGAAAGCAGCTACAGCCTTTCTTATGTTGAATGGTATAAGTTCATGAAAGACCTTGCCCAAGACATCATGCCCTATCTTCTCGGGTGCAAGAGCTTTGACCACCACAATCACTCTCTTTATGACTTCTGTTGCAGATTGAGGTAGCTTAGAAGCCACATCAAAGCCAAAAACAGAGGTATAATCTTTCTTCAGAACAGCTTCAAAGTATCTGAGCAAGTCAACAGGTTTCCCAATCTTAGATTCATCTATTGTCTCAAACTGTGGATTTGCTGTAGAGAGAATATGGTAGAAGATTATCTGATTAACCAAGAGATAAGTTGCTGCCTGTCTCATTTCATCAAGAGGATAGTGCCCTTCCTCATATTGCAGGATATTCTCAAAGACTGTCTTTCCACCAAAGATCTCCTCAAGATCCTCACCTTTCAGGCTTCTCACACTGAGAGTGATTGAGTCTACAGCTTGAGTCAAGACTTTGATAGCAAAGCCTGTGTCAGCTTCAACAGCAAGAGCTCTCAACACTTGAGAAGCAATCCAATCAGCCACTTCAGAGAGATTGCCTTCATATCTTGAGCTAGGCCTGAAGTCTTTGAAGATAGCAATAGCAATGTATTTCAGCTTAGGATCAATGGCTATCTTCTCGAGCATTTCAACAGGCCAAGGTCGCCTCAGCTCCTCTGGAAAGAGGATTGCAAAAGCACCTTTGGCGTCAGTGTATTTGGAATAATCGTGAAGCCTAACCATAGCATCTAGCAACTTGGCTTCAGCACCAAGTTTTGTTTCAACAACATACTGTGCACCATTTCTGAGAAGCAAGTCAGGAACTAGACGACCTATTGGAGTGGTGTAAGATCTCTCAGTCTCCACTTTGACTGCTCTCTTCTCCAACTCCTTCTGCAAGAAACTTCTGACAGTCATCTCAGTGGGCACAGAGCTACTCATAGACACCAACTGCAATTATGCAGCAAGTCAAAATATGCCTTTGCTATTCCTATGATTTGCAGAGCTGCTCTCCTTGGCTGACTCCAACTCTTACCTTGCCCAATCCTCTGCATGAAGACTCTCTGATGCCTCATGATGTTCCTGTGAACCGTGACTCCAAGCTCAGGCATCCCTCAGGATCCCAGAGAACATTCTAAGCTTCCTTTGTTTTATATCTTGGCATAGACGGCAAGAAGACATAGAAGCCACAAGGTATCAAGAGAATCAGGACTTGTCACACATTCCTCAAGCCATAATAGATTATTAAATATAATGAACGAAAGGACTCTAGTTTAGGGAGATCGTCTTCTTGCCCTATGGACATCTTGCGTCTTTTACCAAAGTAGCAAAACCTTAATTCGGGTATATGGAATATATAAAGTCTGAGGCTCAGGCATGGAACAGATGTTGCTGCAAGCGGAAGAAGAGATCTACGTTCCACCGATCCATTTGTTCAGAGACTTTGTTAATGAGCAGTCAAAATATTGGAGAAAAAAAGACGAGATCTTCATCAAACTAACATACTTGCTTGGGAGTCGGGCAAGTGAGCTGCTGACAAAGGTGACTCCTTGGCAGGCCAGCCACAACAAAACAAAACCTTATGGGAAACTCTTGTCTTGGGAGTTTGCTACCTATAGAAAAGCAGATGGGAAAGCTATCAAGATCTTGCTAATTAAATCTGCCATCGCCAAGCGAATGAAACGAAAGAAGAAAGAACAAGACAGCAACATTGAGGCAATCTTTCAACATGAGACTTGGGATCCTAGCCAAGTGCAGGAGAACTCAGAGACAAGTCCACTTGTCCAAAAAGTGAAAATGAAAGTCGTTCCCATAGTCTGTGATATTGCTGCAGAGCCTTGGTGTCTTGACATCTTGAAATGGATAAGAGATCAGAAGACTGAGAAGGCAAGAGTAGAAGCCCTCAAGTTCAATTTCTGTGAGATGACTGCTCAGAACATCGTGAAGAAATGCCTCAGGCAACTAGATCCAAAGATTCATCCTCATACCTTACGGCACTACAGAGTTACCCATCTGATCAGATCCTATGGCTTCAATCCCTATCAAGTCACAGCGTTCTTTGGATGGAGCTTGAAGTCAGTAGTAGCCAAGATGGGAATCACAGCAAGCTCAAACGTGGGAATCTATGCACATCTAGTTTGGAAAGACTACATAGACCTGCTTCTCGTTCCAATCTCAGAAGTCAGCTAGACAGTAATGCAGCAACCCAAGATTAAGCCTCTTCGCCTTTCTAAAGATTTGTTTTATTATCTATTGATATTGTTTTGTTCTGACGCTAATCTGAGCTTTTCGCCTTCGAAGTCATCATCAACCTTGCCACTTCCATGATAGTAGCAAACTGTTGAACACTCTCATGGCTACATATACGGAAGCACTATGGAAAAGAACCTAAGCTTCTTGCCACTTCTCTTCAGACTCTTCTTCCTGAGCCTCTTCAGGTTCTTTCTTAGGCTCAAGATCTCTCTGCAGCTCTGTCTCCGTCATCCTGTCAGTCAGAACCATAGCTAAACGGTCATGTCTCCTCTTCTGAGCATCAACGTAGTTCACGAAACGCCTTGCCTTAACATATTTTTTTCTGAGCCTATAGAAAACATTGTAAGCAGTCTTGGTCGTGATCCCCACTTTCTGAGCTGCAAAACCAACAGTATCAACTTCCTTCAAAGCCCTAAGCAGCTTTTCTTCAAGACAAGTCAGTGGACTCCTTACATGCTGAACAAGGACTTTGGAACCCATCTTCTTCACTGTGTTGAAACTCCTTACATAGCCTTAAGAACTTTGTCTTTCTGGGCATGGACTTATCTTGTCGTCTGCTCAAATTGTGAGAAATTCTCCGATCAAACGTAAGGAGACGTTTGAGTGAATTGCACTCAAAGAGTCCACCATCTTTGCTCTGAATTGCAGTGTCGTCTCCTTCAATCATGATCACACTATCTGGAACCCACCTCTTGCTAGGAACGAATCCTTTTTCTTCATTAGAATATCTATAAATTGACATAACTGAGAGTGAAATATTTTTATTCTTATCTAATAGAATAGCAATCGAGAAAGGTGAATTTCTTGGGAAAGATCTCGAATGTGAAGCTCTTAGTAATGACAGCGAACTACTTCAGAAGAATAGAAGGGCGGAAGCAGTTTCAAAAGGTAGTTTTCCTGTTACAGGAGCAATTCGGAATCGAGTTCACATATCCGTTTATTCCATACCTTTATGGTCCTTATTCTTCGCAGCTTCAAAATGACATTGATAATTTAGCAAGGACAGGTTATTTGAAGGCAAGCAAGATTGGATCCTTGTATCATTATGAAATTACTCCATTGGCTGAAAGGCTTGCTTCTCATTTAGAAAAAGAGTATGGAGAAGAACGATCGCAAGAACTCAGAAAGCAAGTGAACAATTTGAAAGAATCTGAAACTGAAGAATTGGTTCAATGGTCCAAGCAATTGATGAAGAAGAAGTATAAAGGCAGTTTTGTTTTCCCATGGTAAGGACAGTAAACCCAAGTGATTCGAGAAGCCCAACCCAATGTTCCGTATGAAGTTGTAAAGGATCCTATTTATGGATATATTCGACTTTATGAACACGAAAAGGAGATTATCGATACATCAGTTTTTCAAAGACTAAGACGCATAAAACAATTGCCTTCAGCACATTTTGTTTACCCAAGTGCAACACATACTCGATTTTCACATAGCCTTGGAGTCATGCATATCTCAGGAATCTTCTTGAACCGTCTGCTTGAGCCATGTATGAAGGAGATTTCAAATGATGATTTCTGTCATTATTATTTTTTGACAAGGCTCTGGGGACTTACTCACGATATAGGTCATGGACCATTTTCCCATTCCTTTGACAAATCTGTTCTCGAAAAAATAGGTTTGAATCATGAGTATATGTCATCGAAAATTGTTCAAGAGAATCCTGAGATAGCAAACATAATAGAAAAGAGGCTGAAAGACTATGGCATATTTCCTAAAACCCTAGCAGAATATTTGGCGAAAAGCAAAGAGGAATGGTCAGAACCGCGGAAATTGGGTAACACTGAACACAATGAGGCAGCTTTCTACCATATACTGAAAGGATTCTATAGCACCGACATAATTGACTACTTATTAAGGGATAATCTCTTTACAGGTGCAGGATATGGGAACTTCGATTGGCAGAGATTAATTCTCTCTTCTCATTTGAACAAAGACGAGATAGCCCTAGATAAGAAAACTCGTGATACTTTAGATGCTTTCTTATTATCAAGGCTGTTTTCTTTTAACTCAATTTACTATCATAGATGGTCCAGAGCAATAGATCATATTATAAAAGTGTTTTTAACCAAGCTGAGAGACAAAATCGACTTTAGCACCTATACCCAAAATGTTGCTGAATACGAGAAATTAGACGACGAAAGCATATTTCACTTGAGTGAAGCAGCCGCAATCCCTGAAAAAACAATGCTAGTGAATAGGAAGGTGCCTTTTAGGCAAGTTGACGAAAAAAGGTTTCCAACATCTGACCTGCCGTTTCTGAGTGAAGATATTCTCAGTGAAGTCTTGTCTGAAAGACTTGAAAGTGAGATCCCTCGAGAAGCATATTTTATTGACACTCCAAATCTTCCTCTATCCCCAACTATTGGAAAAGAAGAAATTTGCATGATCGACATGACATCTTCTCCACCAACTATATCTAGAGAGCAAATTAGAGAAACCTCGTGGGGAAAAGTCCCCCAAACTATTTGGACTATGCGACTATATCTAGACATGAAATATGCGAATATTGAAGAGAAAATAAAAAAAGCTTTCAGAGCTGCAGTCAAGGGAGAAGCAAAATTGAGAACTCATTACTGAAGCATTCTTGTTTTGTATTGTCGTCTGCTCCAAGCTCAGACCACACTCCTATCCTGATCCTGAGATGGTCGTAGTCGTGGAGCTGACAAGTCCGACAGAAACCTTGAGAAAGTCTCAATCGTTCTCTGACACTGCTGCAACATCGTCTCATTTTTCTCTTGCCAATCAGGCAGATTGACCTGAGCTTCTATGCTAGTCCTGTGTGACTTGTCTCCTGAAAGAATGACAACACCATTACTTTCTTTGAAGAGATCCAACTTCAGATAAGGCAGCTCATATCCTGTGTCTGCTGCACAATGAACACCTTTCATCCTGAGAGTCCTTGCCCATTCAGTAAACACCTTGATGTCAGTGATCAGGAACGTCTGAAAGAATCCATTAGCTAGGAGCTGAAGCTTCTTCCCTTCACTGACAGGCTTCTTAACCCATACCTTGATCCTGCCACTCTCATGCCACTCAAGACGACCAAGCCCCTTGTCCTTCCACAACAGATACCTGTTCCTTGCAGCAGTCCTGATCCAGCCTGCAGCCACAGCAGCCTCTCTACTCACACCCTTCAAACAAAAAAGGAAACCATGCCAATGATGCCAATTTAGCCCTTTTAGCCCTTGGCTATTTTGTAGGTCAGATCTGAAGTCGTGAGCAAGTTTGTAGAGATACAGTTTCTCAGCATCATAGTCAAGCCCAAGATCAGCAGCCACTTTCTTATGGTCAAGTCTGCCTGTAGCCCTTGGATGCTCCCTGAAATACTGATAGACTTTTGATTTAAGTGAATCCAACTGACTTCCTGACCTTCCTGACTGCCAGTTTCGTTATAGTTGGTATTGCGTTATACGAAATCTATATATAAGTATTGCGTTATACTCTTATTGAATAAGAATGCCATACAAAGATCCTCAGAAACAAAGAGATGCTATGCAGAAGATCATGAGAGAATATCGTCAGAGAGAAAAACAAAGGCAAGCTGAGATGGAACAGTTGCTCCGCAAATTAGATAAGTCTTCATGGGAACGTTTGTATGGACAGAAAAGACGCAAAGGACAATAGCAATTAGATTGATTTTTGCTTCTTCTGCTGCCACTGTTTCTTTGTCATTCTATTTAGCTCTTTGAGAACACTGTCCACTGTTGCCTTTGTCAAGTCTTCAAAGCTCTTGCTGAACAGGGAAGAGTCTATCCTGCTTGTGAGAGCTGTCAATTCCTCAATTTTCTCTTTCAAAGAGGCGATCTCCGCATCTTTCTTCTTCAGCAACCCCATGACTTCAACATTTTCTTCGCTTTCATAGATCCTGACTGAACTGTAAGCCTTTGCATATTCATCTCTGTGTTTTTGAACCACAACAGGATCTTGCATCCAACTGTCCCAATGGTGAGCATGGTCGAAATAGTGTTCATCAACACCCAAACTATGCGTCATCCAAAACTCACGGAAAGCAGGATCACTAACTTTGATGTTGTTTCTGAACCACTTTCTCAGAGTGTAGAGGGTAAGCTGTCGCCTTCGTCTTCCCTCTTGCATAGGTGAAAGTTTCAGCTTCTTAATGATCTCTCCGAATTGCACACTGAACAGGGCAGGACTCAGGGATGCGTCTTTCTGCTGCTTGGTGTGAACTGCAAGGAAAATGACATCTTGATCTTTCAAAGGCAATCTTGGAGACAAGTATTCCTTCAAAGCCCTATAGCCATCTTCACCAATGAAGCTGAACCTTGCTCCAACACGATCCTTAACCATTGTCGTCTCTAACTTGATCATCATCGGAATTGTAGCCTTCTCAAAATCTTCTCGGATGTGCATGAATCGGAGCTTGGTTAGAGTGTCAGGTCTTAACCCAGACTCAAGCATCATCAAAAAGAAGCATCTGTCCCTAAGATTTGCGTGTTCAAGGATGCGTTTGACCTCTTCCCTTGTTATGGCTCTGTTGTGATTGATAACAAAAGATTCTGTTGTGACATCCACTTGCAGAGGGATCTTACCGTGTTGAAAGAAGCTGAGGACTGCAGCTAGAATCGTGGCTTTTGATTTTGGAGCAAGATCCTCAAGCTCTCCGTAGTAGAACTTCTCAATCAGGTCTGAATATCTGTCTAGGAACTGCTCTCTCTTGCGATAGTCGTATTTGACTTGCTGCCATTCAGTCCGTATGGCTTCAGGATCAAGCTGAGTAGCCTGTAGAAACCTGCTGAAGCTTGACAGATAGGAGATCCTTGTGTTCTTAGAATGGGCTGCTTTCTTGAGCCAAAACTCAATGCAAGGCATGACTTCCAGATTACTGCAGCTCATTCCTTTCCACTGCTCCACAGTTTTTGCACTTGTGTTCTTCTCCAAGAACCATTCCGCAATACCTGCACACTCTCTCCTTAGAGACGACAACAGGACTTGTCTTAGGCACTGAGGCTCTAGCAGCCAAGCTGACTGAAACCTTGACCACTAGAAGGACTGTGATAAGCAAGGATCCACCGAGAGCTGTCCACACTATCATATTGGTTAAAAGCTCAATCATTTCCTATCACTTCCTTAGAGATAATAAGAGCAATCAGGCTATATAAGCATTTAGCTTAAGCTTAAGTAATGAGGCTTATTTAAAAGTTTGGCAAGCTGAAATGTAGCGAATGAATGATTTCTAGCCGCTGTTTTTTGTTAAACAGAGCCTAAAACCACAATGTATTTATTTCTCGACAAAAATTGGTTATCGCAC
>Ga0315285_10002767_pt1 | contig 18355 bp, 15 predicted proteins | sample YL17G09_36_MG_FD_203698 | JGI IMG/M metagenome (GOLD analysis project Ga0315285, IMG submission 203698) | Sediment microbial communities from Yellowstone Lake, YNP, Wyoming, USA - YL17G09_36 | ecosystem: Environmental > Aquatic > Freshwater > Lake > Sediment | place: USA: Wyoming | collected... | reverse complement strand
GGTCAGGGAAATGAGGAAAGCCAGCCCGAGGGAAAGGAAGGGAATCAAGGTGTAAGCTGACAGCAGTTTGAAACGGCCCTCCCGGGCGATTCGAAAAAACCAGAAGATCAGGCCGATGCTGGTGAATATATTCAAGAGGAGGATCTTGGCCCAGATGAAGTCCACCTTGTAGCGGGCCAGGGGGACCAGGATCGGGACTAAAATCAGGAAGTAGAAAAAAAAGCCAAGCGGGGTGGGCTCTTTTTTTCTGGTATTTTTAGCCATTCCGGTTTTTAAGAAAAGTCTCAAAAAAAAGTTAATCCAAAAAATCTGGTTCAATTATAAAATCGGATTGCAATAAGGACAATGAGAAAGTTGATCCGAGGTCTCAGAAGCTAGGAAGCTGGGAAACTGGGAAGCTGGGAGGCTGGAAGGCAAGAAAGCGGGGATGTTGGATTTAACATGAGCGATTTATCCAATTTATCTCGAGCGAATGCGAGGGAAGCGAATACGAGAGAATCCGAAGGGCAGGATTCAAAATTCTTCGACTTCGGACTTCGGACTTTTTAGCCTGGCAATGGTATTGGGCTTGTGATAATTTTTTAAACAATGGAGCGCGAGCGGACAATTGCGAAGACCGTCAGCGTTTCCGGGATCGGACTGCATTCCGGCGCGAACGCCCGCTTGACCCTGAAACCCGCGCCCCCCGGGAGCGGAATTGTTTTTTTCCGTTCCGACCGTGCCCCGGCCCTGCCGATTCCGGCCCGAATTGATTTCGTGAGCGATGACCGTTTTGCCACCACCCTCTGCCGGGACGGGGTGGAGGTAGCCACCGTGGAACATTTTCTGGCCGCGGCCTATGGCCTCGAGGTGGATAATCTCGAAGCCTGGATCGAAGGCCCGGAGATTCCGGCCGGGGATGGGAGCGCACGGCTTTTCGTGGAGCTTTTAACCGAGGCGGGGGTCGAACTTCAGGGCCAGCCCCGGCCGGTTTTTTCCGTTCCTCGCCCGCTGGAGGCGGTGAATCACGAAGCCAGAATCATCGCCTGCCCGGAAGCGGGAGCGAATCTTTTTCTGGAGTTCAAGATCGCTTATCCCCATCTCCAGATTTCCGAGCAGACCTTTCAGCTCAAACTTTCCCCCGGGGATTTCCGCCGCGAGATCGCCTCCGCCCGCACTTACGGTTTTTTGGAGAATCTGGCCGGACTGGAGGCGGAGGGTAAGGGCCAGGGGGGATCACTTGAAAACGCGATCCTGATGAGTAATGGTAAAGTGATAAATCCGGAAGGCCTACGCTTTCCGGAAGAGCTGGTTAGGCACAAAATTCTGGATCTGATCGGGGATCTGGCCCTTCTGGGGCGGAGGATCTCCGGGAGGGTGGCGGCGCAATACTCCGGGCATTTTCTGAATCACCAGCTGGTCCGGGAAATGTCCAAAATCATGAAGCCGTGAGGCGTTAAAAGTTGTCCATAGTGTTCGTAGGGTTCATAGGGTCCGTAGTGTCAAGAGAGAAGAATGAATCCGATTAACTTTTCAGACACGATGGACACGATAGACACAATGGACCTGTTTTAAAATGGATTCACAATTTTTTCTCCTCATCGCCCTGGTTTTGTTCTCCGGGCTCTTCCTGGCGGCGGTTTTCATCCGTCCCGAGCCGGGGCGGTCAGGTTACCTCTGGTTCCGGATCGGACTTTTCCTGGCGGTGATAATCTTAAGCCTCGGGATCGGGCTGTGTTCCTTCGAATCCGGGCATCTTCCCCTGACCAATCTTTATGAATCCCTGCTGATTTTTGCCTGGTTTTTGAGCCTGACCCCGCTGGCTTTCAAAAAACTGCCGGTTTCCCTGGTCCGTTTCGCCTTGTTGCTGGCCGTGGCCGCCCTCCTTTCCGCCAGTTTTCTTCCACAGCGTTTTACCGTTCCCGCGCCCCTTTTGCCGGCCTTGAAAAGCCACTGGCTGGCTTTTCACGTCCTGACCTGTTTTTCGGCTTATTCCGCCTTTGCCGTCGCTTTTGGATCCGCCCTGCTTTACCTGGTTCCTTCCTTCCGGGGTTCACTTTCCTTGGAGACCCTGGAGACCATCACCACTACGGCGATCTCACTGGGATTTCCGCTTCTGACCATCGGGATCGTGACCGGGGCGGTCTGGGCCAACCAGGCCTGGGGAACCTACTGGAGCTGGGACCCCAAGGAGACCTGGTCGCTGATTACCTGGCTGATCTACGCGGCCTTTCTCCACGCGCGCTTCGCCCGGGGGTTCCGCGGGCGCCGGTCCGCCCTGCTGGCGGTTTTTGGATTTATCTCCGTGGTTTTTACCTACCTGGGGGTGAATCTTATTCTCTCCGGCCTGCATTCTTACGCTTCTTAAGAGTCCTTCATTTCTGCCAAATGAGACTTTTTTCTTTTTTGGGGGGTGGGTTTCGCTCCGCGCACAATAGGTGCATACTGCAATCACGGCAGGCTGACCCGCAGGGTCTAGCCAGTATCGAGGAATACTTTGTCGTCGAGTTTATCGTAACCTGTTTACTAAGAGTGCCCGTCGCGAGAACCCACCGCCCCGGGCTCCGATGCAATCAAAAACTTCATTTTTGAGTTTTGTCATTTGAATTTTATTTGGCATTTGAGCTTTGATATTTGTCATTAGATAAGGATGGGATTGCCAAAATCGCGTGATATTGATAGAAATAAAACATGGCAAAAAAATTGATATCTCCAATGTTGGCCCGGCTTACCCGAAAAGCGGCGGCCGTCATGATCGCCGGGGTTTTTCTGCTTCTACCCGCGCTGGCCCGTTCCGAATATGTCGGAGGGGAGGGGAAAAGCAAACCCGGGCTCTCGGTATCCATCGAGCCGGTTTTCGGCCTGACCAAGCGGGATATGACCGGGGACGAAGGATCGTTGACGTCCCTGCGGTTTTTTCTCCGGCCCACTTTCAAGATTTACGATCGGGTCGCTTTCTACGGCAATATCGGCGCGGCCGATTATCACCAGGGCGATGCCGACGGGGCCTTGGGCCTCCTGGCCGGGGGCGGGGCGAAGGTTTTTCTCATCGCTCATAACCAGTACATCAACCTTTATGCCGACGGCCAGTTTTTAACCTTCGCTTCGAACTATGACGGCGACGGCCATCGGTTTTTCGCCTACCAGTTTGCCCTACTCATCTCGCACAAAGATGACAACTGGAACATTTACGCCGGTCCGAAATACGCCCAGCTGCAAAACGGCGCCCACGCGGATCAAAAGGTCGGGATCGTGATCGGGATGGATTACTCGGTTACCCCCATGGTCTTTTTTACCGCCGAAATGCACAACTTCACCGATGACGCCCTCTACATGGGGGTGGGGTATCGTTTCTAGCCTTCCGGATTTTCAGCCCGTTCCGGGTTTTGAGACATGCTGAAGGAAGAAGACGTAAAAAGCTTAGAAGACCGGATCAATATCCTGAAAAAGGATTACGATCTCTTCCTGGCCGGGATCCTGAAGCTCGAACCGGTCAAGGGCCGGGAGGATCTCGGCAAGTGGATTCGCGGCCATACCGCTTCGGAGATCACCAATTCCTCCCTCCGTTTCAAATACAATTCGTTGATTGCGAAATTCAACTCCCTGAATAACTTCTGGGACCGGATGGTGCGGATTCGGGATGAGAACAAGGCCAAGCTTTCCGCCCGGAAAGCCGCCCAGACGCCCCCGGTGGCCGCGGCGGCGGCGCCTCCGCCACCCCGGCCGGAGGGTTTCGTTTTCCAATCCCTGGAGGAGAAAGAGCTCGAGGCCAAGGCCCGGAAGGTCTTCGAGGATTTTACCGCCGCCCGGAAGAAGACCGGGGAAGGGGCGGGGCCGGATTTTTCCCGCTTCAAAACCACCATTGAAAAAAGGCTTCAGGAACTTTTCGACCGCGCCCCCGACAGCGAAGTGGAATTCAAGGTCGCGGTTGAAGAAGGCAAGGTCAAGCTCAAGGCCGTGGCCCGGACCAAGGGTTAAGCAACTCCTTGTCTATCTAGTCTATCTCATCTATCTAGTTCATCTGGTTCATTTTGGTTTTGCCAGAGCCCGGGGGGTGGGTTCTCGCGACGCAAACTCTTAGTAAACAGGTTACGATTAACTCGATGATAAAGTATAGTTCGATACTGGCTAGACCCTGCGGGTCAGCCTGCAGGGATCACGGCACGGCACTTATTGTGCGCGGAGCGAAACCCACCCCCCCAAAAAGAAGAAAACGGCAACAAGCAGTAAGTAGCTGAATAAATTGGCGAATGATCTCGCTTTTTCTGATTTGTCTGGTTACCGGTCACTGGTTTCCGGTTTCCGGTATACCAACTTAATCAATCCCAACAAAACGATCATCAGGATGACCCCTGGACTGGCCCCGAGCGGGAAGTTCTGGCAACCCTCGGTTCGCGGAGAAGGTTCCTCGCCGGAGCCGTTTTGCAGCCGGGCTCGAATCCAGGGGGCATAGGTTTTCGAGTCGATATCGGAGATGGCGATTTCGGTCGTTCCGAAAAGAGAGATGAGCTCGGGAAAGAGAAAGAGCTGGGAGGGACCCAGGCGGTCGCCGGTCCGGAATAGGTCGCGGGGATCCAGCCAGCTCTGCCGGGTCAGGAAATCGAAATTGCCGTCGGCAGGGATGTTCATGATCAGGGGATGATTTTCATCCCGGTTGACTCCCCCGGAAATCCATTCCGGGAAGGAATCGGATTCACCTTCCCGGGGGAGCATTTGCTGATCCACCCGGTAAACCGCGAGGCCCCGGGACTCGATCCGGCGGTCCCAGAGCGGGAGCCGTCCCCGGTTCTCCACCAGGAAATACCCGGAGCCATCACCCAGGCGGAAAATGTATCTTCCCTCCGGAGCGGGAGGGATCCTGACCTCCTCCGCTCCCTGGATTAAATACTCCTCGGCCCAACCGACCGCGAGGCGGCTGTCAGCGTCCAGGAGGGGGATATCGCAAATATTTTCATCACTGCAGTAAGCGCCCATCAGTGAATAGAGCAGGCCGTAAGAGCTCCGGTCGGGATCGGAAAGTTCGGCGAAGCCCAGAAGATGGCCAAACCCATGAAGGAGGGCCGCGTCATTCCGGGTGTAGTCTCCGTCGGGCGGGAGGGAGTTGTCCACGATCGTGACCGCGTTGATCCGGACGGGTCCGGTGATGATTTCAGGGGCCAGCAGGGAAAGGGGAAAGGTGGCTTCCGCCGAGATCCCGTTCTGGGTGAAGAGCAACCCGTCGATCCAGCCGTCCGGGAGGCCGGCGGGGCCGTTCAGGTCGAAACGGGAGAGGTCAAAATTATACTTTTTCAGATCGCGTATTCTTTTTTCCACAATCGGGAGCCAGACAGAGGTGATCCCGGCCGGGGAGGTGACCCGGCAGTTCGAGAGGTCAAGGCCGGGGAGGGGGCAGGAATAAAGGGTAATCGGGTCCAGGACCTGAGCCTCGACCTCGAGAAGACCCCGGGAATTGTCCCGGAAATATCCGGCAAAGGTGGGGACATCCTCCCGAATGGGCCCGAAGAAGCGTTTCAGGTGCTCGACATTCTGGGGTGGAAGGCCGGGGAGGGCGAAGTCCACCGGGATTACCAGGACCCGGCTTTTCCCGCGGTTCGGAACCTTGACCGGGCCGATGTCGTCTTTTTGGGCGAACTGGTCCATGAACCCAGCAAAGGCAGGTTTAAGGCCAAAGCTCAAAGGTGAAAGGTAGCCGCAGCCTTTAGGCTGCGTAATTGAAAGGTCAAAGGCGATAGGAGGAAGGAAAAGAAAAAAAATAAAAAGGGAAAAAGCGAGAAAAACTTTTATGGTTTTGGAATTCAATATTGGGGTTTTATTTTTTGGTTGGGACCTTATGCTCTCTGCCCCCGCTTCGCGGGCTGATGTAATTTTACCTTATCCAGCTTTTTTTAACGATCATAAGCTCCCTTCCGGATCTCATCAAGCGTCTCAAAAATGGTCCGGATATTGGCCAGAGGCATGGTGTACTGCATCTCGTGGGAGGTGGCCAGCACATGGCGGCCGTTCCGGCCGCCGATCCGGTAAGACCGGAGGATGTCGGCCTTGAGCTGGTCCGGCGTCATATGTTCTCCCTGCTGGATGTCGATGCCGGTGACAAAGGTCAGCCGGCCGCCGAACTCGGCATGGGCTTTTTCAAAATCATTGCCGGATTTGGGCTGAAAGGCCTGCAGCATGTCCAATCCCGCCTCAACGTAATACTGCAGATGTTTCATTTGATAGCCGCAGGAGTGCAGCATGGTAAGCGCGCCTTCTTCATGGGCGGCATCAATAAGCCGTTTCAATCCGGGATAAATGAACGCTTTCCACATGCGCGGGGAGAGGAAGGTGGCATGGTCATAACCGTAATCATCGCCGATCAGGGCGATGTCCGCGCCGGCGCGGACGGAATTCACCAGCAGGGCTACCTGGTAATCGGTCCATTTGTTCAGAAACGCCTTCATTTCCTCCGGATATTGACCGATATAGAGCATGTAGTTCTGAAAGCCGAACAGGAAATTGGCGGGAAAGTCCTCCGGCCCGAAAACTTCCGTGGCAACGGAGTGGCCGGGAAACCGTTGGCGGTAGCGGCGGAAGATGTCGTAGTAGGATTGTTTTTGGGGATCCGGCAACCGGTAGGTTTTGAGGGCCTCGATGTCCTTGATGGCCGGCCGGTGCAGGTCGGGATAGATGCCGCCCAGCACTATGTCCGTGCCGAACATGTCCTTCATCTTGAACCGCTCGCCGAAAAACAGGGACGGCAGGTTTAGTTTGGCAAAGTGCCAAGGCGTGGCCGCCACCGCCAGCAGAATGTCCGAGCCCAGTTCCAGGGAATACTCATCGGCGTAATTGAAGGAATGGTAGTCCAGGAGCAGCGGCATAGCCCGCCAGATCCGGGCGGCGTCAAACTCGCCGCCCCGGACAAACCGTTTCCAGGCGAACCCGCCCAGTGTGTTGATCCATTTATCCCGCGACGGCCGGTATTCGGCCATGACCTTGCAGGCCGCGTGAGGATTGAGCCAGATAAAATAGGGCACATGGTCAGCGGGCTGTCCTTTGACCGTGGCCCAGATTCTTTCCCGGGGCGTCATTTCCCCGGCTGGTGATGCCGGCTTGACCTTACTCGCCGCCATGATTCTCCTCCGAAATACCCGCTCAAATTCGTCAGCCCGACTTCAACCGGAGAATTGTGTCCACCGGGTCAACCTCCCCGGGCCGGATGGTCGTTTTGACGACCCCGTTTCCCCGCTCCGGTTTCAGTTCTTTTCCCGCGGGCTCCAGGGAAATCCGGGCGAGGTTTTTCCAACGGCTCCCCGGGAACTCCACCACGATCGCATTCGTGACTCCAACCATGTTGATCAGATGCAGAAGCGTGTCTCCGCGATTGACGGTCGCGATGGTTTTGACGCTCGCGGGAGCAACCTTCACTCCCGGGACCTGCTCGCCCCGGTAGCGGAGGGGCACGGAGTCGGTAAAAAGTTTTTTTCTCGGGCCGTACCACTCCCCGAGGATCTTAAGTTGAGTGACCTGGTCGGGGTACAGGTCGCCCTCCAGTCGCGCGGAGGCCCCGATGCAGAATTTGCCGCCGCTGCCTAGGATGATCGCGGTCATGCGGACCAGGTCCTTGGGGTCGTCGCGCAGGGTAGGGTCCTGCCACCATTTGCCCGCCGGCGAGATCAGTTCGGTCGGGTGGTCCATCACCCGCCGGCCCAGGGTGGCCCATTTCCAGGCGCCGGTAAAAATCGGCAGGCGCATGGCCCCGGTCTTGACGAGCTTGATGTAATTGCCGGTGAGGTCGTGGGCCTCGCCGGTGGTGTAGTCCAGCTTTTGATAGGCGCTGGGAAAGTAGTGCGAAAGGTTGAAGGTGATCACCGTGTCCGGGTAATGGGCGCGGAAATAATCTATCGTCAGCGGGGTCGCGCGGTCGGGCCAGTACCAGTCGAACCACATCCCGTCCGGCCGGTATTGCTCCATGATTTCCCGGTACTGCCCCCGGAGGTATTCCTCGTACCGCGGCTGCGGGTCCATGCTCAGGTCGGAAAAGGTGGAACGAGGGTTGGGCTGGATCGCGTCGAACTTGGGGTTGTGGTCGAACACGGTCGAATAATAAAACATGAAGGGGATCCCGGCCCGGCGGCTCCCTTCGGCGAACTGGCCGCAATAGTCTGTCCCAGCCTTCCAGTCGGTGAGCTTGGTATCGAAGTAGCAGATGCCGTCGTGCCATTTGGACTCGAAGACGTGATAGTCCGCCCCGACCTGCCGGCTCAATTCCACCCAGTCCGCGATCCGGCAGAAGGGGCCGTTGAACTTGAATTTTCCCCGCTCATCCATCATGGAGGGGTTGAATTTCCCGTAGTCCCGGTCCCAGTCCAGGCCCGGCCGGAATTCGATCTGATACATGATCCCGAGCCCGGGCTTTTTCCACCACGGATCGCCGGAGCCGAAGGCGGGCCGGGAGGGAAAAACCAGCCGCCGGGAAATATGCGCGAAAGCGGACGAGAATTCCCGCACCATCCAGGCGGCGATCCTGCGCGCGTTTTTCTTCCTGTCGGCCACGGGTTAACCCTGGTCCCGTCCTATTTTTCCGGATACTCCTTGCCGGTGATCGTCTTCCACAATTGGTGGGCGTTGCGCTGGGCGAATTTATTGGGGGTGATTTCATCCGGAAGGGCATTGGGGTTCATCTTCAACTCCGTGTCCAGCAGCCGGAGGGCTTCTTCCCGGTTTTCAAAATACCTATGCATGAACCTGGTTTTGTAATTGTAATTGTCGAGAAAGCGCGGTTCCCGCGAGATGGACCGATCGATTTCCCTCATGGCCTCTTCAACGTATTTCTCTCCCGCGATTTCGACCACTTTTCTGGGCACCCGCGAGAGGATTTCGGCCCAGAGCCGCCCCGGGGCTCCGTAATCGTAATCGGGGTCATGTTCTAGGACGTACCGGGTGTGGGAATAAAGGGAAGGGAAGGCGGCGGCCCGGGAGAAAATGGAACTAAACTCCAGGCTCGCGGCCCGGTTGACCGCGTACCAGTAATGACCGTCGGGGGTCTCCCTGATTTTGAGGGATTTGTCCGCCAGGTCCCGGCCGCGGGTGAACAGCTCCACCAGTTGCTTCCGCTGTTCCGGGGTTTGCTTGGGAAGGCTGTCCCCGTATTGCCAGTAGTAGCGGGAAAGGTCCGTCAGGAGGGATGGATTGTCGGGGTCGAGCCCGTCTGCCTGCTCCATCCAGGCAACGCACTGTTTGAAAATATCCGTGGTGTAATCCGATTTTTGCAGCGCCCAGGCCTGCTCGATCAGCTTCCGGGCCTCGGGGTTTTTCGAGGACGGCTGGTACAGCCCGCCGGCCCAGGTTACAGGGGATATAACGGACAGGAAAACCGCCGCCGTGATTGTTCGAACCGCTTTCACTTTGGATTCTCAAATCTCAGGCTTTCCCGCTCACCACGTCCCGCGCGTAGTTCCGGCCGGAGGTGGAGTCGGGACCATAGAAATCGGCGCCGATTTCAACACAGAATTCCTGGCGGATGGGAGCCCCGCCGATCATGATCTTGACCCGGTCGCGGAGACCGGCGGCTTTGATGGCATCGATGGTGTCCTTCATGGCGCGCATGGTGGTGGTGAGCAGGGCGGAGAGTCCGAGCACCTGGGGCTGGTGCTGTTTGATCGCCTCGATGAACCTGGCGGGGGCCACATCGGTGCCGAGGTCGATGACCCCGAAGCCCGCGCCCTCCAGCGCCATGGTGACCAGGTTCTTGCCGATGTCATGGAGGTCGCCCTTGACCGTGCCGACCAGGACCTTGCCCGTGGGCTTGATCCCCGCCTTGACCATGTGGGGCTTGAGCACGTTCATCCCCTGCTGCATGGCCCGGGCCGCTATCAGCATCTCGGGCATGAAGTAATCGCCCTTCTGGAACAGGTCGCCGACCTCGTCCATGGCCGGGATCATGGCCTCCTTCATCATCGCCTCCGGCGACTTGCCCGCCCTCAGAAGCTCCTCCACCCGCGTCACTGTTTCCTCAACCTCGCCCGCCTTGACCAACTCCCTCAGTTTATCCATGGCTTGCCACCCCTTTTGTTGTTATCGAGGAAAAGCAGTTGAAAGGTCAAAGCTCAAAGGTGAAAGGCAAAAAGAGAAAAGAAAAACGGAAAAAGCGAAGAAGGAACCTCGGCTTATAAAATATTTCCTCACTTTTTTTCTTAGCCTGGCATAAAGTAAACAGGTCAGTCATTGCGAACCCTGCGTGTCCCGTGCGCAGAGGCGGGAAGCCTGTCGAGGGCGCGGCAATCTGGTTTGCCTGGTTTCTTTGTTCATTTAGGTTTTCATTCGACAATCGTCAATTGAATGATGGTGCCGGGGACGGGAATCGAACCCGTACTCCACTTGCGCGGAAAGGGATTTTAAGTCCCTTGTGTCTACCGTTTCCACCACCCCGGCAGTGCCTTATGGGCAGTTTCAAATTTATTCGAATTGCGGGAGTGATTCAATAGGAACTTACAGATTTCCAATATCGGTAATCTTTATCTGAAATTTAGAAAAGCAATAAGCAGACCGTCTCCCCCGAGATCACACAAGCCCTCATTTCAATTTCATCCCCAAAATTTGATGCCCGAGCCGGAAATGTCAAATGTCAAGGGCTGACCCCGCCGGTGCTTGCAAAAAGCAAGGAACAAGCTCTGGTCCTATTAGCTGGATTCTATATTATGGCCATGCGCGTCTTGTCCCACCCCTCGCTATAGGGCGTATGGAAATTCCACAAAAAGCCGAAATGGCTTATCTTCCATTTATTTTCAACCCTTGCAAATTCCATATCATACCTGCCGTGGCCCCACATCGCCCTCGCTATCCAGCTTGTCTCCAGAAGATAGAATATCCCTCTTGCTCTGTCTCCATCGATATCAACAACCGGATTTACAATAAGGTGTGATGCTGAGAAGAGATCTTTTTTATGAACCATGAGACGATAAAAACTATCTATTTCTTCTTTACCATTACACTCAAACGCAAAGTTACCCTCACCCTCTTTAACCTCGCCTCTCACCCTGACATCCATGGCAGCATCTTCCGTAAAGCATTCAATTACCTTATCCACCTCGCCGTAGTCCAGCCAGTAGGTATAGTTAAATATGAGCTTTTTAATATTTTCAATATCCTCAAGCATCTTGATTCTTTTCTCAAGACTTTTTTCTGACATATTAACCTCCAGGATTTTACACAGCTTCTTGTGAGTGCTGCTTTCGAAAAAAATATTTAATTATTGAAAAATTTCAAAGTTTACTTCATGACTTTGTCAGTCAGAAAATTAAATGTAATTACCGATCCTCTCTAAATTTTGAATATGCCCACGCCCCGCCATAACCGATAATCCGTGCAGCCCCGGGAGAAATGCGTTTTAGGGCGTAAGCAGACCTGCCGAGTCCGGTAATAACCATGCTCCGGTTTCGCTTTACCGCGTGTATAATTCTTTTTGATATTCTTTCCGGTGATAATCCCAGAAAAGCCGGCATGTTTCTAACCCCGGATCGGAATCCCTTTATCTTCAAAGATTTAAAAATATTTGTCTGAACAACCCCGGGACATACTACGGTTACGCCGATATTATATCTGTTGAGTTCAACGCGAAGCGCCTCGGAAAGGCCCATAATGCCGAACTTCGCCGCAGAATATGCGCTGTTGCTCGGTTGCCCGAGCAGTCCCATCCATGAAGATAAATTGACAATGTGTCCGCTTTTGCGTTCAATCATGCCCGGAACAAGATAGTGCAATGCATAAACAGGTCCCCAGAAATCCACTCCCATCAGCCATTCCCAGTCGGAGAGATCGGTATCCGCAAAATCGGCATAAAGGGCAACGCCGGCATTGTTCACCAGAATATCAACCCGTTTATGATTTTCTATAGCGACTCTGCACAGCCTTTCTACATCGTTTCTATTGCCGATGTCAGCTATTACCGGCAAGACCTCCCTTCCTAAAGATTTTACCTGCTCTACTGTTGCCATGAGGGTGTCTTTATTTATATCTGTTATTACAAGGTTTGCGCCCTCTTTCGCAAACTGCACCGCGAGTGCCTGTCCGATACCGCTTGCGGCGCCCGTGACCAGGACAACCCTGTCTTTTATAGTTCTCATGAACTACCTCCCGAAATCTAGCGTTTCTGTATAATTTTCTGGTAGGGTTTTATCATTGCTTCGTTCATGTTCTTGGTGATCTCTTTTCTCACCGCAGGTATTTTTGTCAGGGGTATCATTATTAAATTAAGCAGGATACTTTTAACGTCCTTGTACGGGAGATCGTAACGCCTGTTCTTCTTGTGATGCATGTGATCATCGGGCATGATAAAGCGGAGTTTTTCCCAGGTAAGGTCCCGTATTGTTTTATGTATGCCCAGGCCGAGAAAAGGTACCGGCTTGGTGTACTTTTGCCGGGAGGGCACAAGGCCCTTGTATACGGGATAAGGACCATAAAACAAGATCTGCACCCAAGCTTTCATCAATGATTTCCACGAACGTGGAATCACTTGCCGGGGACGTTATATCTATATATTATATATTGCCTGATTGCAAGCTAAATTTTTTGAGTTTTAGCTCAAAAGATTATTTGACTGAATAGTTTTAGTGAATTATTAATTTGATAAATTATTTGTTTTATGATATTTTACCCTATCTTTTTCCGCTGCCGACAAATATGTTTTTTTTAATTTTGGAGTAATACCGTCTAAATAAAATAAGAGGAGGTGACTATGAAAGCCACTGTATGCGTTACGGAAATCCGAGGGAATCTCAGGGAAGCAATCCGAAAATGCTTTGATGCCTTTGGGGGGATCGACCGTATTTGCAAGGGGGAGGTCTTCATCAAGATCAATGCGCTCATGCCGGACTTGACGGCCATGACGGACATCGATGTGATCCTGGAGACGGTCGCTCTGGTCAAGGAGGCACGACCCCAGCCGAAGAAGATTTACGTCTTTGACTGTGCTGCCGTCGGCTTTACTACTCGTGTTGTTTATATGATGGGAGATCTTGCGAAACGGATTAAGAAACTGGGGGCCATACCCCTGTACCTGGACGAGCAGCCGTCTGTCGATTTGGATTTCCAGGGAAAGGCATTGGACTATCCTGTGCCGATTCCAAGAATCCTGCATGAGAAACTGATTCTTCACAAGAATGAGAATACCTATATCAATATTCCAAAACTCAAATGCCACATCCAAGCCCAGATGACGGCTTGCCTGAAGAATCAACACGGCCTGCTCTACAACAAGGAAAAGGCCTACAATCACCACATGATCCATGAAAAGGTCGTTGAAATTTACAGAATGTTTAAGCCCGATTTCAACTTGGTGGAAGCGACTACCGTAACCAATCACGGCAACTTCGCCTATACGCCGGACTGGGCTATAAAATACGACCTCCTCCTGGCCGGAACCGATGCCGTGGCCGTCGACAGCGTGGGGGCAAGGTTGATGGGTTTTGACAGTCGGGAAATAGGGCACTTGAAAATTGCCCATGAGCAGGGGCTGGGAACGTGTTTGTATGATGAGATTGAAGTCATTCCGGACCGTTCACTTGTCGAGAAGAAGAAAAGGAACTTGAACAACCAGCTCGCCCAGGTCCCGATGCAGGCTTCGAAAGGCGTGGTCTTTATCGGGGGCAAAGAACGTTGTTGCATTGCAGGGTGCGGATACGTCGAGTTCTGGACCAAGTACATCACGACCAGCGCGAAGAGCAAGCCCTTTGTGGCCGTTGTGGGAAAAGGCCACGACACCGCTGAACTGGATAAATATCAGGGCCCATTCTTTGTCAATGGTCCCTGTGCGATACGCGAATTGAAAAGTTACTTCGAGCGACGCAAGGAAAAAGACCGCAAGCTCAAGGTTATCTATGTGAATGAGCATTTCGACCTGATTCGGTCAATGATGGGCGTCATGAAAGCGGGACAAGTTTCGATGAAGGGCGCGATGAGCATGCTCAGGATTCCCATGGGAAAGATGATTATCGGCCTTACCTTGTCCATGGTTCATGGGTCTCGATACAAGACGTAGTCGGAGATCAAAGTTTTCTTCTGGAAGCGTTATAAGAATCAGGCGGTCCGGCGGTCCGATGGTTATGGTTTGGATGCAATCACCATCGATACAGCTATCACAAGACCTGTAATCGCTGTTTTATCATATGAATAAACTTCGCTAATTGCCCGGCTTTAGGCCATTCCCGTTCAGATGTTGATGTTGATAGGAATTTTCTTTCCGGCCTGGTCAATATGCTTGTAGAGAATTAAGAATTTACCAAGAAAGTTGAATGGTTAGTGGATCACAGCATAAAGAATTTTAAGTCCCTTGTGTCTACCGTTTCCACCACCCCGGCTTCTGGCCTAAAATTATAGCAATTTATTAGAATCTTTAAAATTTTCCTGTTTTTTAGCGTCTGAGTTACGGTAATTTTAACCACAGGGATTACGAGCAATATGGAATTTGAAGCCGGTGAGTATATATTCCAATTGAGCCCGGAGGAAATGATCCGCGGACGCAGTTCTGTTATTTGACTTTGGTTGGTGTGATGCAGCCCTTCGATCAGCTCGGGAGAACCGCTGAGCCGACGAAAACGGTAGATGGGAGATGGGTAACCCAAGATCCATAACCCAGGACCCATGACCTGAAAAACGCGAGAACCCACCCCCAGGGCTTCTAAAAACCAAAGAAGAAAAAGAATGTTATGGAGAGAAATAGCTTGCTATTTCAGAGCACCAGACAGACCAGAAAAAGCGAGATCCTTCTCCCGCCAGAGGCGGGATCAGGATGACAACTGCGCGGAGCGGAGCATCAGAAGCTGATGCGCTCCAAAGAAAGACCGCATTAGCAAGCTAAGGTACTCCAAAATAGGGGCAGTCTTACCCCTATCTCCAATCTTCTATCTCCTGCTTTATTGTACTGCTGGTATTTCCAGATACGCCGGGTTTTTCGGGGAGAAATGCAGGGTTTGCTCGGCGGGGAGGGGGGCTGCGGTCAGGAACCAGTCATGGCCAACATTGGGATGCTGGACCACAGCCGGCAAACTGGAACTCATGATTTCCAGGCGCAGGGCTTCCCCGGGTTTTAATGTCCAGAGAAGCGGGGGAAATTCGATTTTCAGGTTTACCACCTCCCCAGGGGTATAGGGTGCCAACTTATCATCTCCTTCCCGGTGGGAAAGGGTCATCACGCCTTCACGGAGGTTATAAATCTTGCCGCCGGGGCGGACGAGAGATACCCGGGCGATAAAGGCGGTATCCGGGGCGGAGGAGGAGACCGGCAGGTTCAAGATGGCCCTTCCCTCCCAGGTAATCCCTTCCGCGAAAGAACCCGATTCAAAGATAGCGATATCACCCCGCCCGCAGAGGTCAGGCTGTTCACGACAGCCCGCCCTTTCCGGGATCAGGAGATTTCCCCCCCGGTTGAGGATCGGATTCAGAGGGTCATACGTGTAACTGATAGCTGAGGACGCGGCCGGTTGAGAGGTTTCCAGCCGGCCCGGGGTTCCACAGACAGTGGATGCCTGCGTCCCCGCGAGGTAAAGACGGAAAGCCGACCGGCCGGGGGACCAGAGCGCGGGCCGGTCCAGCCAGGCATCTTTCCCGGGATCGTAAATTTTAACCGGCCCCCAGTCGATGGGCAGGGCGCTGCCTTTTAAAAAGGCGGCAAACCAGTCCATCATTAGCTGGTAAAAAGCCGGGAAGTTGCTTCCGTGGGGGAACTCGAGATCGTGGTTTTCCCCGAATCCCAGGGAGTGGGTCCAGGGACCGATGATGATCCGATCCAGCCCGTTCGCCTCCGCCCGCGCCTGGGCCCGCTCAAAATTATCCAGCTGGGTCTCCTCGAAAGGATCAAACCATCCGGAAGCCATGAACATCGGAACCCCGGTAAGTTCAATGGCGTTTTTAGGAAGATAACGGTCGTAGTAGCCGTCATCCAGAGGGTGCCGGAGCCAGTCATCCAGCCAGGGGAGGTCCCCGCCGGATATATCGTCTCCCTCGATCAACGGCCAGTGGGTCGCGGCGGAGAGAAAGGCGGATTCCGGCACCACCGCTTCCTGGTCTTTTTCCCGCATCGAGAGGGCCCAGTTAACCGTGATATCGGCCCGGGGCAGGCCGTGATGATAAAGCAAGGCATAGGCGCTCCCGGGGGTGATCAGCGGGGCGATCGCCTTCAGGCTGGAGGGTTTCTGATAGGACACGGCCAGCTGGGTGAAGCCGAAGTATGATCCCCCGGCCATGCCCAGGTGGCCGTCAAACCAAGGCTGGCTTTCCGTCCAGCGGACGGTGTCGATCCCGTCATCCACCTCGTATTTGAGCGGATACCAATCTCCCTCGCTCCGGAAACGCCCCCGGACGTCCTGCACGATCATCGCGTACCCCTCGCCCCGGAACAGGTTGGCCAGCATCACCGCCACGGACCCGCTGAGACCGGCTCCGCTTTTACCGTAGGGCAGGCGGATGAGGATGGCCGGGAAGGGGCCGGTTCCGGAGGGCAGGTAGACATCCGTGGCCAGCCGAACGCAATCCCGCATCGGGACCATGACTTCGGTAACCGACCCGGGTTCCAGGCTGGTTATCAGGGCCTTGACGTTGCAGATTTTCGAACCGGAGCAGGAGGCCAGAAGTGGCAGGAGGGCAAGAAATAATGGAAGGTAAGTCTTTTTCATATCGTAAGAGTTCTTTATCTTGGACAAGTTTAGGAAAGTTTAAAATTAAAAACCAGTCTTTGGTCTCTAGTCACCGGTTAATTGCAACTTGCTGCCGTTATTTTCTTTTTTGGGGGTGGGTTTCGCTCCCCGCACAATACCCGCGATCACGTAATCCCGGGCGGCGGGCCCGCCCCTCCGGAGCAGTCAGGGCCTCGCCTTCTCTAAAGAACTTCGAAGGTTCCTCGAGATTATTGGTGTCTGGTCTAAAAAGAGTGCGAGTCGCGAGAACCCACCCCCAGGGTTTTCGAAAACCAAAGAAACCAAAGAAACTAAAGAAACTGAAGAAACCAGAAGAATCGAGATCCTTCACGGAGTTTACACTGAGCAAAGCGAATGTGTTCAGGATGACACCATTACGAACTCAACGATACTAGCGATCTTAACGCCCCTAACGTTCTTAACTCCATGCCCTTGCCCTATGCTATCAGTGGACCAGAGATGCTTGACAACTTTTTTGCGATACAGGAAACTGCATTCCTACACCGGATTCAAAAAGACTGATTGCGAAGAAAGGGGGAGCGCAGATGGAAGTTAAAGAACTCACCATGGGAAAACTGAACCCGAAAATATTCATTGAGGAAAAAATCAGGGAAATCGCCTCCACGGTTGAAAGCGGACTGGCGATCAACGCCCTTTCCGGCGGGGTGGACTCTTCGGCCGTGACCATGCTCGGCCACCGGGCCCTGGGGGACAGGCTGAAAACCTATTTCATCGAAAACGGAATCATGCGGGAAGGCGAGGCCAAGCAGATCGTCGGCTGGTTCCGGAAGCTCGGGGTCAGGGTGGAAGTAGTGGACGCCCAGGAAAAATTTTTCCGGGGCCTGAAAGGGTTGACCGACCCGGAGGAAAAACGGGAAGCGATTACCCAGGCATTCTATAAAGATGTTTTCGGGCCGCTGGTGAAGAAAAGCGCGGCCCGCTTCCTCATGCACGGGACCAATTACACCGACATCGAGGAAACCGTGGCCGGGGTCAAGCGCCAGCACAATATCCTGGTCCAGCTCGGGATCGATACCGAGAAGGTTTACGGATACAAGGTGCTGGAACCGCTGAAGGATCTGCGCAAGCCGGCCGTCCGCAAGGTGGCCAAGGCCCTGGGCCTGCCGGCCGAGATCTATAACCGCCCGCCCTTCCCGGGCCCGGCCCTGGCGGCCCGGGTGATCGGGGAGGTGACCCCCGACCGGGTCAAGACCGTCCGGAAAGCCACCCGGATCGTGGAGGAGGAACTGGCCGGGGTCAAATGTTTCCAGAACCTGGCGATCCTGCACCATGACCTGGTCACCGGCGTGCGGGGAGGAAAAAGGGATTTCGGCCTCCAGGTCGAGGTCCGCTGCTGGGACAGCGAGGACGCGGTGACCGGGAATCCCACCCGCCTGCCTTACCCGGTTTTAGAGAAGCTTGCCGATCGGATTACTTCCGAGGTCCCGGGGGTGGTGAGCGTAGTTTACAACATCACCCGGAAGCCGCCGTCAACGATTGAAGCGGTCTAATATCGCAAAGCGCAAAGCGCTAAGAGCCTAAAAATAAGGAAGCCTTCAAGCCGAAAGGCGAGATTCTTCGCCAGAGGCTCAGAATGACACCTGCGCGGAGCGCAGTGTCAGAATGTCGGATGTTGGGTTAAACACCCGGCGCCATGCTCCGTGCCCTATGCTTTTTAGCTAGTGTAAGCTTTTCTGCGGGGCGTGGAGCGA
>Ga0315285_10002765_pt1 | contig 18357 bp, 19 predicted proteins | sample YL17G09_36_MG_FD_203698 | JGI IMG/M metagenome (GOLD analysis project Ga0315285, IMG submission 203698) | Sediment microbial communities from Yellowstone Lake, YNP, Wyoming, USA - YL17G09_36 | ecosystem: Environmental > Aquatic > Freshwater > Lake > Sediment | place: USA: Wyoming | collected... | reverse complement strand
TCGGGCGATCAGCTCTGGACTGAACTCGCGCCCACATACCCGCATGCCCCGCTATATACCACCACGAACCCCCAGTGTCAAGTGTGTCCCGTTGCCAGCCACCACGGGGAGGAAGCCCAGATTCCGCTCGACCATGAGCCGCTGCACCTGCGTCAGCGGGGCGTCCGGGCCCACGCGAGGAAACTCCCCGGACATGTAATCCCGAACCGGCGCGTCCCCCAATCCATGGAAGATGCCCTTGTCCACCACCTCGCGGGTGATCAGGCCGACCATCTCCCCGCGCCGCACGACGGGGAGGTGGGCCAGGTTGAACCGGTTCATGATCTCGGCCGCGCCGCGAAGCGTGAAGCGCTCCGGGATCGCCTTGACGGGCGCCGTCATGATGTCCCGGGCTTGCTTGAGCGGGCGGACCCGCTCCTTCAAAAGCTGCAGCAATCGCTCCTTCACCTGGAAGAGCGTGAAGTCCTTGACCGTGGCGGAAGATGCGGTGGCGTGGCCGCCCCCGCCGAAGACGTCCGCAATCTCGCCCACGTCCACCGTTTCCAGGTGGCTTCGCGCCACCATGTGGACTCGGTTGTCCATCCGCACCAGGGTGAACAGAACGTTGATGTTCTCCATGTCCCGGAGCTTGTGGGTGAGCATGGCCAGATCGCCCACGTACCGGTCTAACGAGGCGGTGCTGATCACGACCCGGACCCCGTTGATGGTGTACGTCTCGGCCGATTTGATGAGCTCGTTGAGCAACCCCACCTGGTCGGCCGTGAGGTCGCGCCGGATGAAGTCGGAGACCAGGCCGAGATTCGCCCCCTTGGACAGGCAGTAGGCCACGGCGTGCAGATCCGCCTCCGTCGTGTTGGTGAACGTGAGCAGCCCGGTCTCCTCGTAGATGCCGAGGGCGAAGAGCGTCGCTTCCTGGGGCGTGAGGGGGAGTTCCTGCTGCCGCAGGAGGTCCAGCAGGATGGTGGTGGTCGCCCCCACCTCGCGCAGGACCTCTAGGTTGCCCGCGATGTCCTTGGGATGGGCCGGGTGGTGGTCGTAAATGTGGATCTCCAGTCCGGCGCGGCCCACAATGTCCCGGATCGGGCCGATCCGGGTGATCCGTTTCACGTCCACCAGGATGAGGCGGCGAACCTCCTGCAGGGAGAACCCCTTGAGGCGCTCGGCTTGGAGGGGGAACTGGGTCTCGCGCAAGAATTCGCGGACGTTCCGCTCTTGCGAGCCCGGGAAGAGCAGACGGGCCTTGGGATACAGCTTGCCCGCCGCCACCATGGAGGCCAGCGCATCGAAGTCGGCATTGATGTGCGTGCTGATGAGTTCCATGGGGGGACGCGGGCCCAAGAGCGGCCCGTCACCTTACCCAATCAGGTGCATGCCAGCGTGGTACCCGCAGGGCATTCAAGAACGATCCCCCGAATCTCGAAGATGCTATCACGTGCCGATCAGCTCCGACAACCTTGGGCACGCATCCCCTGTGTCGCCTTCAGGGTCCGCTCCTCACGGGATCTGGGTCGAGAGATTCAGCGTGGTGCCGCCCCGGAGGATCTTGACCCGGAGAGTGTCCCCGGACTTCAGGTTCTGAATATACTCGCGAACGGCCTCGGTGTTTTTTGAATTGAACTCGATCCCGCCAACGCTCAGAATGATGTCCCCTCCGACCGGCACGGTTTCATCCTTGAACGTGATCTTGGAAGTGCTCGCCCTGAGCTTCAGCTTTGCGCCGTAAGAGTTGGGCGCGACTTTCTGGACCATGATCCCCATCGGCTGGGGTAGATTCAAGATCCGGGCGAGTTCGCCCTGAACCACATGCGTCTCCATCCCGCTCCAGCGGGCTTTCTGCTGGAGCAAGAGCTTGCGCGCCGTGTTGGAGGTGACGGCAAAGCCGAGTCCCTCGGACCCGCCCCCTTCGGTGAGAATGTGGCTGACGATCCCGATGACCTCGCCCCGCATGTTGAACAGGGGGCCACCCGAGTTCCCGGGATTGATCGCTGCATCTGTCTGGAACAGCTCCCCACTTTCAAGGCCACCGTAAAGCTTCTTGGCATCCCGGCGGGAACTGATGATGCCAGCGGTGAGGGTGTAGCTGATCCCCATCGGCGCGCCGATGACGATGACGTTGTCGCCGACCTCGACCTGGTCCGAGTCCCCCAGCGGCGACACGACGGCCTTGGCCGGGACCTCCTTGAGCTGGATGAGGGCAACATCCGCCTGGGGCTCCGAGGCTATCACGTGGGCCGGGACCTTTTCCCCGGTGATGAATTCCACCTGGATCTCCTCGGCGGCCTGGACCACGTGGGCCGCGGTCATGACGAGGCCCTTCCCATCAATGAGCACCCCCGACCCAACCTCGCCGGGCACGTGGATGACGAGGACCGAGCCTTGAACGCGCTTGAAGAGCTGCGGGACCGACTCTGCATGAACAGCGGATGCCGCCAGCAGGCAGCAGACGGCGAGCAGTACCGTGACGAGGCGCTTGTGCATCATGGCGAATCCCTCCAGCATGTTTGGCTGCGAACAGGGTCAGGCCTTCACTCCTTTGTGTCCGGCCGGAATAAGGTTCCGAAGGCCTGGCCCCGAATCCGCGAGGAGCGCCGCTCAGGAGCGCGATTTCTGGGGGCGGCCCCCCCGGTCCAGGATGTCGGCCAGCAGCCCCCCAAATAATAGGATGACCGCCGTATAAAAGATCCAAAGGACCAGGCCGATCAACCCACCCAGGATCCCGTAGAGGAGGCTGTGCCGGCCGTAGTAGATCAGGTACCAGGCGTAGACAAACTTGGCCTGGTGCCAGAGGAAGGCGGCAATGGTGGCCCCGGCTATCGCCGCGGGCCAGCGGATGCTTTGGACGGGCGCGATGTGGTAGACGACGGTCAACAGGATGGCCATGAGCACCGAGCTGAGGTAGCGGTGGAAGACAGGATGCCTCAGGAAGGCCGGAAGGGCGAGGCGGAGCCCCAGGAGCTCCTCGATATCGGGCCAGGCGGCCAGAACCCAGCCCGCCATCAGGGTCCCCATAAAGAGGAAGCCCACGGTGGACATCATGATTAGGGCCACCAGCTTCCGTCGGAAATACGACCGGGTCTCCTTGCCGCCGGTCAGCGTTGTGAGGGAGGTGGCGATGATCTCGAACACACCCATGGCCACCCAAAGCAAGAAGACGAGCCCCAGGCCACCCGTGACATGTCGGCTCTGGATGAGTGTACGGATGAACTCTTGCGTCTCTGGACCGGCCCCCCGTGGAAACACCCGCCGTGCCGCCGCCATGACCTCGTCCACCGCTCGGTCCGACGATCCGAGCAGGTAGCCGGCGGCCGAGGTCCCCAGGAGGAGCAATGGAATGAAGGCGAGCAGCCAATAGAATGCAATGGCCGCGGCCATCATCATCACGTCGTGCTCCCTGAGCCGGCGGACCACCTCAATGCTCACCCGCCGCAGCCATCCCCGTCGCGCAGCCATCCCGCACCTCCGGGTTCTCGATCTGCCCATCTACCATAGAACGTCTTGGGCCTCCGCGGCAAGGAAAAGCCTCCGGGAACTCGAGCAAACCCGGAAACCCACACCTCAACTCACTGGCTATTGGGGATACGAACTGAGTCCCCGGTGTGGCATCAGATATGGGCCTGCCTGACAGCCTGGCTGGCGATGATTCCCCCAGCGGTTCCGAGAAAATATCACGCTGCCGCTGGTTGTCCGTATGCCCCGCCTATGGTAGGGTAGTGATGGCCTCAAGGAAGATCGGCGACCATAGCCGTGACCCTAGACAGGTATCCGGGCGAAGGTCCTGCAGGCAGCTCTGGGAGGCCAGTTGTGCCTGAGATCAGCCGTTTCTTTGGCATCCTGATCAAGATGTTCTAGAATGACCATATACCAGCACACTTCCATGCTGAATACGGCGAATTCGAGGCACTGATCGAGATTAACTCCCTGGATATCTATCGTGGCACTTTGCCGAGGCGCGCTCAGGCCCTGGTTCTCGAGTAGGCCGCGATGCACCGCCAGGAACTCCGGGAAAATTGGCGGTTGGCGCAAGCCGGCGAACGACCACGAACTATCGCGCCGCTTGAATGACGGAGGGTTATGATGAGTCTGCTCCGCATCCGCGAGGTTGTCCCGCTGGAACGCTTCCGCCTTCGGCTTGGACTGACCAATGATGCGGTTGTCGAGCGAGACGTCTCCGAGTTGATGCGAGGCCCGATCTTTGAGGATCTACGACGAGACCCGGAGATGTTCCGGGATGTCAGAGTCGAAGGGGGCACGGTCGTGTGGGGAAACGGCGCAGACCTGTGTCCGGATGTCTTGATCTGGGGAGGGCCTCCACCGGAGAATGCGGAAAGTATGGCCCTTGCCGCGACGCTGCGGGTGCCGCCGCCTGGATCTCCCTCACGCTGATCGCCCTCGGGAGATGCAGGCATCGGAGGTAAATCATGGGACAGGCGGCGCTGATTTTTTCCCTCATCCTGGCAATCCTTGTGGCGCTGTTCGCCGTCCAGAATGCCGGACCGGTGACACTTCGGTTCGGATTCTGGTCGGTGGAAACGTCACTTGTCGTCGTGATCCTGGTGGCCACGGTGGCTGGGGCCGCCATGGCCTCACTGGTGGGCCTCCCCGGGTGGATTCGCGACCGCCGTCGGCTTCGAGCACAGGCGCGGGAACTCGAGGCCCTGCGCACCGCCTCTTCTCCTGCACCTCCTCCGCCACCGGATTTCTCCCCCCGCCCCCCGGCCTGAAATCCTCCCGTAATCGCACGCGCGTAATTTTTCCTCCACGATCCTGGCGACATGCAGCGGTCTCTCCGCTGCACTCTTTCACGCGGAGGAACCTACGTCAGACGTTCGCATTCTGCTTGACACCACATCCATCCCCCGCTATCTTGCTTGTGGAAGAGGGGAGTAGATCACCCCACGGTCTGGTGAGGCCGTCAAGACGGTCGCCCGGGATGGGCGGCCCGGTCCACCAGCGGGGCCCGAGGGTCCACGGATCGAGACCTCTTGCGCTATGCGAGTGCAAGAGGTCTTTTTTTATGGCGCCCTGGAGAAGGTCCTGTTGCGATGGGAGGTGTGGTATGGTCGGAACCTCAGGAAGACTCGGGCGCAGGGAGGGCAGGCCGCGCTGATCTCGGTAGAGCGGGAAACCCACCAGGCTCGTCTCGCCGCCCTCGACCGGGGCAGAGCGGGTCGCGAGCAGGCGCATTTGACAGGCGACAACACGCCGACCTCCGACGTGCTGGACAGCATCCAGGAGAACATGGCGAAGGAAGAGGCACTTGTCACGCGCCAGGCGCTGATCCAACGCCTCAGGGTTCTGGCCAAGGCCGAGGAGAAGGTGCGAGAAGGGACCTATGGCCTCTGCGAGATGTGCGGCGAGCCGATCCCGCCGGCCCGGCTCCGGGCCTTGCCGGAGGCGATCCTGTGCGTTCCCTGCGCCGAGGCAGAAGAGCACCGCCCTTTGCGGAGCAGGTAGGAAAAGAACGCGAGGCGAAAGCCGTGTGGCGAAAGGTGAGGGTGGTCACGGGCCTGACGTTGATTGGACTGGGAGCGATCGGCATCTTCTTGCCGATCATCCCTGGCGTGCCATTGTTCATCGCGGGGGTGGCCCTGGTGGGCACCAACCACCCCTGGGTGCGGCCATTCATGGTACGGCTTCGGTTGTGGCGCCGGAGGCGGAAGCGATCCGGATGAGGACCCTTGCTCTAGACCCCCAGGGAACGAGTTCATCGGGCAGGGTGAGACTGGATTGGTGCGACCAGCCCCTCAGGACATGGCTGGACCCCGAGCAATGGCGAGAAGTGACTGAGCGAGACGGGCGACATGCTCGACTGGCAATGGAGTGCCAAGACGATGCCCATTGACCTCCTCCCCTTCCAACACTACTGGTGGTTTTACGCGGGCTTCACTATCTTCGTCCTGCTCCTCCTCGCTCTTGATCTCGGCGTTCTCCACCGGGACGCCCATGAGGTTCGTTTTCGTGAAGCGGCTACCTGGAGCGCGGTATGGATAAGCCTGGCGCTCGCTTTCGGGTGCGGGTTGTACCAATACGCCTTGTGGAGGTTTCCTCAGGATCCCCGACTGAGCGCCTTGCCCGGCTTTGACCCGACGGCTGCCGCCTGGGACACCGCCCTGGAGTTCCTGACCGGGTACATCGTTGAGTACTCCCTCTCGGCGGACAATATTTTCATCTTCGTCCTGGTCCTCAGCTACTTCGCCATCCCCTCCAAGTACCAGCACCGGGTCCTCTTCTACGGGATCCTCGGGGCGCTGGTTTTCCGCGCGTTCTTCATCGCCCTGGGGTCCGTGCTCATGCAGATCCACTGGATCGTTCTGCTGTTCGGGGCCTTCTTGATCTTCACAGGGATCAAGATGATGTTCGCTCCGGAAAAGGGCCTCGAGCCGAACAGGAACCCGCTGATTCGACTGTTCCGAAGGTTCGTCCCCGTCGCCCCCGAGTTCCACGGCCAGCGCTTCTTCGTCCGGCTGAACGGCGTGCTCCACGCCACACCGCTTTTCATCGCCCTCCTGTTCGTGGAGGTGACCGATATCATCTTCGCCGTGGACTCGGTCCCCGCCATCTACGCCCTCACCGATGAGCCGCTCATCGTGTTCACGTCCAATGTCTTTGCGATCCTCGGCTTGCGCGCCATGTACTTCATGCTCGCCGGAGCGGTGGACAAGTTCCACATGCTGAAGTACGGCCTGTCCGTGGTCCTGATCTTCGTCGGGCTCAAGATGGTGTGGCTGAACCAGTGGTACGGGGGGAAGTTCCCCATCAGTTACTCCCTCGGGGTCATCGGCGCCGCGCTCGCCGTGTCGGTCCTCCTGTCCTTGCTCTTGCCGAGGCGGCGAGCTGCAGCGGAGCGGCTGCGGGGGACGCCGGTGACACCGGTGGACGGACCGTGATCGGCGCGTTCACTGTTGGGTGCCTCCGTGGTCGATCGCAGGGGGCTTACCCCCCTGGATCGCAGGTTCCTTGGCCCTCTTACGCTCGACCGTGGTCCGCCCCTCCACATTCGTCCCACGTCCCGGACTAGTTCGCCAGCGTCATCCACAGCGTCATCCGGAGCTTGACGGGAGAAGGCTGGCAGGCGATGATCCTTGTCCCCAAGCGGGTTATGGCGGTCAAGAGGTCCGCGCCCGCGGGGACCCGACAAACCCCGAACCGCTTGACTCGAATCGGGGGGCACGTCGCGGCCGCCCGCGCCGTCGTAATGAACGCCGTGCGCGTCATCGAGTGGCGTCCTGTCGGCGCCACCTGATCGCCGCTCTTCACCCGACACTCCGTGCGTCGCTTCCCGAAGCTGGCGGGTCGCAGCCGGGAGGGAGTGGGTGGCCTAACATTCCTCCTGGCATTGGATAGGAAACCTGAGCTGGTTCGGGCCAGCATCCCATGTTGTCTGGCGGGAGATCACAACGAGGGTTTTGGAGCATGGGCACATGACTGACGCTTCGACGAAGGTCCGCCGGCGGGCAGCGCGCCTTTCGGTCTTTTCGAACACCGCCCTGGTGATCGTGAAGGTCGCCGCTGGCCTCATGAGCGGCTCCATAAGCGTCCTGGCCGAAGGGATCCAATCCACCGTGGATATCTTCGCCTCGCTGATGATTTACGTCAGCCTCGGGGTCGCCGGGCGGCCGCCAGATCGGCGGCATCCCTACGGCCACGGGAAAGTCGAGAGTCTCACCTCGGCGGTGCAGATGCTGTTGATCCTCGGGAGCACGGCCTTCATCCTGTACCAGGCCTACCGGCGCCTCTTGCACCCACGCATGCCCGACGTAGACTGGGGGATCGGCGCCATGGGCGTGGCTCTCGTGGTAGATCTTGCCGTCTCGTCCTACCTTCAGCGGGTGGCACGGCGGACCGATTCCCTCGCCCTGGAGGCCGAAGCGCAGCACCTGCGCTCCGACATGTACGCATGCGCGGGGGTCCTTTTGGGCCTGGTCGCCGTGCGCCTCACCGGGTGGGCCCCCCTCGACCCCATCATCGCCGCCCTGCTGGCCCTCGTGGTCATCATCACCGCAATCCGGCTGATGGGGGTATCTGTCCGGCCTCTGCTGGATCAATCCTTGCCGGCCGAAGAGGAAGCCCAAATTCGGCGCGCCTTGGACGCGGACGACCGGGTCATGGGGTACCACAAGCTGCGGACGCGTCAGGCGGGAAGCCAGCGTCACGTGGACGTGCACGTGATGCTCGAGGACAGCCTGCGCCTCTCCGAGGGCCACGCCATCGGCGAAGAGATCGAGCAGGCAATCCGGAAGACCCTGCCCAATCTCGATGTGGTCGTCCACGTGGAGCCGTACGCCGAAGAGATGTCCCACCAGGCCATCCAGCACGGGATTCTTGATCCGAACGAGAAGGCGCCCCGGCTGTCGGAGGGACCCAGACGCGGACAGCCCGGTCAAACTGATACGGTCTCCGATTAACGGAAGTTCGCCCTGCGCGACTGCGGGATCAAGCGTCGTGAGGAAGAGGGCTGAAGCTGGCGGACGAGACGCCCTACCTTCGGCCCGCGGGGGAAGGGGTGAGCGAGAGGTGGTCAATCGAAAAGGGGACGCGAGGGAAGGGCGTGCGTGAGAGGGAGCCGTCGGGGTGCCATCAGGCCGAGGCCGCCGGTGCGGCGAGCGGCGCCTCTCTGCCCACGACGTGCTGGTTGAGGCGAATCCCGAACCGGCGCTCGAACTCGTCAATGGGCACCATCTCAATGGCGTTCCAGGCCAGCTCTTCGCAGACCTTGGCGCAGATCTGGCAGCCGATGCACTCCTCCACTCGGATCCTGATCGGCGGGATCCCAGCGCCAGCGTGCTCGGCGGGGGACGCATCGTCTATGCAATCCACCGGGCAGAAGTCCACGCAGACCTCACACCCGGTACACGACCCATTGACGACGGCGATGAACCTGGGTCGGTTCTTCTTCCCGGCGCTCTTCGGGATATCCTCAACGCCTGTGTCGCTCATTGCCTTCTCAGAGTTCGATCTCGACGTCCGAGCTTTTCACCCAGATGGGATACCTAGACACCCCGAGGCGCGCAGGAGGGCCCATGACCTCCCCACTGGTGATCTTGAAGGTGGCCCCGTTCCAGGGACAGGTCACGGCAGGGATCGTGATTCCTACCCGTGGCCTCACAGGAGGCCAAGCTGGAGCCTGGCCGCATCGGACATCCGGCTCGGGTCCCAGGGGGGATCCCAGGTGATCTCGACCTTGGCGGCCGTCACGCCGGGGAGGGCGCGCACCTTGTCTTCCACCTCTATCGGCAGCGAGGCGGCGACGGGACAGAGGGGGGATGTCAGGGTCATCCGGATTCCGACATGGCCGGAGGGTTCAACCGTCACGTCGTAAACGAGCCCCAGCTCGTAGATGTTGACCGGGATCTCCGGATCGAAGCACGTGCGCAGAACCTCGTTGACTCTGTCTTGGAGGGTGACAGCGTCCATCCCTGACTCCGTTCAATGAAAAACTGACAACCGACAACTGACAACCGGACAATTCTTCCTATGGGTTTTGCGTCGTCAGTTGTCGGTTTGAAATTTTGCATTGCGCGAACAGACGGCCTACTCCGTTGAGACAGTCTCGCCTTTCCCATCCAGGGCCGCATTCAGCGTGTGCCAGGCCAGGCTGGCGCACTTGACCCGCACGGGGAACTCCGACACGCCGCAAAAGACTTCCAGCTTGCCCAGCCCGATCGGGTCGGACGTGCCCTCGCGGTTCCCGGTCACCATCTTGTGGAATTTGTCGAACAGCAGTTTCGCCTCGGCCTTGGTCTTTCCCTTCAGGGCGGCCGTCATCATGGAGGCCGAGGCCTTGGAGATCGCGCACCCCGCCCCCTCGAAGCTAATGTCCTTGATCAAGTCGCCGTCCAGGTGGAGGTACACGGTGAGCTCGTCGCCGCACAGCGGGTTGTGTCCTTCCGCCTTGCAGTTGGCGTTGGGCAGCTTCTGAAAGTTCCGCGGCCGCTTGTAGTGGTCGAGAATGACCTGCTGGTAGAGTTCGTTCAGGTCGGACATCAGGCAAACACCTCGATGACCTTCTGGATGCCCTTGGCGAGCGCCTCGAGTTCTTCCCGCGTGTTGTAGAACGCCAGCGAGGCCCGGGCGGTGGCCGGGACCCCGAAGCGCTTCATCACCGGCATCGCGCAGTGATGGCCCGCCCGGATCGCGATGCCCTCGTGATCCAGGATAGTGCCGATGTCGTGCGCATGGATGTCCTGGAGCACGAACGACAGGACGCCGGCCTTTTCTCTGGCCGTGCCGATGATGCGCAGGCCGGGAATGGCCGACAAGAGGTCGGTGCCATAGACAAGCAGTTCGCTCTCATAGGCCGCGATCTGGTTGAGCCCGACCCGCTGCACGTACTCGATGGCGGCCGCCAGGCCGACGACCCCGGCGATGTGGGGCGTCCCCGCCTCGAACTTGTGGGGCAGCGTGTTGTAGATGGTCTTCTCGAAGGTGACCGCGCTGATCATGTCCCCGCCGCCCTGATACGGGGGCATCGCCTCGAGCAGCTCGGCCCTGCCGTACAGGATGCCGATCCCGGTGGGGCCGAACAGCTTGTGGCCGGAGAAGGCGTAGAAATCGCAGCCGAGATCCTGCACATCCACGGCCAGGTGCGGCGCCGCCTGGGCCCCGTCCACCAGCACCGGGACGCCGCGCCGGTGCGCCGTGGCGATGATCTGCTTGACCGGGTTGACAGTGCCCAGCGCGTTCGAGACATACACGATCGAGACCAGCTTGGTCCGGTCGCTTAAGAGCCGCTCGTACTCCTCCAACAGCAGTTCCCCGGCATCGTTGATGGGGATGACCCGCAGGGAAGCGCCCTTCTCCTCGCACACCATCTGCCAGGGGACGATATTGGAGTGATGCTCCATGGCGGAGATGATGATCTCGTCCCCTGCCTTGATGCGGCTCCGCCCGTAGCTCGAGGCCACGAGGTTGATGCTCTCGGTGGTGCCGCGGGTGAAGATGATCTCCCGATCATGGGCCGCATTGAGGAACTGCCGCACGCGGGTGCGCGCAGTCTCGTAGGCCTGGGTGGCCACGTCGCTCAGGAAGTGGACGCCCCGATGCACGTTCGAGTTCTCCGACAGGTAGTAGCGGGTGATCGTGTCGACGACCACCTGCGGCTTCTGGGTGGTGGCGGCGTTGTCGAGATAGACCAGCGGTTTCCCGTGGACCTTCTGCTGCAGGACGGGGAAGTCCTGTCGGATCTTCTCGATGCCGAAGCCGACCAGGCAATCCTGGCAGGGCTCCTCGCTGACCCGGCGATGCGCGGCGCTCATCGGATGGCCTCCACCAGCGCCCCTTGGGGCAACCACCGCGCCACCAGGCCCTCCAGGTGCCTGCGGATCGGCTCGGCCTTCATGCGCTGCAGGCTCTCCTGGGCGAAGGCAAAGAGCAGGAGCGCGCGGGCCGCCTCCTTCGCAATGCCCCGGGAGCGCAGGTAGAAGATCGCCTCCTCGTTGACCTGGCCGATGGTCGCCCCGTGGGTGCATTTCACGTCATCCGCATAGATCTCGAGCTGCGGCTTGGTGTCGATCTGGGCATCCTCCGACAGCAGCAGGTTCCGGTTGGTCTGCTTGGCGTCCGTCTTCTGCGCGTCCTTGTGGACGATGATCCGGCCCTGGAACACGCCCCGCGACGAGCCGTCGAGGATCCCATTGTAGAACTGCCGGCTGCCGCAGTGCGGGCTGGCGTGCTCCACCCGCATGTAGTTGTCCATGTGCTGGCGGCCGGTGGCCATGAAGAGGCCATTGATCAGGCACTCCCCTCCCTCACCGGCAAGGACCGGGTGCACGTTGTTGCGCACCAGGGCGCCGCCCAGCAGGACGGAGTGGGAGGTCACGTTGCTGCTGCGGGCCTGCTGGATGCGGAGGGTGGAGACGTTGAAGGCCTGCGGGCTTTCCCGCTCGATCAGGTAGTGGCTCAACACGCCGCTCTGTCCCACCACGACTTCCGTGACCCCGTTGGAGAAATAGACGCCATCGGCGAGCGAGACGTAGTCCTCCACGATGGTTGCCTGGCTGTCCTCGCCCGCCACGATCAGGTTGCGGGGGTGCGTGATCACCGGGGCGGCCGTCCTCGTCGAGACGTACAGCAGGTGGATCGGCTCCTCGAGCGCCGTCCCCCGGCGGATATGGACGAACGCGCCGTCTTCCATGAACGCGGTATTGAGGGCGGTAAAAGCATCGTGATGAGAATCGGCGTACCGGGCCAGGTGCGCCTCCATGAGGTCCGGATACATCGTGAGGGCGCTGGCCAGGCTGCTCACCATCACGCCGCCCGGTAGCGGGCGGAGCGACGACAGCCCCGGCGAGTACCGGCCGTTCACGAAGACGAGCTGGGTCGAGGCCGGCCCCTGGAAGGTGAACGGATCGAGGTCCCGCCGTGCCGGCTCGTTACCGCCATCCGCGGAGAGGGCAAAAGCGGTCTTGGCGATCGGCGCCACGCTGGTGAACCGCCAGTCCTCGTCCTGGGTGGTCGGGAACCCGAGTTCGGCGAACCGCGCGAGGGCGGCGCGGCGAACCGGTTGGAACGGGGCCCAATCCCGCCCTGCGACCTGTGGCTCGAAGCGCGAGAAGCGCTCCAGGTAGCTGTTTTTTTCCTGCATGACCGCGGTCACCGTCGTCGCCCCCCTCACGTCGTTGCCGCTGCGGCGGCCCGGGCCTCTTCTTCGACCCAGGCATAGCCCTTGGCCTCGAGTTCCAGGGCAAGTTCCTTGCCACCCGACTTGACGATCCGGCCGTCCACTAGCACGTGCACGAAGTCGGGGATGATGTAGTTGAGCAGCCGCTGGTAATGGGTCACGACGAGGATAGCGCGCTCGGGACTGCGGAGCGCGTTGACGCCGTTGGCGACGATCCGCAGGGCGTCGATGTCCAGGCCGGAGTCGGTCTCGTCCAGGATACCGAGCTTGGGCTCCAGCACGGCCATCTGGAAGATCTCGTTGCGCTTCTTCTCTCCGCCCGAGAAGCCCTCGTTGACCGAGCGGGTCAGGAGGCGATCATCCATCTCCAAAAGCTTCATCTTCTCCTGGGCCAGCGCCAGAAAGTCCATGGCGTCCAGTTCCTCCAGGCCGCGGTGCTTGCGGAGGGCGTTGAGCGCGGCCTTGAGGAAGTAGGTGTTCCCGACGCCCGGGATCTCCACCGGGTACTGGAAGGCCATGAAGACACCCTCGCAGGCGCGCTCCTCGGGGAGCATCGCCAGCAGGTCCTTCCCCTGGTAGATCACCTCGCCGGCCGTGACCTCGTAGGCCTCCCGCCCGGCCAGGACTTGGGCCAGCGTGCTCTTGCCCGAGCCGTTGGGGCCCATGATGGAGTGGACCTCACCGGCCCCGACCGTGAGGTTCACGCCCTTGAGGATCTCGTGGTTGCCGACCGTGGCGTGCAGGTTCTTGATTTCAAGCATGAGTCGTCCTCGTATGAATGGGTCGTGCAAGGTGTTAGCCGATGCTCCCCTCGAGGCTGACGCTCAAGAGCTTCTGCGCCTCGACGGCGAACTCCATGGGAAGCTCGCGGAAGACTTGCTTGCAGAAGCCGCTGACGATCAGGCTCACCGCGTCTTCCTTGGAGATCCCTCGCTGGTTGCAGTAGAAAATCTGATCCTCGCCGATCTTGGACGTGGAGGCCTCGTGTTCCATCTGGGCCGTGGCGTTCCGCACCTCGATGTAGGGGAAGGTGTGGGCCCCGCACTTGTCGCCGAGGAGCAGCGAGTCGCACTGCGTGTAGTTGCGCGCCCCCGTCGCGCCCTTCAGGATCTTGACCATCCCGCGGTAGGTGTTCTGCCCGTGCCCCGCGGAGATGCCCTTGGACACAATGGTGCTCTTGGTGTTCTTCCCGATGTGGATCATCTTGGTGCCGGTGTCGGCCTGCTGGAAGTTGTTGGTCAAGGCCACGGAGTAGAACTCCCCCACGGAGTTGTCGCCCTGGAGGATGCAGCTAGGATACTTCCAGGTGATCGCCGAGCCGGTCTCGACCTGCGTCCAGGAGATGTGGGAGTTCTTGCCCAGGCACTTGCCCCGCTTCGTCACGAAGTTGTAGATGCCTCCCTTCCCCTCCTTGTCGCCGGGATACCAGTTCTGGATGGTCGAGTACTTGATGGTGGCGTCGTCGTGGGCCACCAGCTCGACCACGGCCGCGTGCAACTGGTTTTCGTCCCGCATGGGGGCCGTGCAGCCCTCCAGGTAGCTCACGTAGCTGCCCTCGTCGGCGATGATCAGCGTGCGCTCAAACTGGCCGGTGTCGGCAGCGTTGATGCGGAAATAGGTGGACAGCTCCATGGGGCAGCGCACGCCCTTCGGGATGTAGCAGAAGGACCCGTCGCTGAAGACGGCCGAATTCAGCGCGGCGAAGAAGTTGTCGGTATAGGGAACCACCGAGCCCAGGTACTTCTTCACCAGTTCCGGATGGTTCTGCACCGCCTCGGAGAACGAGCAGAAGATGATCCCCAGCTCGGCCAGCTTCCCCTTGAAGGTCGTCGCCACCGAGACGCTGTCAAAGACCGCGTCCACGGCGACCCCCGTCAGGAGTTTCCGCTCTTCCAGCGGGATGCCGAGCTTCTCGAAGGTCCGCAGCACCTCCGGGTCCACCTCGTCCAGGCTGTTCAGCTTCTTCTTCGGCTTCGGCGCCGAGTAGTAGACGATGTCCTGGTAGTCGATGGGAGGATACGTCACGTTCGCCCACTTGGGCTCCGCCTCGGCCTTCTCCAGCTTGGCCCAGTGCCGGTAGGCCCGGAGCCGCCACTCCAGCATGAACTCGGGCTCCTTTTTCTTGGCCGAGATCATGCGGATGACATCCTCGTTCAACCCGCGAGGAATCGTGTCGGCCTCGACCTCGGTCACGAAGCCGTACTTGTATTCTTGGTTTGCGAGGGCCTCAATCGCGTTGGTCGAAGTGCTCATCGTGTCTCCTCAGGAGGGGCCTCCGTCGCTTCCCTGGCACGGATTACCGGATCAGCAGCACCGGTTCATTTGCGGGTGCGCCGGCGCCGGTCCCGGCGCCGCCGTTGGCGATACTGATTCGGGCGGCCAACTCGCCCGCCACCTCGTGGAAGGAGCGGCTGATCGCCGCCTCGGCGGATTCCAGGGCAACCGGCCGCCCCTCATCGCTACTGGCGCGGATGGTGGCTGCCAGGGGAATCTCTCCCAGGAAGGGGATGCCGGCTCGCGCGCTGGCCTCCCGGGCCCCGCCGTGGCCGAAGATATCGTCCCGCTGGCCACAATGCGAACATGTATAATAGCTCATGTTCTCGACAATTCCCAGGATCGGAACGTTGAGCTTCTGGAACATCAGGATGGCCTTGGACGCCACCTCCAGCGCCACATCCTGGGGCGTCGAGACGATCACCGCGCCGGTGAGGGGGATCGTCTGGCACAGGCTGAGCTGGACATCGCCCGTCCCCGGCGGCAGGTCGATCACCAGGTAGTCCAGTTCACCCCATTCCACCCGGCCCAGGAATTCCTGGATCATCTTGTGCAGCATCGGGCCCCGCCAGACCACCGCCTCGTCCTTCGGCAGGAAGAACCCCGTGGACATGATCTTCACCCCGTGCTGCACGGGCGGGATGACCTTGCCATTCTCCGTGTGTTGCAGGACCCCATTCGCGCCCATCAGCTTGGGAATGCACGGGCCGTACACGTCCGCGTCCATGAGGCCGACCCTGGCGCCGGCCTGCTTCAGTGCGACTGCCAGATTCGCCGCCACCGTGGACTTGCCCACGCCGCCCTTCCCGCTAGCCACGGCGATGGTGTTGCGCACCCCCGGGAGGTAATTGGATCGCTGGTCGCGGGAGGTGGTCACGCGTGAGGTCATGGTCACATTCACCTCTTGTACCCCCGGGAGCGCTGCCACGGCAGCCCGAGCGGCTTCCTCCATTTGCTTTCGCACCGGGCAGGCAGGGGTCGTCAGCTCGATGGCGAACGACACCTTCCCGCCGGCGATGTGCAGGTTCTTGATGAAACCGAGGGACACGATATCGCGGTGAAGGTCCGGATCCTGGATTCTCCCCAGGGCCGCCAGCACCGCCTGCTCTGTCACCATGGTTGTACCCTCTGATATCTCCGCAGAGTGGATCCTGACCTCTACGGTTTATAATGCCCCATCAGCGTCCTCTGGGCAAGCTTGTGCGGTTCAGTCGCCAGATCAATCCCGTGCCCCCATCCTGGAATCGGATTCGGCGGCCTCTTCGCTGTGAAAATCCCTTGCGGCATCACCCTGATCCCGCGCTGGAGGGAAGTCCGATTTCGCTGACCTCACCGATCTGTGCGAGCGTGGCCACCAGCGCCTGTGCACCCCCCTCGGACCCAGACGGGAGCCTCGCAAACGACACTCCTTTGTGGGAGAAGGCTCGAGCATCCTCCTCGGGCTTCACGGACACGGCCAGGATAGGCAGGTCCGGCGCCAGCTCCCGAATGGCCGAGATGATCAGCAGACCATTGAGCCCGGGTGTTTGCATGTCCAAGACCAGCAGATCGGCGTCCACGACCTCGACGGCACCCAGAACCTCCAGCCCGGATTCGCAGACCGTCAAATGCGGCCGCCGGGTTTCGAAGGCCAGGGAGGCAGCCTCGGCGATCATTGGATCACTGGAACAGATGATGATATGCATATCCATCCGTCGAGCGTTGATCAGCCTCGGGTTTTGCCGGAAACCTTGCGGCTCGTTTAGCCCAAGGCAGCCGTCTCCCATAGAGGCAAAGGCCGTACCAGCCCGGGCCCAAAGGCACACGGCTCCGGGGTGTTTTCTAACTCCTGGAAAATCCTGGTAGGAAGCGCACCCGGGAAGAATGGCGAAGAGCGTGCACCGGCCGGAGGGGCTGGGAATTTCTCCCGGGGGTCGGCCTTTCTCCGGGGGTCGAATGCGACGGCTATACCGGGATATTGTACCGCTTGATCTTCTTGTTCAACGTCTTGATGTCAATCCCCAGGAGGCGTGCCGCCTGCATCTTCTTTCCGCGGGTTTCTGCCAGCACGCGCATGACGTGGAGCCGCTCCATCTCCGCCAGCGAGCTCGAGCCGCGGGCGGGACCGCCGGGAACCCGGATGTTGGCCGGAAGGTCGTCCGGTCCAATGACCTCTCCCGGGGTGAGGATCAGCAGGCGCTCGATGGTGTTTGCGAGTTCCCGGACATTGCCCGGCCAGGCATAGTTCACCAGGATCTCAAGGGCCTCCGGCGAGAGGGTCTTGCGGGCGTAACTGGTTCCGAATCGATTGAGAAAATGCTCGATCAGAAGCGGGAGGTCATCCTTCCGCTCCCTGAGAGGCGGGAGGGTCAAGCTGACGACGTTCAAACGGTAATAGAGGTCCTCGCGGAACCGCACTCCCCGAACCTCTTGGATCAGGTCCTTGTTGGTGGCCGCGATGATGCGCACATCCACCCGGTGCACCCGGGTGCCGCCCACACGGCGCAGCTCCCTGGTATCCAGCACCTGCAGGAGCTTGGCTTGCATGGCCGCACTCATCTCCGCCACCTCGTCCAGGAGGAGCGTCCCCCCGTCCGCCACCTCGAAGAGACCCTGCTTGGCAGCACTGGCCCCCGTGAAGGCCCCCTTCTCGTGGCCGAAGAGTTCGCTCTCCAGGAGCTGATCCTGGAAGGCACTGCAGTTGATCACAAGGAAGGGGCCGCCCCGCCTCGCGCTCTGGTCGTGGATGATCCTGGCCACCAGCCCCTTCCCGGTCCCGCTCTCCCCCTGGATCAGGACATTCGCATCGCTCGGCGCGATTCGCCCAACCGTCGCGAGCAGAGACATGATGGCCTGGCTCTCACCGATCAGGACGGGCGCCGGCTCTCGCTGGGCGACCATGCGACGGAGGGCGGTATTCTCCCGCTCCAGGCGTTTTCGCTCGGCGGCCCTCCGCAGGACCTCTTCCAGCTCGGACAGCTTGAACGGCTTGGTGAGGTAGTCGTAGGCCCCCAGCTTCATGGCCGCGATCGCGCTGTCCACATCCGGGTGGCCGGTCAGGATGACGACCTCGCCCGATGCGCCGGAATCCCGGATCCGGCGAAGGGCCTCCATCCCGCCGATGCCCGGCATCTTCAGGTCCAGGAGGATCACGTCGAAGTCCTGCGCCCGCACCTTGTCCAGCGCCTCCTCCCCGCTCTCCGCCGTCGTGACGATGTAACCCGCCCGGGGGAGTTCCTTCTCCATGAGCAGGCGCGTGGGGCGCTCGTCATCGACCACAAGCACGCAGATGGATCCGGTCCGTTTCTGATTCTGCCCCATGTCGCTCCTGCCTTTTCCCGAACTCAGGACTGTCAATTAGCCCCAATCCGAAATTATTAACCGCCAAGGCGCCAAGAACGCCAAGACCAGAAGGCCTTATTGGGGAAGACAAACGGAACTTCTGAAGGCCTCAAGAACCGGTCCTCGTGTTCTGGATTGGAAGG
>Ga0315285_10002764_pt1 | contig 18358 bp, 23 predicted proteins | sample YL17G09_36_MG_FD_203698 | JGI IMG/M metagenome (GOLD analysis project Ga0315285, IMG submission 203698) | Sediment microbial communities from Yellowstone Lake, YNP, Wyoming, USA - YL17G09_36 | ecosystem: Environmental > Aquatic > Freshwater > Lake > Sediment | place: USA: Wyoming | collected... | reverse complement strand
ACTTTTCCTCACCCAAAAACTTGTAGACTTCGCTCTTGGATTCAGTTAGCTTAAGGTCTTCACCCCAGATAATATCCATTGTGCCGCCGCCAGTATGGCTTTGTAGAATGGAAGCCAACTTAGCCGCTCCCGCCGCAGTTGGTAGAATCTTCTTATCTATGTCACCTATGGTGAAGATACGGATGTTAGAAATCGCACCGTCTAGCGCGGCAATATCGGCAAGTTTCATCTTGTCGTAAGCGATTGCATCCTTAAAGACAGAATATATGATGGGATATGCCCATGCGTCCCAATCATCCTTCTTGTAATGTAGAACAATGGTTTTGTCTTTTGGTAGCGGATATGGCTTGTTACTCTTAGCCGCAGCCACAATACTAGGAGGTAGTTGGGCGATTAGTGCGGCTTCTTCTGGGGTCTTCGGTGCCATGATTTGACGACGAAGCTTACCCGGTAGTGTCATAGCGTAGCGTTGTGTACCGGCGAAAGATGCTAGGGCACCACCAACGATTATGATTGTTGCCGGGTCTAAGAAGGTGTACTTCCAAGGGATTTCGCGCTTCTCAACCTTGTACTTAACATCCATAATATCCATGCTATCTAGGTCTGCATCGGCATGGGTCTTGTATAGTTCCTCGGCGATTCTGACGTTAATCTTGGCCGTCTGCTTTGTTATGACGACGTTGCCGGTTCTATACAGATAATTAGACATTCTCTCTGCGCGTTCTGGTCCCCTGACCTTCCTGAACCAGTTATTCAACCACTTCTCAATTTTCTTGTTAGGGTGTGTTATTCTGATACCCTGGGCAGTAAAGTCACCCATAAGGTCTACTACGTTCTTAATCAAGCCTACTGTTTGGTATACAGCGTTAGAACGTAGCATGATGTCTTTGTAGACAGTTGGAGTAGACTCTTCGGGGCGGAAGTAGTTATAGCCATCCCTAGTCAAACCTGGGCGACCAGATATACCAGGAAGTAGATTACTGAAATCGTTAAACCTAGTATCAGCCTTAGTTCTAATTATAGATGAATATTCATCAATAGCCTTAGCAGAGATATTAACGGCATCTATCCTACCTGCCTCATCACCATTAGCCCATGTTACGAACGCAGCCTCATGTGGCTCGTCGCCGAATTTTTTGAGTGATTCTCCACTATCGTACTTTCTATTCATCGTAGTATCCACTTTTAATCTTTGTAATTGAATCTAATCCCACTGTAATTACAATACACTAAAAGCGGTGAATTGCTTGACAAATATCTGGATTGAAAGTATTCTGTACTCCATACGAGTCGTAGAAATTGTTACTTTTCGGGTTAATTATCATATCTCTGGCAGCTCCACCTATCACCTGATATGTCGGCGTTGCGTCGGTTCTATGAATCTGTCTGGCAATCATGTTGGCGATTACAAGAGATGAGTAGCGGTCTTTTCTGAGTCTACCCTTCTTACCATTAACGGCCTTGATTTCTGGAGTATCCCATCTATCCCTATTACCAAGTGGTGTCTTTGTCATAACTATCAAACACAACTCATCCTTTAGGGCTTCTATCTCCATTACGCAGTCTTCTAATGAGTCATATAGCCTAGACTTATCTCCAGCCCTATATGCCGCCGCATCATTATCAATAGCTAGACCAATGCTTACTGGGTCGAATCTAGGAAACAATAGAACCTTATCTTCCATATCTTTACGAAGACCGTGGTTCGCCGCGCCTGTCCACTCTGCATTAGCGAAGTTTATAAGCTCAACTATATGTAGACCATTCTTACCATCGGTATCAGCTTCCTTATCTGGATTGATTACCGGCCAAATAAACTGTTCACCTGGGAACATCTTGTCTGGGTCGTGTAGGGCTTCCATAACAGCAACACCACCACCCTGAGAGTCCATTCCAATTTTAACTGGCGGGAACGTCTTCATTAGGTCACGAATCTTACGGGCGCAGTATCCATAGTAATCATGCTCACTACATAGCCCAGCATCCTGCCTTTCCTTAAAGCTCTTACGATTTGTAGCCCAAGAGTAGACTACGCGGGTATGGTCTGGAAAAAGTTGTAGAACAACAATAGTAAAGTTGTCGTTTTCAGAAGCAGGGTCGATACCATAGACATACATACCATCTTGTGAACCCTTAGTTGTTGGGTCGAACCACACAGGGCCGCTAGGAGTCATAACTGGCTTTAGGTCACTAGTAACACAACTTTCTATTAAACTACGCTTAAAGAAGCCCTCAGAGTCCTCAGTGAAGACAGCACCATATTCCATCTGGTAGATACCATTATGGATTGTGGCGCGAGCCCTGGCTACTTGCTTATCATCCATGAAGCCTTCTGGAACCAACTCATAAGGTATGCGTATAACTGAATAATCATCCCACCTGAAATTATCTGGTACGTCACCATTATAAATCTCCTCTATAATCTTTTGGTCACCTAGAGACTGGATAATCTTTAAATACCTATCGTGATACTGGGCGAAGTGCCTAAACGCATAATCAGCAGTACCAGTTATGATTGATTGATTACCAACCAAAGCATTAAGATACTTTTCTTCTAGCTCGTCATCCCACATACCCATTTGCTTAAGCATTTTACGCTTAGCAGCAAGCTTAACATTGCCAAACGGGTCAGCGGATACAGATGCGAAACCAGAGATAACGGTTTCATAGATTTGTGGAGGAATGGACGCAAATTCGTCCGCGATGATACAGTGGGCACGAAGACCTCTTATTCTCTGTCCATCACCAATCGGTACAGCTATTACCCAGCCATCGTTAATCTTCATCGTCCATCTATCTACGTCCTTACGGAGTCCATCGCCACCATTACACATGGTTTGAAGAATAGGGGCGTTCTTCCATATCGTCTCCATATACTCAAGAATAATCTTGGACTGGCGGAAGCCGGAACCTACTACTACGACCTTACTACCAGGGATTAACAGACACTTAAGTGTCGCAAACACGGCGAGCAAAAAGGACTTACCGAATCCACGGGAGGCGATAAACATTGGAAATGGGCGAAGCCACAACTCTTGCAGAATAGCAATCTGCACAGGGAGAAGATTGATGTTGAGGATGTGCTTGCATGTGAAGCCGAAATACACCGGGTCGCGTAACATCCTAATAAGATGGAGGTCGGGGCGTTCTATGTCTCTTTCTGTGAGACTAGTCATCGGGTTTCTTATTTCGTGTAGGTCTGCTAGTTCAACATCTAACCAGCAATAATCTGGACTACAGAAATCAGCTATCGTCTTCTTTTTTGCCATGTTTTGTATTTACTCTCTTCATTATGTTCATGGCGCATACCTTAGCATTATCTGGACCTCCAGCGAAAATTACATTTACACCGTGCTTAATCTGAATGTTTGATATGGCGCTCATTATGAACTTGCCTGTTATTTTTAGTTGTGCCCATTTCCACTTAGGAATACTTGAGCCTATTGGATACCTCATAACATCATCTACATCAAACTCAAGAATTAGAAAGCGATATGGGTACTTCTCCATTCTTTCTAGTTCTCTAGTGAATCTAGCCTGTGTTATGTTACCACAAAACTCTGTAATTGATTTTTTACGCTCAATACACAATATATCCTCTAGTCCTACTATGGAATAGTCTCCTGTATCAAGCTTCTTAATTGACATCTCGAAGTCCTCAAACTCCCAGTAGCCAACCTTTTCACGAGTGTCTCTTACGATTATCATTTACTAGTATTCCATAAAATAGTGATGCAAAGTTCTCTTCTTTCCCGTTTACCATATTATGGTGGGTTTTACAGAGCGTTATTCCGTTTTGTATACTGTACCTTAGTCCCTGTGCAGAAGCCCATTTAATGATGTGATGTACGTGCAGAGGTCTTCTTTTAGTGCAACCAGGAAACCTACACTTTTGACCGTCCCTAGCCCTAACATCCTTACGCCATTTCTTATATAGTGGGTCATTGTAGTCTCTGTACGTCATAATCTACCATCTTCTCTACAAGTTCATTGAACTGTGTCTTTGGCTTCCATCCTAGCACTGTATTTGCCCTTGTTGTATCGGCGCATAGGAATTCTACTTCGCACGGCCTATAGAACTTAGGGTCAATACCTACGTACTTACTCCAGTCCTTTATTCCGATGTGGGCGAATGCGGCGTCTAAGAAGTCTCTTACGCTGTGGGCGACCCCTGTTCCTATTACGTAATCTTCTGGCTTGTCTCTTTGTAGCATCATCCACATAGCCTCAACATAATCAGGGGCGTAACCCCAGTCACGATGGGCGTCTAGGTTACCCAACATTAGCTTTGGATACTCTGCTCCAGTAGTAATGTCTTTTAGTGAATCTAGACTATTGCGATAGTGGTGTAGCTGGGCCACGTACTTAGTTATCTTTTTGGTTACGAATAGCTCACCGCGCCTCTCGGACTCATGGTTAAATAAGATACCGCAGGAGCAGAAAAGGTTATAACTCTTGCGATACAACCCAATCATTTGGTGGGCGGCGACTTTGGAGATTGCATAGGGCGAATTAGGCGAGAACTCTGTTGTTTCACTCTGAACCTTTTTGGGTCCACAACAACCACAGTTTTCTTCGTTTGGGCACGGAGTATCACCAAATAACAATGAGTAGTTAGACCCAAACATTTCGCTAGTAGATGCCTGATAAAATTTAGTGTGCGGCGAGAACCTACGTATAGCCTCAAGATATGAGGCGACTCCACCGGCATTCACGTTAAATGTTGTCACTGGTTGTTCAAACGATGTAGCTACGTGACTCATAGCTGCTAGATTATATAGCTCATCTGGTTTATATCTGTTCACTAAATGAAAGATTGAAGATGGGTCTGTCAGGTCGCTCTCTACAACAGAGAAGCTCCTATTCTCACTAAGATGCTCTATTCTCTCATGGGTATTTGTACTACTACGACGCACAAGTCCCACCACCTTATAGCCCTTTGACAAAAGTAGTTCAGCTAAGTATGAACCATCCTGGCCGGTCACGCCGGTAATAAGGGCTAGTTTCGCATTATTCATTTAGTACGTATTCCTTGAACTCTGTTAGGTCTATCTTTCTGTCTCTAGCTTCTTCTATGGTCAGCACAACCCAGGTTCTCTCTTCTTCACAATAACTAATATAGAGTATGTCTCTATTTTGATTATACGGATAGTGCTGTTGCATTTCTACTCCTTAACAACTACAATGTGGGTATGACATTATCACAGAGTGCAATCCAAGCTCCTCTACTTTAACTGGCTTGATATTCTTCTCTAGCATCTGCTTTAGTGTAAAAAGCTCGATACGCTGGTCCTGTTCACACCAACCCAATATTTTCTCTTCGTTTAGATTTAGCATGCCGTCTCCTTAAACATTTCTAATTGGCTTATCTGGCCTAGCATTATGGATATTTTTACCCCTATTGCCAGCGACACCATTATTTGGATGATGCACAACAATACCACCAGCATTGACAATCGGCTTTGTTCCAATCGCTTTTGTCGTTCTCGCTGCTACACCAATAGGCTTACCACCAACTACCAATGCGTTTGGTGGAGGGAGCATTCTACGCTTTTCAGCAATAGACTCCTTGATGGTTTTCATCGTCTCTTGTGCAACTGGGGTTTCTGGCAAAGAGTCTACTTGAATATCTAGTGGAGGATGAGTGGTTACCTCCGGTGGCTGCGCAGCCTCTTCTTTTCTCACATCATCCCAAGTTCTTTGCTTCTCTTCTCCAAGAACCGTAATCTTCTTCTCGTCTGGTACACGTACTGGATTCTCGAAGTTTGTACCGTTGTTGTAGGTTATCTCAGAGATTTCATCTTGTCTGATTTCAAGCTTATAAGGAGTTGTGGTTTCTCCACCACTACCAGCTAACTTATTAAGCATAGCTCGTGACATTGGCCCTTCGCTACCAAGCTCAATCGGTTCTTCTAGAAGCGGATGCTTATACATAGTTTTGCCATCTATGTTAAGAATCTCACAGTCTTTCATGTGTGTCATATAGTCAATCTCACTAACCTCTTGACCGTCTTTAACACGAATTGTTGTTGGTCTACCGTCTACATTATCAAGAATTATTGAACCCTTCGGATAGTTTGGAATACCGAATGCCGGGAAGCCGTGCTTACCATAGGCAATGCCAGGCAAGCCATCAGCAGCTACAGGAATAACTGTATCTAGCTCTCCTGGATATACAGTCATATCCTTAGCGCAGTCGTCTCTAAGTGGATTATCGTCGTCTATACCAAGGCCAGCCTTCATTGCCTCAATAGAAAGAGAAGCTGCCTCAGCACCTAAGAATGGTTCTGGCTTAACCTCACCCTCTGGTGGGAAACCATTCTCTTCAATAAAGTCTTCGATTGTCGGAGGAGGACCATACGGAGCTACATTTCCAAATACGAGCGAGTCTGGATGTACACTTACATCTTCTGGTGCCTGAAGGGCTTCGCCATCCTTCCATACAGCATTATCGCCAACCAAAGTTATTTCTTCTGTTGAGTCGCTTAGAAGTTCTTCAACCTTTGGCTGTGCAACCTTACTCTCTGATTTGCTCGCGCTCTTCTTTTTGCTCATTTGCTATTTCCTTTTGTCTTTCGTTCAACATTGATTCTGGTGTTAAAATTGGATGACCGAGCTTGTTGTTCGCAAACATATGTGGTTCGCTGTACTTCAGGCGTGCTTTAATCGCCGCCCTACTAACTACCTCAGCCTCCATCCCCTCCGACTCTCTTGTGTCCTCGTCCTCAAGCAATCTCAATAATCCAGCAAACGATACTTTGCCATCCTCTATTTTCTTTATTCTATCTGCTCTTGCCATCTTAAGGTCACGACGAATTTCCTTAATCTGAGCAAGTATCTTCATGTGGTCCGTAGTATAACTACTAATGGAGTTTCTAGCGAAGGTTAGTTCTTGCGATAACATTAAGACCTTCTGATTATCTCTTATCTCTTCTGAGACCTTATACTCGTCATCTAACAATGCCTGCAACCTATCAACCTGCTCTAACTGTAGCTTCTTCTCTTTCATAGAGCGGTTCATTAGAATCTCAAGTGTAATCCACTGTTTGATTTCTAACTCTTCTGTCGCCGTAACATTCTCATTAAACTGCTTAATAAGTTCTATCCATACGTTCTCAAAGTATTCTATCTCATCGCCCAACAACTGCTTATTAACTTCATTCCAGAATGCCTTCTTACGAAGCTTAGCCTTCAACTGCCTAACAAACGCCTCGTCCGCATTCATTTCCTTAGTCGGCGAAATATCCTTCTCTCTAAGGAATCTCTCGACCGGCTCGGTTGTTCTATTTAGTTTTAGGGCTATCTGTTCTACTGTTAGATGGTCTTTAGATGCCGAGATGAAGTTTTCTTCCTCGGTTGATAGCTTGCCACGCTTTCTGGAGATTACTACTGGCGTAGCCTCTTCGTTCTCATTCGTCGTCTCTGTCATAATAACCTTTCGTTATTTCGAGGACGGCCTCTTCTATTAGGAGGCGGCGCTGTTTTGGAATTTTGATATTGTTGCGAAGCTTGATGTAATCAGCCCTCAGCTTAATATCGAGGTGTTTATCTATTAAATCCCACACCTCCTTCACCTCTACGTGTTCTGTATGGTCTGAAGACCTCATGTTCTTCTCACCATTGTCTTGAACACCGCCTATATCTATAGGCTTCATTATGTTCTTCTTTGATTCGTTTCTAGCTATCCAAGATGCAAACAAATCACACTCTAGTTTATCCTCATACTTCTCACACTGACTCTCACTCTTCAAACACTCCTTATCATATAGTGGGCACCCTAAGCATGGCTTATCGGGTCTTTCAAAATTATCTCTCTTGTTGTTGTACAGCAGATTATGTACGCACGTATAGAGGAAATTTTCTAGTGGTCTGACGCCATCCCACTTATCCTTATTCAAAACCTTAATAGCAAGCAGTTTCGCCTCTTGCTTCATATCATCAGTGCCGTGGTAACCAAATTTAAACTTATAGGCCAGTCTATCGGCCACCACATCAATAATATCCACAAGCTGCTGTTCTGTCATGCCTTCTGGTATATTCACATTAAACCTTTACTACGTCGTCCACTTCCACCGCCAAGTCTGGATTGATAAAACTGATTATCGCGCGACACCCATCTTGACCTAGTTCTATCTTGACAGACTCCACAAACTCCAATATCTCACCTGTCTCTGAATTAACAACTGCGCCCCTATTATAGACTTCGCCATCTGGTGTTCTAACCAGTTCATTAATTATCCTTATTCTCATTCTTCTTGTTTCCTTTAAGTATCTCATTAGCCTTTGCTGAACTAGGGTCTGGTATACGAAGTTCCCTATCTATTTCTTCTTGTAGAGAACCTACAGCTTTTACCCTTAACTCTGTAGGAATTAAATTTTCGCCGTTCATAGTTTTTTCTTCTCCTTTACCTTGACGCGGTTGAAAAGTGTCATATAATGATTATACGTCGATTGGACACATTTTTTTGAATCTACGATAAAAATAGGGAATGAAGATGGAATGGCACGAACCGCAGCTAGGCGATACTAGAATAAGGAAGGTTTTTATCGGCCTACCTAAAACTATACAAAAAACCACACGAATGCTCATGGTGTCTAATATTAAGCAGAGATACACATGGGTTCAGTGTGAGGGGTTCGGTAATCAACTAGGATGGAAAAGTGTAGCCTGGACTGATGAGAATGCTGATTCAATTAACTACATGAGTTTTGTTATTGTGTACGGTTTGTTTATTAGTTTAGCTATGTCACTAGGAATATTAGTTAAAGGATGTTTATGATGTTGACTGAAGCGGAAATTAGAACTATCGTGGCTGACGTTAAATACTTAGACTGGGAACTATATGTGGACAAAATGGGAGATGGCTTCTATGTCCAGGTAAGGTTCGATGCACCAGATTCCGAGACTGGAGTTATTGAGAGCCAGCACTGTAGAAAGTGGTATATTTCAAAGTGGATGAGCGAGACTGAGGTTGTGGATACAGTTTACAAGGCTGTTGAAGCTGCGGTTATTCACGAAATGAAAGAGAGTTTCACTTATAGAGGGAATATGATTCATAATCCTCATACCTCTGTTGCTGCGCGTATGATTGCTTGTCATCTAACAGAACACAGGGCTGCGCCCGAGCCAGTAAAGGCAATTAAGAAAGTTGCAAATATAGGCGATATACTGAGAGAGGCTAGAACTAAACATAACGAAGAGAATAAGCAGATTGTTGCACAGAATGCTCCTTCGACTTTTACGGTTACTAAACCAGGGCCGAAAGAAGCTACGCAGCTTAGACCTCTTGGTGCTAGGTCGGAAGGTATTCACCCTACGGGACCGGCTTATGAGAAGTTAAGGGATGATGACAGTTTTAAGGTTGACGGTCAACCTTGGCCTTGGCAAAAGACATATAAAGGATAAGTTATGGGAAAATCAAGTATTAGATTACTAGAGGACCGTGTCGGCGTTATTGTTGACGAGGCCCTAAAGGTTAGCAAGGGCGGAATTACCCTCGTTGGGTCCGCACAGGAAAAGAGTAAGACTGGCAAGGTCGTCGCGGTCGGTCCTGATGTTAAGGGCGTGGACGTTGGCGATTCAGTCATATTTGAGTTGCATACGGGAATAGACGTAGAACTTGACGGTAAGAAACTATACGTTTTCAAAGTCGAAAACATCATTGGCGTTATCTAAAAGGGGAAACAAAATGGGAAGAAAACCAGTATACGGAGAGAAGGAAAGAGATTTTATTGTATCCAATGCGGCTACATTAAAGGATAAGGAACTGGCGGAACAGTTGTCGGCGTTGATGGGTAAGCCTGTCTCTGTACAAAGTGTCCGTAAACAACGTCAGAAGCTAGGCGTTATGAAGGCATCGGGGAGAGGAAAGTGTAGTATTAAGAAGGTCGCTGTTGACGATGAAGGAAGGCAGCAGCCTAGTCAACCAGCCGCGTCTTTGCCAAACAACCCTAGTACGACTGAGCCCAGCCCCGTTGTTGATGTTGTTGTAGAGGGGTTTGTTGGTGTACCGGGTGATTTGGTTGTAAGTCCGGTTGTAGATACTCCTACTCATAATGGAGACGAAGGTGGCACTACCTAAGTTGACTGAGAAAATCTTTGAAGGGTTCCGCGATAAGAATCTATTTCTGAGAAAGTTTCAGGAGATTCGAGACTCGGACCCTGTATTGTATGCTATGTATATAGCCCTATGTGAAGACGCAGAAAGTGACATAAAAGCGGAAAGTGTGGTGGATATGCAAGTAGGCATAATGACCGGAATGGTGTATACTTATATGTTGCTTCAAGCTCAGGCAGACGCCGATGACTTGAATAAACAATGGGGTAACAATACATCGTAGGTAAAAGTAATGCCAACAGAAAACTGGATGAGCAAGAACTACTCCCGCGCTTCAAGTGGTGCGGCTGGTGGTTCACAAGCAACTGTACAAGGTACGATTAGACTAACGCTATTAGACCAAACGAATTTGTCTGACGTTACGTTTCCTACGCACTTTACTGTTCCTGCACCCAGGGGCACTTTAACAGGGCAAACTCTTTATCTTCAAGAGACATTGCCAAATGGTCAGATTTCCACTATCCCAGCCCAGTATGAAAATGCTGGTTACTGGGATGATGGAAGTATCAAATGGCTACACATTTACGCGAATGTCAAGTGGGTTGGCGGCGTAAAAGCTTCTTATGCCCTACAGTGGGGGCAAAACATAACTTCTGGCGGCGAAGGTTCGCTTGTCACATCTGATGTTGGTTCTGGTATTCTAGTTAATACTGGTACTGCTACATTCATGATTCTTAATAACCAGCCGGGTATTGTTTGTGCTGGAGTTGTTAATAGCGGCCAGTTCCTAGAAATAGGAGATAGCGGCGGCTCAGCATTCTATGCTTCGAGTGGCGCGGCCCCAACTATGACAGTCGAGCTATCAGGCTCAAACATCTTTACTGTTCGTATGGAGGGTGCTTATGGTAGCACGGGTTCTTTTGCTAAGTACGTAACAAGAATCACCGCCCGCTCTAACTCTTCAATAGTAGAATTTGACCATGCTACGGTCTTTACCGGCGATATGCGCACAAAGTATGTTGACCACATCGTCTACTACTTCCCAAACTTCAGTGGTGAAATCTTTGGTAAGCACGTAGCAGAAAAGGCCCCGTGTACAATAAGCTCAGGCAATGTACTTGGCGGCGGGCAGTTTGCTCAGTGGCCCGCACATACCGATTCGCAAACCTCTGCCGACTGGAGTGTTCAGAATGGTTGGGAACTTAGATGGCTTAAGAATGCTAAGTATCTAAACGCCGTTCCTCCAACTGGCTATGTGGGTCTTTTCACAAGCTCAACAATCAGAACAGAAACAGATGAGCTAAGCTATCAGAGCGGTACGCTAAATAATGCAGATATGCGCGGCGTTTCTATGCACAATGAGTTTGCTATAAACTTGGGTGCAGCCACTGGTTCTGGTTATCACAACCTATGGAAAGCTAAGCCAATCGGTTTTATTTCTCCAACAGAGGCCGCCGCAACATTCGTAATGGGTCCGGTTGCCGCGATGGGTGATGGTAACTATTCATACGCCGATGATTATGCTATTCAAGTTATAAAGGGCCACTATAAAGCTATCGGTAGATATGGTGATAGTGGCTGGTTTAGTTTTGGTAACACGCATCACTCTGAATGGCCCGCTTCAAACCGCCCAACCTATCACAGAATATGGAACAACAACCATTATGGTCAGGTAACAGCAGCATGGAACACCTTCTTTGCCTCTGCGGATTCTGGAGTATTAGATTGCGCTAGAAGTGCCGTTGACTATCTATCTAGTATTGGACAGTGTAAGTACACAGTTCCATCTGCTGAAGATGTTGGTAAGTGCCGCAAGAAAGGTGCTTTCTATCACTGTAAGACATTTTTACCTTGGGGTTTTCGTGGGTCCGGTGACAACGTAGGAAACTACAAGTATGGAGAGGAACTAGACTGTGCCTTTACCTCTCACTTCTCCCACGCTGATGGTCTATTGATGGCTTGGTACATGGACGCCAATAGATGGTGTAAAGAAGGTTATGAAGATTGGCTATATGGGATAGGTGTCTCTGGCAACATAGATGGTGCAAACGGTGGCTATGGTCAGAGGTGGATGACTTTCCAAGATAGAGATACGAATACATCCTTCTTCCAGGCACTTAAAGCTTATGAGTATGCACCAAATACATCTGGACTTCTATCAAGTCTAGCTGTTGCAGCTAGTAGTCTTATAGCATACAGCACAGGAGGTCAACCATATCCAGTAAATGCAAACCTAACTCAAACACAGGCTGGACCTATTTGGGAACCTATGTACATGAGTAAGTATCATGAGCTATTTCCTAATGATACTACATTCAATACATATATTCTAAACTCTGCTAACAACTTTAGTAGAGCTGTATGTCTAGCTAATAAAACTGGTGGAGAATGGGGAACCGCACTTGCTGCTACAGCCTATGATATGACAGGCGATGCTACATATCTAACTATGTATAGCGGCGCTCTTGATAGAATCACACGTAGAATTTATGCTGGCCCAAGCTCTCAATGGGAAAACTTTGGCGCAGAATATGTAAGCGACGACGAGGGTGAGTGGACATATCAATGGCCTCGCTTGAAGTATGCTCTAAAGAAGATTGACACAGTAACAAGATTTAGAGAAGTCGGTACATATCCGATGATTAATATCACTTCTTACAGCCTAAGTGGTAGCGTTAAGAGCGTTGGTTCTAGATTCTACATACTAGCTGGAACAACTCAGCCAACCATAGATGTGCAGGTTACAACACTAAAGGCTGGAGATGTTGGAGTTGCAACAATATGGTGGACTCAAACATCTGGTAATATGTTTAATATAACAAACAACCTTGCTATATATAGTGGAAGTGGTGTAGCTGGTGGTCCTCCAATTACATATGTAAGACCAAGCACCCATATAGTAATCAGGGAACAATATACAGTTCCAGCAACTGGTTTAGTTAAGGTTCTTATTGGCGCAAACTCACTGGCTATGTATAGAAATCTAACTGACTATCCAGAAATGATGGCTCTACAAAACTACTATTCTACATGGGGAACAGTAGCCTATACAGCTAAGGATGTTGATGGATATATCTACTTAATAACTCCATCTGCTGTTACTGGTGTTATTACATCCGCCCTAAGCTATAATATCGCCACTACTCAAACTCCATATTTCTGTGGAATCAATGGAAGTGGAAGCTGGTTGCTACCTGGCGAAAGTGCCACATATGTTCTACAACCAGGAGTTTACTATCCTGTTTCTGGAAATGGTTCTAAGGCTGGTCATGGTCAGTGGACGTTCCGTATAGATAATGGAGTGTCTGGTCAGGGTCTTGGCAATGACCAAAACTCTAATAATGGCGTAGTTGGATTCTTTGGAACACTAGCTAATCTACAAACACTAATTCCGCGTTATCAAGCAGGTATAGGCTTCTAAAGAAGGAGTTGAAGAATGGAGATACTTATCTTCTGGTTGGCTTGCGCATACGTAACATACGGCTTGCTACGCAAGTACATAGAGAAGGAAAAGATATTGTGGACCAACGCTATAATGCTAAGTTGCTCGGTCGCGGCGATTGTGGGCGGACCTATTGCCCTTATTGTAGTCGTCGGTATGATATTCTCTTTTGACTATGATGGCGAAGTAGAGAGGGTCTTCTATGACCTCAAAGATTGGCTGAGTCGCCCGGCAAAGCACTAGTTAAAAGAAAAAGGCCCAGTGTGAGTGGGCCGTTTAATTTAAGTTACCTGAACCTGACTCGGAACAATACCGCCGTCTGCTCTATGTGGTGCAGCCCCAATATCTTGACAACCGCTCGTTGTCGCGCTATAGTGACCGCTATCAGTTACCATGAAATAACCGCGCCCGACATTCTTTGCCGCGTCTAGGGTAACCTGGAAGTTTCCATTTGTTGGGTTGGCATATGGAGAGCTGTTTACTGGATACACTAACATATCTATATCTTCGTATGTAGAGTTTATATATGTGCCGCTTCCATTAGCCTCTGTTCCTGAACCAAATGCGCAGTTACGTAGTATCATAGGATTTATAGCGCCGGCACTTACCTGCCTATAGATACCATAGCCCGTATTCTTTGTTAAGTTGCAATTCTTAATTACTATTGGGCCGTTGTGTCCAGAGGTACAGTTTATCCATATACCGTGTCCGCTACACGCATAGGCATCACAATTAATAATGGATGTTTGACCTTCGTTTACTCCGAAACCATAGCCCGAATATATATTTGCTGCTATGCAGTTTAAAAACATAACTGGGTTTTGATTAGCCGTTCCGATGAAACCGGCGACATAGCCATGATGAGCAAAACAACTATCAAATACACAACCAATGCCAACCGTATTAGAAAAGGCAGCAGCGCCTGCTGTATTACCCTTATTAAAGTTGTATGCCTCACACTCAATAGCATAGCAACACTGTTGAGAAAATCTTAGACAAGTAGAGCGACAATCATGGAAACTGCAATTAGCAAACGTGTTAAAGCTTGCGCTCACGTTTACCAGAACACTTGCAGATGAAGATGCATCCTGTTTGAAGTCAAAGTTCTTAAACTTGTTTAGAGAACCAGATACAGTTAAAAGGACATAGCTAGCTCCTGTTCCACCGTCAATTACCGTATATCCATTGTCGCCATAGCTGCTTGTGAAACCCTCAAAAGAGCAAGATGCTAGTGAGTGGGTCATAGCGGCCGTAACTGAGTATACTTTATCGTTCTTGAAGTTTACTCTCGGCAAGTAACCAGAAGCCGTTTGTAGCGCTGGAGAAATAAAGGAAAATGGGAATTGACCAGTACCAGAAGGACCGGCCCAGGCTCCACCAACCCTAAGTGTTGTTGTTGAGCCATCAGTAGGAAGTGTTCCGGCTAATGCATTAGCGTTGAAAATAATAGAAGATGCAGTTACAGAATCAATACGAGCAACATAGTTAGTTACAACTGGCGCTGTACCTGTGGCTGCTACAACAGAGGCGAAATCACCAGAAACTACACCGTCTCCAGATGGATTACCAGACAACACAGTAAATGTTCTTGTTCCCTGAGTAAATGTGCCTGATGTGTATGTAAAGGATGCGTTCACGTCAGGAACAGTGGAATCACCCTTCCTAGTACCGGCGTTCAAATTACTACCGCCGCTTATACATGCAAACTCAGTATATAGCATCGCCATATTATCTAATCTCCATTGTTACTATTAGACCCTTAGCCTTAGTCGTGCTTGTAGCATCAACGTCAACTCTTAATATATCATAAGAGGCTAGGTCATCATTAGACGTATTTATGACCGCTGGAGTAAGTGCCGTATCACTTCCGGTTTCGCCGCTATCAATCGTTAGTTTTGTAGACAGCACATCTACAGGAGAACCAGCGCGAATGCGTGCAATCTGTACATCTGTTGTACCAGTAACACCAGCCGTGATAACAAGACCGTGAATGGATACAATGTTCTTATTGGCATAACATGGTGGCACGACGAAGTAAATCTTGCCGTCTCCGGTCGTAACATCTGTAGTTGGAATAAATACAGTCCACTCTAGAACACGAGTGTTGAATAGATTAAAATCGCCGGAAGCTATATAGCCATTTGAAGTAGCGCCGCCAGAAGCGATAGTTAGGGCAATCGCACCACTAGATGTGACAGGGCTACCGCTAACAGATAGTACGGAGGCTGGCAATACAGAAAGCCCGACACTTGATACAGTGCCAGAACCACCCGCGCTACTAGTTCCCGCTGGATAATACCATGACATAGTTTATATTCCTTTTGTTCTCTTTGTTAGGGGCAAGCGTAGCGCGCACCTTATTGTAGGATGAACCACAATACTAAGTTTGGTTGTGTAATAGATGCTACCCATATATCTGCTGGATGGCGACAGGGCACGAAAATGCTTGCGCCAGGAGCGAGAGGAAAGCCATCGGTTGCATCGCCAGAATTAGCTGTGATGCCGCTACCATAGCCAACATACATATTTTCGCTGTTCGCTACAGAGGCCAAGATTTGGACGCCTTCGTTGGCTACTAAGTTTAGGTTTGTGGAAAGTCTGGATGGAGTGACCGCTACGGTACTCTTACGTCCAGTTAATCCTAGTCTGCTGATTGAGGGCATATGCCTACCGGGGGTTAAAGTGTGTGTTAAGATAAAGGCTGTTTACCTTAGTGTATTTGTTCTTCTATAGTAATATACACCAAGCGCTGCGCGAGCTAATACAAACGCTGCGCGTGCTTACGTGGAGAAGGAAAGTGGTGTATAATACACTAGCGGCCCTGGTTTTTTTATAAAAGTAGTAGGAATAATATAATGAAGACATGTAATAATAGTGGGTGTTCACAAGTTAATCCACAACCATATGAATGTTTTAGTAAGTTGAGAGCTAGTAAGGACGGGTATTATCCACAATGTAAATCCTGCTCTAGACAAAAGTATCTAGTAAAGAAAGGTGGTGAGGCTAGAATAAATAAGAGACACAAGGAATACAGCCTATGGACACTAGATGAAGAGAATAGATTTAGAAAACTGTTTTACGAAAAAACACAAAAAGAACTAGAGGTTGAGTTTAATAAGTCTAAGTTTGCGCTACTACGCAAAGCTCAAGAGCTAGGACTCAAAAAGCCAACATATGAGAGTAAGTTTTATTCATTAGGAGAAATTCCTTGTGGGTGGGCTGTTGCTGGTGTCTACTCTATTATCAACACTAAAACTAATAGGCAATATATAGGTTCGTCGGTAAATATGTTAAGTAGGATATTGCAACACTTTAAAGACAAGCCTAATGCTATGATTGCTGATTGGGAAGATGATTATATGAGGGTGGCGGTAGTGAAGTTTTGCGACAACTACTTAGAAGAAGAGCATAAATATATTAACAATCCGCGCCTATATAACTCCTTTTCTTCTCCTGAGTTGCCATTGTTGGACTCTAGCGATATAAAGAGATTTGGTAAGAAATATGACATAGACGCCTGCGGATGCTGGTTATGGAAAGGAAGTCTTAAAAAGGGTTATGGGCAGTTTGCCGTTGACAAAACTAATTATGCTGCACACCGTATCTCGTATCTAATCCATAAGGGGAAATATAATAAGGCTCTACTACTTAGACATCAATGCTCTAACCCTAGTTGTGTAAACCCAGACCATTTATTATTAGGCACAGATTCTCAAAACGTAAACGATAGAAAAATTGTTGGTAGAGCTAACGAGTATGGAACTACTTGGGAAACAGTAAAACAAATAAGAGCTGATTGGCAGAGTGGTCAATATAGTTTATCGGATATGAAAGAAAAATATGGGTTTGATGTACAGGCTATTTGCTTCAATCATTCGTGGGTTGATGAGAGTTATGTAAGACCAGCATTTACTAGAGACTGTAGGAGAGGGAAGAGAGTGGGTGGAAAACCCAAGTAACTCCATTAAGGTATTGCCAATATGGGCGGGGTCGGTTTTTTTATATAGGTAGTACCGTAGAAAGTGGCTTGTTGTTCGCGCACCACCACACGATTTAGGCCAGGGTGGGGGTAGGGGGTACATAAAACAAATAAACGTCCGGTAGGAGGATTTGATACCCCCCTGGGTATACTTTCTTGAAAATACTTTGAGATAGGCTATTGACACACCCCCGGCATGACGATAAGATATGTGTAGTGATTAGGACATGCTTAATAAGGAATGATGAAATGACTTACGTTGTGACCTTCGGTTCGGATGTAGTGTACGCTGGGCAGGACAGGGATGCGGCCTACGCTGCTGCCGATAAGATTGGCACAGTACATACGTGGGATAAGGGCAAGCCCTTCGCCCGTACCGTTTGGAGTGTTGACGGTAGAGAAATTTTGATTAACTGCACTTGACACGCTGCGGCTACTTGCTACAATTCACACATGACAAGCACACACACAACGGACACAAAGGACACGACCATGCTCATCGACTCGATTCCTTCTTACGTTCACGCCTACTCGGACGCCAATGGATTTGTGGACGCATCGGACTTTCACGCGATGGCGATTAACTTCGCTATTGAGCGGGAGATGAGCGTTGACCCCCTCGAATGGATTGATAACGAATTCCCCGACAGCGACCTAGACGCATTGCTTCAAGGCGATGACTGGATGGACGCGATGGAAGCTCGTGCAAAGGCGATGGGCATGATGGAATCGGGCATCGTGGGCTAAGGCTCAACACACACACACACACACACACACACACACACACACACAGCTAACGCATAAGAGGAGATTGATATGTGTTTCGATGACCATGAAGCGGCTGACCCTTACGAGTATCAGGATGATTTCGAGACAATG
>Ga0315285_10002763_pt1 | contig 18364 bp, 22 predicted proteins | sample YL17G09_36_MG_FD_203698 | JGI IMG/M metagenome (GOLD analysis project Ga0315285, IMG submission 203698) | Sediment microbial communities from Yellowstone Lake, YNP, Wyoming, USA - YL17G09_36 | ecosystem: Environmental > Aquatic > Freshwater > Lake > Sediment | place: USA: Wyoming | collected... | reverse complement strand
CTCCCAGAATGTCCGCACCGTCCTTCGCCCTGTACTCGTACTCGGCGTAGTTCGCGGCGTCCGTGTCACCGTCGGACACACGGAAGTATCCACCACCCGCGGGGAACACCGAGCCGTCAACGCAGTGCAGGTGGTCGTCCGTCCCGTGGACGAAGGCCACGGCGAGCGTCGTCCAACAGTTGTTCACCAAAGCGTAGGGCTTTGCCACATCCCCCTCCTCAGTATCTAGGCGCGCGCGTCACCTGTAGCCCGATCGTCCTGCTCCCCTCCGCATCCGTCCAGGTCAGTTCATTCGAGCCTACCCCTAGCTGGAAGAAAGGCCCGCTCAGGTACATGCGTGCGTTGGCTGCGTTCTTCAGTGCGGAAAAGCAGTTGCAGTCGATCTCAAGGACGTTCCCCGGATCGAGCGCGCCCGTGTAGGCCAGCGTCTGCGTGAGCCACGCCACGCCGTTCGCCCCCACGGACGCCGATACCGCAATCGCGCAACTAGCCTGCTTGACTGCCATCTCCCTCCGCTAGGGACAGAAGCTCATTCAAGGCGAGCTCACGCACCCGTTTTGCACTCTGCTCTGGCGTCTCCCCTTCCTGCGCTAGGCTCGACTTCTGGATCAACTCCGCAATCCGCGCGTCCGGCTCTCGCATGAGCGATGCCAACTGGATCACGCGCTCAAGGTTGCTCCCCTTGACGATGATCGTGATCGGGGCCTCTCCTGCTGAGGAGGCTTGGCTGGCGCGGACGCTTAACGTCGCCTGCGCCCCGATCACTCGCCGCGGCACTACCCGCGCGTCCACCCTTACGGCTACCGCACACTCACCCCACTTCTCCATGCTACGCCTGCGCTGCGATGCTGACGCTGATCGCGCCGATCGCAAACTTGAGCTGGTCGGTATCGTCGATCTGCTTGTGGATGGTCAGCGCCCCGGAGGCGATGGAGTCGTTCACGCCCTCGACTGCCGCCGTGACGATCGCCAGGTACGTGACGTCGCCCCATGCGCCCCCGTTCGCTACGGAGAAGGCACACTCCGCGTCGTTGGAGATAGTGCCCGGCGTCACCGAGGCGTGCGTGTTCATCTGGATTGCTGTCCGCGCGTAGCCGTAGAGCGCCGCGACTTCGTGCCCGGCGAGGTCGCCCGCGTTGCCCGGATCGCCTAGACACAGCGCGCCGTAGATCGTCGGCGTGTAGAACAGCGTGTCGAGCACTGTGTTTCTGGTTGCCGTCGAGAATCCGCTTGCCACTGGAACCACCCCCTATGGTTTCGGTCCTACGAGGACGAGGGTGAATCCGTTCACCGTCGTCTTTCCGTTGTTCGTGATCGTGATGACGGGCGGCACTCGATAGTCGCCCCCGTTCACAATCGGCACCTTCTGCCCGTTCGCCGTGATCGTCGCCGTGGTCGTCAGCCCTGCCCCATAGGCGAACGGGTCCGCCGCTACCAGAGGCAACGTGAAGTACCCCTTGCTCGACCCCACGAGGCGCTGCAACGGGAGGTTCCCCGAGTAGCGCACCGTGTAGGTCAGCGTCGGCTCCTTGGCAAACACGAGGCTGACATCGATCGGGTTCCCGTCGTCATCCAGGAGCACCTTGGCGAACGTCCTGATGGCCGTTGCAAGCGCCGCCTGGGTAGTCGTGTCGATCAAGGCGAGGTCGAGTGAGAACTCACGCGCCCCGAGCTCTGACCCGAAGTCCCATCGACCTTGCCTGCCCGGCACCTCGACCGACGCATCCCGCGTTGAGGGTAGCATCGGCTCCTGGTAGCCCGCCCGCAGCACGACACCCAACGCCGTGTCCGCTACGCCCCCGAGTGTGAAGCTGTGGACGACAGCCATCAGACCTCCCTCCCGACCGCTCTCATCCGCGTGCGCCAGAGGTCATAGGTCTCGCGGGCAATGGCCGTGATGTCCGCGTCATCTCGCACGTTGACCGTCGCCCCTTCGAATAGGCCGCGCATGTCCACCTGAATCGTCGCCCCGACAGGCTCCCCAACCTCACGCATCGCCTCCTGGAGTCCACGCCCGATCCCGCGGAAGGTGTCAGGCGAGAGGGGAACGAACGCCTCCTTGTACCCGCCTTCGGCAACGAGGGATGGAGGGATGACGGTCGGACGATCGAACACGCCTCCCCGCTCGAAACCGGCGATGGCGAGAGAGCCCGCCCCCAACGCATACCCTCCCGCCTCTGCCCACTTCGACACGGCGAGTGGGTTCAGGCCGAACGTCATGGCGATGGCCTCGGCTGTTGCCTTCGCCGCTTTTAGGAGGAGTTCCTCCTTCATCGCGGAGAGCATGTCCTTGAGCGCCTGCCAGAGGATATCCTTCATGGACTTACGGTTCTTCTCTAGGTTTTCTACAGCGTCGTCCTGTAGCCCCTTCTCCGCCTCTTTGGCCTGCGTCTCTGCCGCGAGGTAGTTGGCAAGGATCTCTTCCCGTTGGGCTTCGTAGTCTTCCTGAAGAATCAGCCCCGACTTCAGTTGCTCGTCCAGCGCCACTAGGTCATCGTCCCGTGCCTTCGCCGCCTCGCCGATCTTGTCGAGGGTGTCTTGGTGGATCTCGTCTAGTTGCGCCTTGTGCGCCTTCTCAAGGTCAAGTTGCTCGAATAGGCCGTGCCCAAGGTTCACGACGAAGTCCTCGGAGCCCTTCTTCCCTATCTCTGCGAGAGACTGGAAGAACTCCTGCATGTCGTCGAGGATGTTCTTCGTCCTGCGCTTGATCTCGCTCCTACTCGTGAGCAAGCTGCCGGATTCAACCCCGCCGATCGTTCCGGCGACAAGCGGCTCCCGGCTCTCGGTGATGATGTTTGACGGAGTAGCGCTCTCTGCAATCCCGCCAGAGATTGAAAGGCCGATGGCTCGTCCGAACTCGCGCGCGCGCTTCGCTATCTCAGAGGAAGGCTGAGACACAATCTGAGCCGCAGTGGCTCCGAAGGCTGCGGCGAGCTCGGAGCTCACTTTCGCCTTCGTCCCCTCCCCTATCCCCTTCGCAACCTCCTCTCCCATCTTCTTGCCGACACCAAGCCAGCCGAGGATCGTCCCGCCAATGGCGTCTGACAGAGTCTGCCAGAACTCAACGATCTTGTCTTTGTATGCAAGGAGCGCGGAGATTGCCGTGATGATAGCCAGAACGGCTGCCTGCACCGGGTTCGCCGCTGCCCAGAACCCAGCGAATGCCGCGGCAATCGCAGCGAGTGTATTCACCGCGATGTCTCGGTGTTCTATGAGCCACTTGACGACATCCATAAAGGTGCCGATGATGGCGGCGATCCCCGCTGCGATCTCGTCCTCGTTCTCACCGAGCCAGTCGAGAAGCGATTGCAGAGATGCGCTGATCTGCTCTCCAACGTCGATCTTTACGCCTTGCCACCACGTGGAGAGTTTGTTGAGCTTCTGTTGGATCGTGTCAGCCATCTCGCCGTACGCCACGCCCACAGTCGTCGCCTTGTTCTCTAGATCGTCCAGGGCGTCCCGGAAGTCCTGCGCCCCCGATGTCGTCAAGGTGAGAACGGCCTTCCCGGCCTCGACGCTAGAGAACATATCGTCGATCGACTGCCCTGACTCCGCAGCCGCGATGCTTAGGAAGGAGAGAACGTCGCCAAGGGAGTTCCCGTCGGCGATGAGGTCGCCGAATGTCTCTCCAGTGAGGTCCTTCAGAACGGCGTTGACCTTGCTCGTCGAGTCGTTCAGCTCGATGAGGGCTCCCTGAATGCCGCTGATAGCCGTTTTCGCTGGCTGCCCCTGAGCCTTTACGGCGATGAGTGCGGCGACCACCTCGCCCATATCTACGCCGACGCCCTTGGCCAGTGGACCGAGCCGAGCCATGCCGGAAGCCATCTCGTCGAGACTGATGTGGCCGTTTTCCATCCCGACAAAGAGAAGGTCGGCTACTTCTCGCGTATCGGAGAAGTCCTTCCCCATGAGCTTGACGGTAGTCGCAAGGTTAGACGCCGCCGCGTTCGCATCCACCCCCATCACGATTGACATCTCACTCACAACGGCGAGGAACTCCCTCAAGTTCTCCTTGGGGACGTCGAGGTCTAGCGCGGTGTTGGCGGCGTCGGCCATCTTCTCCGCAGAGATCCCGAACTGCTCCGCGATCGTGCGGATGTCACCGATGATCTCATCCTTCGCGGTCTCGGAGAGGTCCTGCATGTCGCCGAACATACGCGCGGTGGCCGTCTCGAACTCAGCGAACGCCTTAATGCTGTCCTGAACGAACTCGGCTATCTTCTTGACGGTGAAGGCCCCGGCGATGATCCCGCTGACCTTGACGAAGGTCTTCTCCAAGCCGCCAGCGAAGGCTTGAGCCTGCTTGTCGATGTCAGCGAGGTCAGTAGCGATCTGGGACTTGTCCAGCGCGACAGTCCCGAAAATCTTGAAGACGTTCACCTAGATCACCAATCCCATCTTCCCGGCTGCCATCATGCGCCTCATCTCATCGTCCGACACTTCAGGCGGCTTCGGCCCCTGCCGCGTCACATCGTCCCCTAGCCCGATCTGATCCAGGAAAGTCGAGAGCGGGACGACCGTGCGGGTCGCCCCCTCCCCTACCGTCGGCGGGTTCGCTCTGTAGGACCACAGGGCCTCCCATCGCCTCTCTGCCCGTATCGCCTCTCCTGACACCCTCACGGCCTCTAGCAGGCGCGCGTAGGGCAGGCCATCACCCCCGCGCGCTAGGCGCTCCCCGGTGATGTAGGCGTCTGTCCATCCGTAGCGGGCTTGGATTCTGTCGATGGCCCGCTCGAACGCTCGACTAGCTTCTTCAGGGCTGGGTGCTGGGCCACCTTCCGCACGCGAGCGAAAAAAGCGACCAAGTCCTCATGTTCTGTGAGCTCCTCGACGACCATCACCTCGGAACCCAGCGGGAAGACGTTCGGGTCCCGGATCGTCCCTGCGTTGGGATCGAACATCACGCCAAGGGGTTTCCCCCCCGCGTCGATCACCCGCGTCGCCAGCTCGGTCTTGTCTGCATGGACTCCCGGAGCGATCCCGATCAGGGAGGCCATCCAGTCCGTGATCTCGTCAAACGCCGACGGCAGGAACTCCAGGATGAACGCGGCAATCGTCGCCGTGCCCATGTTCTTTTCGTAGGCCACGGCCACCTTCTGGGCCGTCCCACTCGCCGACGCGAGAATCCGCGCCGCCCGCTGGATGTCCAACAGCCCGAGCCGCCGGACGGTATACGACCGCCCGGCAATCTCGAGCACCTTCCCCTGGTACGTCAACGCATCCGCCATCGTGCCTCCTAGACAGCGCCAAGCCAGAACTCGAACGGGCTGTTCGCCAACATGAGCCCGACCGACGCATCGAAGAAGCCAACGAACTTGCACTTGACAATGGCCTCCTCCAACGCGCCGCCCGGAATGGCAACTGCCGAGGGTTCCGACAGGACATTCTTGAGGACAAAGACGCAGTACGGGTTGGTGTAGCTCTGATTCGTCAACTCGCACACGAGCGCGACGTTCGTCCAGTGATCCCCCGCAGCGATCTGGCCGGGGGTGATAATCGTGAACGCATCCCCGGTGTCGGTCGTGTCGTACTCGTAGCGGGCCGTGACCTCATCCGTGCCTGCGATGTGCCCCCCCTGGGCCACCGTCTTCGCCGTCACTGCCCCGGTCGTCGTGTTCACCGTGTAGTCTGTCGTGATCGTCGCCTTGGTCGTCGCGCCGGCCACCGCGCCGTACCAGATCTCAAGCGTTGAGAAGTCGGTATGACCCGCTCCAACAAGGGTCACCCCGCCCTGCACGGTCGTCCCCACGCCGAGGTACTCGACCTGTGCCGTCGGCGTCTCGTCTGCCGAGTTCGCCCCAGGGATGAAGCCCAGCCAGTTCACGGTCGTGTGCTCCAGGAGGTTGACCTCAAGGGTCGGGATGCACTTCGCAACGAACCGATGCTCCTTGATGAGGCCCATTGCGCCGTCGGGCTCGACGTCGTGATACGTGAGCCCGAGGTCGAAACTGGACCCGCCCTTCGTCTCCCCAAGCAACGTCCCAGGAACCGCGATGCTCGTGAAGTTCTTGTATACCTTCCCCGGCCCGCGGAGGTATCGCTGCACCGCCGCCGCTGTGATCCCCGTCTGTAGTGCGCTCGCCATGTCTCATCACCCCACGATGGAAGCTCTGTCTCTGACCGCCCCGAACCGGATCGACCACTGCGTCGCATAGTGCCAGACGCGCTCGCCGTCGGTCGGGATGAACGCCCCGCTGAACCACTCCATCCGCCCCGCCCCGATCTCGCTCGAAGCGGTCGCTACCCCCCACTCGTGTAGCAGAACCTTGATCCTGTCTAGCGCCTCCAAGAGGCGCTCCGGGGATTCGTTATAGTCCCAGAGGTCAAGCAAGTAGGTGTTCGTCCCTAGGAACAGCTCGCCGTTGAGGTCCAGGCGATGAACAAGGTAGGGCATGTCCGCGTCCTGCGGAGCCATCACGAGGTGCAGGCGGACGGTCCCGCCGAGCGTCGCCTTGAGCGTCGCGTCGGTCGTCAGGCGATCGTACAGCGCCACCGTTACCGCTTGGCTCGTCTCCTCTGGCATGACTGCCTCCGCCTCGACTGCGACCTCAACCGCGATCGCACAGGCCCCGTGCTTGACGGCCACTAGAACCACTTCTCCGACAGGATCTTCTTGATCTCCGGCTGTGCCTGAGTCATCGAAGGCCGAAGCCATTCACGCCCGCCCTCGCTCCCCGGTTTCTTCTCTAGGAAGAGGCCGTACTCGAGCGGCGTTCCCACGACTCCAAGCACGCTCATCCCCCTGCCAAGAATGTCCGTCTTGATCGATCCCTTCAGGTCTCCCAAGCGCGTGGCTGGGTATTCTCCCGGAGCAGAAGCCGTATAGTGCCTACTCGTCCCAGGGACAATGTAGTCCTTGCCGGACCGCGCCCCGGATAGGTTCTGGACGATCTGGTTGCGCACCTCGTTGCAGGCCTGCTTCATCTTCCTCTCCGCGGACTCGTCAATCTTTCGGCTGACGGCGGAAGCCATGGAGATGAACTGCACGACTCCGCTAGACACTCGCCACCTCCCCTGAGTCCACGACGAGGACCGACGTGTACCTTCCGATCCCGTCCACGTTCTCAGCCGGTGCCGCCGGGTAGTAGACCTTGAGCTTGTTCGGGTGCCCATCGCTCATCCACACAAAGCGCGTCGTCTTCATCGTGATCGTCGGGCGGTCCCGAAAGCGGAACTCATGCGTCACCTTGGCATCAATGGACTGGTAACGCGAGAGGGCTTCCGCCGTCACCAAGACAGCCTCCGCCCAACGCGTCACGGTCGAGGTGGTCACCCACTTCGTCCCGCCCGCCGACTGCGGCGGCTTGGAGCCCGTCTCAATTCTGATCCGCTCTCTCATCGCGTACCCCGCTCCTCCTGCGAACAGACATGGAAAGATCCATCCTTAGCCTGTACCAGGAAGCGCGCAGCGTTACGTTGCACCCACTCCTGAAACTCGGGGGCGGCCACTAGAATCTCGGCAACCTTCTGTAGCAGTTCGTCATTCCTCATCGTCAGAACCCCACCGGCAACCTGTACATGGAGATCAGATCGAACGTGTCGCCCATGGCTGTCTGGCCCCTGTGCTCATCCCATCCCCACGTCTTCGCGCTCTTGCCTGTGATCTGCTCCGAGGCTAGGCCCGTCCTGTTCTCCCAGTGGCGATAGATGTACTGGCACACCCACTGCGTGATCGCCGTCGGGAGCGTCACCGCCGTCCGTACCTGCCGCACGAGGAGCCGCGTGTCGTTGGAACTGGCGACCACGATCTCCTCGACGTGCGGATAGCGCCAGGCGAGCGTGACGGTCCCCGCGGCGTTCGTCGCCACGACACCCGGCACCCCCACCGGCCCGTAGGAGCCTCCCACGGTGGTCGAGTTCACGAGCGCGCAGAAGCTCGTCGCCGTATCTGTGTTCGACGCCCCGACCTTGAAATGATGCTCTTCCTCATCGTCGGAGGCCGCCGCTTCGTAGCTCTGATCGTTGACGAGGAGGTAGTCCCCGGCCACGACGCTGGCGAAGACGATGGTCGGTCTGATCTCCTCGAATGGGTTGTTGAGGTACTCGTCGGCCTTCTGGACCGCTGCGTTGAACAGGGATTCGAGGAGCGTGTCGTGGTCCGTCCCATCGATGGACAGGTATGCCTTGACGGTCGTCTTGAGGGTTGCCCAGACGAGGCCCGTGGTCACTGCACCCATCATCGCCTCCGGTTCTCTTGCGGCGTCTTCACCCTATTCTCCGACGGTCCCTTCTCTTGCACGAACTCTGCGGTCTCGTTGAATACGAGCGCGAAAGCCTTCCAGCGGGGGAGGTCGAGCACCTCCCCCGCCTTCAGGTCCTTCGTTGCCCGGACGATCCGCACTCTCACTGCTACTCGATCACGTACTCGACGATGAAGTCCACGCCGGTAGCCGTATCCGCGGCACCGCCCGTCTTCCCAACCGTGACAGCCGAGTTCGCATCGCACGGGATGAACGTCGAGCCATCCGTAAGAACAACCGTGCCCGCTCCGCCGGCGGTTAGCACCGCCGACTGAACGAGGCTTGCCTGCGCGAAGGTCACCAGCTTCACGGAGCCCGCCGCCTGTGTCCCCAAGATGTCAACCGTTGTGGTCGTGCCCACCGATCCGCCGTAGGCGATTGCCTTAACGGAGACGATCCGGTAGGTGTGGCCAGGGATGGCCGGCAGGATCTCATGTCCACCATTGATCTCGGCAACGGTAGCCCGGTGACGCTGGCACAAGACGACTGGCGAGTTCCCGTGCTCAAGAGCGATCTGCTCTGTGGCCGTGGGAGGAAGCGCTGCGTAGGTGGTCAGGTCGGCGTCATAGGCCTGGGTGTTCGTGCCGATGGTGAGCGCGAGGGCGGTCGTGACCGCCGCTGCATTCGCGGCATTCAGGATCGTCTTCACATCCGCTGTCGGAGTGAAGCCCGCAAGGTAGGTCAAGTCCGCATCGTACGCCTGGGTATTCGTCCCGATCGTCAGTGACAGCGCGGTGTTGATCGCCGCCGCGTTGGCTGCGTTCAGGATGGTCTTCACATCCGCCGTAGGCGTGAACCCGGCCAAGTAGGTCAGGTCTGCATCGTAGGCTTGAGTGTTTGTGCCGATGGTGAGCGACAGGGCCGTAGTGACCGCTGCGAAGTCAGCCGCGTTGAGGATCGTCTTGACGTTTGCCGTGGGCGTGAAGCCCGCGAGGTAGGCGAGATCCGTATCATAGGCCTGGACATCCGTGCCAGGTGCAAGGCTCAGGTTCGTCCTTGCCGTCGCGTAGTCCGCACTTCCGAGCAAGCTGACCATATTCGCGCTGGACGTGATGGTCCCAGCAGTTCCGGCTCCCGTGAAGTACGGGAGCGTATTCGCCGCACTAGTTAATCCCGCGAGAGCCAATAGCTCCGCGTCGTAGGCTTGCACGTTCGTCCCCGGAACAAGGCTCAAGTTGGTCCTCGCTGTCGCATAGTCCGCGCTGCCCAGCAGGCTGACCATGTTCGCGGATGACGTGATGACACCCGCCGTTCCTGCCCCGGTGAAGTACGGGATAGCATTCGCCGCACTCGCGAGACCGGCAAGGGCTAACAGTTCCGCGTCGTATGCCTGGACGTTCGCGCCTGGCACGAGGCTCAGATTCGTGCGAGCCGCCGCATAGTCGGCGCTGCCCAGGAGAGAAACCATGTTCGCCGATGAGCTGATGACCCCAGCGGTGTGTGCGCCCGTAAAGTAGGGGATCGCATTCGCCGCACCCGTCACTCCGGCCAAGGCATCTAGGTCGGTATCCCAGGCCTGGACGTTTGTTCCGATCACAAGGCCAAGAATGGAGATCGTCGTTGCCAAACCGCCCCAAACCAACTGAGGCGTGTCGTCCGCGCTGAATGTGAGCCCTATGTAGGAATCCTGGTCGGCGTCACGCACGAAGATGAGAGGCTGCGTCCGCCCGTTGAACCATCCCAGGTCATCCCCGTCAATCCCGATCCCGACTCCGAAGGCCGGAACGTCTATCGCGCCGCCCGTCGGGAGTTCGAGCCACAGGTAGTTCGCATTGGCGTCCGCGGCTTCCCATGCAAAGGAGGCAACTCCCCCGAAGCGCAGCTCGTTCCCATCACCGAATCGCAGGTCGTCCCCATGCTCGCTCGGGACGTAGCCCTGCGAGACGTCACCCAGGGCCGCCGCCGTCAGAGTCAGAACGGCGACCATCGCAAGAAGCAGTGTCTTTCTCATCATCGTCTCCTTCCCCAGACTACGCTTGCTGGAGAATCCTGCACGCCTCGGCATTGACGATGCCGCCGGTGTTCCGGCAGGAGAACAGGAACCCGACAAGCCCCGCCGTCGCCTTCAGCTCAACGAGCTTCTGCATCGTCATCCCTCGGCGATCCAGAATCCGGTAGCAACTGCGGATGTCCCCGAAGATCACGGTATCCGCGCTGTGGGCCACCATGTCCATGTCTGTCGAGGTGAGGATGCGGTGTCCCCAGATGCTGTTCGGCACCCCCGCGGCAACCGACGCCTGCCACATGAAGTCACCTGTCCCGGCCCCGCCGCCGCCGTCGCTGCGGATCTTCATGCAAGCGAGTTCCGTGAACGGGTGCATGATGAACACGCCCGCCCTGCGGTACACATCCTTCAGCGGGACGCTCGCAACGGAGTCATAGCCGTACATGAGGTCGGCGAGGTCTTCGTAGATGATGCTCGCCGCGTTGGCCGCGACCACCCGCGTGATCGTCGCGCCGTTGGTCAGGCCCTCGGGAACGAAGCTCGCGTGGCCCGCCCCCGTGATGAACGCCGTGTCTTCCGCGGCTGCCTTCGCGCGCGCGAAGCTGTCCTGGATGAACGCGAGCAGTTCGATGTCTGCATCTTCCAACTCGTTCACGCCAAGCCACGCTAGGCCGTAGGCGTCTTCGATGTACTGCCACGCCTCGCTCGGGGTGGACGTGGAATCAGCGGCGGTCCCGCCGAGTTCAAGCGCCTGCCCGTAGGCGTAGGTCAGCTCCGTCATCTTCCGGTAGCGCTCGCGGTTTGACGTGAGGGTCCGCACTGTCGCCAGTGGGCGGATAATCGCCGTCTCCGCAGCGGTGCGGATGATCGACTGATCGAAGCTCTCCGGGACAAGGATTCCCCCCGTCGCGTCCTCGACCAAGGCCCTCATCTGCTCCGGCGTCCGGCTGGGCCACGGCTCGCCCTTGCTCCCGGCGATCGTGTAGCGCTGGCCGTCCGGGTAGAGGGCCTTCTTCTCATCATCCGTCAAACGGACCCCGACTCCGCCGGCGAACCGGCAGAACTTGAGGTACGCCTTCATTCGCTTGTCCTGGTCCAGCCTGTCCGCGTCGTCTGTCGAGAGCCGCGGCGCGGCAAACTGTCGGTTGAGTTCCGTCTGCGCCGTCAGGAGTTCGGTGATCCGCGCCTCGACCTTCTCCATCCTAGCCTGAGTCTCGGCTGACTCCTGGCCCATCACCTTCTTGTCCGCGTCGAGTGACGCCCGCAGATCGCGCAAGTCCTTCACGCGAAGCTGTAGCTCCTCGACGACGGCCTTGAAATCCGTCTGCACCTGTGCAACGCTGCTTTGTTCTGGCATTGTCCTCACCTCGTCCTGTCTAGTGTCTCGCGGAGTCCCGCGCCGATCGCGCGCAACTCCTCCAACAGCTCCGGGTGCATCTGCGGCCCGGTGCCTATGGGCGGCTCGCCTGCGGCCTGGGTGTCTGCCGACGGCCCTAGCTCGGCGACGAGTGCCCTCATCTCTTTCACGGTCCCCTCATCTGGCGCGCACGTCACGCTGTCCGCCCCTGTCGCAGGCTCAAACGTCTTCCCATCGTGAGCCTTGCAGTGTGCCCGCGCCTCATCTTCCTCCCACGTCGCGCGCGGGTAGCGGAAAGCCTGCACGTCAGTCGTGTCGTCCTCCCGGTAGCCGATGATCATGCTCAACTTCTTCCCGCCGCTCTCCACCGTCTTGCGGATGAAGCGCACGAACTCGTCTGGATCAAGCAGCCGGCACGCATGTTCGTTCGGGTAGGGGCGGAACTCGGACGGCTCCCCACCGTCCATCACGTTGAGGAGCATCCGCAGATCGTCCATCGCCTCACGAATCGCCTCGGCCTCGCGGTGCGTGACGGCCATCTCCAGGCGCGTCATCCCCTCGCGGATCGCACGCACGTTGTCTACCTCAGCCCCAGGCGTCGCCCCGAACCCGCGCATCACGATCGCGATCTCGTATGACCGCACCTCCGTGATATGCTCAACTCCATCCGCTGCCTTCTTGGAGTTGATCCGGTCGAACCCGTGGGACATGTCGCGGTAGTATCCGCTCGCGGGATCGTCCGGGTGCGGCAGCCCGACGTACACTTCCTTCCCCGCTGCCGACTTGAGGTTGATCCAGCCTTCCTTGATCCGCAGGCCGGTGTCGTCCTCGTTCACCCCGCGCGCCATCCCGATCCCGCCCGTCATCCAGTCGTGCGAGCGGGTAAGGGGCAGCTCGTTCTTGTGCTCTCGCAGCGTCTTCTTAAAGCAGCCGCGGTCAAACTCGGTCCCGTAGGTGTCGACCACACCGAACACGCTGGCATGGCCGTCAAACCACCCACGCTCGTCGAGCTCCCGAATCTCAAGCGGTACCGTGCGCGTCTCCCTGAACATCTCACTCACCTCTCAGACTAGGACTCCGACTTCTTCTGGCAATTTCGCGCTCTTGCTCAAGTTGCATGCAGCGCAAGCAACCGCGAGATTCGACGCCACGTGCCGCCCGCCCCTCGATAAGGGGACAATGTGATCGACATGCCTATCATTGATCAGGACCACCTCCCCGCACAGGTAGCAGCGGACCGTATTCCTGCTTGCGGCTCTGGCATAGACTGCCGCGATGGCCGCTTTCTCTCTCGCCGTCATCTCGACTACTCCCGTGAGCTTCTGCGCCCTTCGTCTAGCAATCTGCTCTCTCAACCGGCATTCATATGAACAGAACCGTTGACGCGGCTTGTTCCACGCGGGCACGAAGGGCTCCCCACATTGTTCGCAGATCATCATTGCCCCCCCGCCACGCGGTACATGCAGACGCACCTACAATTTATTACGTGATCCGGCGGACCGTCGCCGGGGAAATCCATCTCTGTTCCGTCTGGCATACGGAAGGGTTCATCGAAGGGAATCCAGTTCCCGGACAAGATCATGTGATCCTCGCGGGCGCGCGGGGGGTCCATCGAGGAGAGCCACGCTTTCTCGTCGGCTACGCCTGACTGTCTAGCCCCCTCGTGTGAGCCGTAGCCTGCCGCGGCGTGGACCTCCGTCCTGGCAATCACCATCGCCCGGCCACGGTCGACGTCCTCTCCCCAGGAGTCCATCGTCGCCTCGACGCGCTTGGCGATCTGGCCCATCGTCTCGTTCTGATCTAGGCCGTCCAGGATGTCCTTTCGCAGTGCCTGCTTCGTTGTATCCTGGATGCTCGTTACGTCCTCGGCAGCCTTCTCCGCTGCCCACTTCTGAGTCGCCTGGTTCCAGGCGTCAAAGACGCGCGTCTCACGCGAGCGAGAGCGATCGCCAAGGATCTCCGTGTGGGTCTTCTTCCCGAAGTCCTCGACCACCGCGCGGAGGATGGTGCCCACGAGGCCCGTCCAGGCCTGAGTCTGTCCCGCGATCACGGGCTCAAGGTCAATCGCCCCGGCCTCGACCGCCGACAGAACAGCCGCCTTGTCCGCCTTGAACTGCGCCCCGATCTTCCGGGACACGCCTCGCTCCCATCCCTGCTTGCGCCGGTCGACCGCTCTCCAGTGTGCCTCAAACTGCGCGGGCGTCTTGAGGTTGAACGTGCGTACCGCGCGACCCGCCGGCCGCGTGCCCCCACTCACCGGTAGAAGACCGACGGAGAGGTAGCCATCGTCGGGCACGTCGTCCGGATCGAAGCCGAGCCCCAGCTTCTCGTTCACCGCCTGTACGGAGAAGCCCATCCCGAAGTAGCGCATGGCCTCCTCGCTGCGCTCTTTCCGCGCCTCGCTCACAGCCGGTGTGTCCGACAGGTCATAGTCGAGGAAGAGGTCGCCCGGAGCGGGAGGGTACGCCGTTCCCCAGGGGGCGAGCTTGTGATTCAGCACCGCCCGCATCTCGCGCAAGCGAGACGTTACCGGCCCCTCCCACTTCGCGCGGATGGCCCAGCGCTTGTTCTCGAAGGTCGAGCCCGCGTCCCCGATCGCGTCCGGGTGAACGTGGAACACCTTGAAAATCGCGCGTTCGTACATCACGAGCGAGTTCAGGAAGTCCATCTCTGCGGGGGAGAGGGAGAGCTGCGAGATGTCCAGGGGCTCCGAGGGGATGAGCGCACGGTGGGCATTCTTCGGCCCCTGCACCTGCGCGGAGAGCAACTCCAAGAGCGTCTTGTGCTGTAGTGGCGTCAGGGGGGACTTAGGAGACAGGAGGAGGTCGGGCCGCGCGCGGTTGCCCATCGAATCCTTGTTCCAGCCGATGGCCGCGGTGGAGGTGTCCACGATCCGCGCCGCGGCTTGCAACGGGGCGAGTCCGTAGTGGTCGTCACCCGGATCGAAGAACTTGAAATGCAGGACTTCCTCTGGCCGGAGTTTGCCCGCCTGTCCCTCGACTGAGTACTCATACCGCAGGACGTGTCCCAGCTTGTCCGGGATGACCGTCACGCGATCCGGGCGCAGGCTCCACACGTCGAGCTTGTCCCGAACAACGACGATGCGCCCGTAGGCGTTCCCGGCGAGGCTCTTGTACAGATCCCACGCTTCGGTGAGAGCGCCCCACGGTTGGTCGGGGTTCGGGGAGCGGAGGAGGTTCACGAGGAGGTGCGAGTCGACCATCTCCGCGCCGGTGCGGCCCTGGCGTTTCAGCACCCACGGAACAGCGCGGATGCAGTCAGCGAGGTCGGAGGCGACGGCATACAGCGCGTAGTGGGCCTTGTAGCCTTCCCGGATGGCCCGCTCTGTCGACCACTCGGAGAAGACCGTCTGGCCTTCCATCCACGAGGCACCAACGCGAGGAGCCGAGGACGCCGCGCGCCGCTCGGCCCACCGGATGACTGCCCCCGCGACAGCCGTTCCGATCCCCAAGGAACCCCCTCATCCTGCTATCGAAGGGGACTCTATTCTTGCTATGGGGGGGCTGTCAAGGGACAGCTATCGTCCTCGCATCCAGAGATCGCGCGGGCGCGTGTACGCTCGCCCCTCGTCATGCCCGCACGCCCCACACGCCCACCTACTTACCGGGAGCCACCACTCGCGCGCGCGGCACTTCACACACACGACGAGGACGAACTCCGAGGGCATCACCTGTGCTCGGCGCCTCCCGGCATGGCGAACAGGCGTTTCCTCGCCGCCCACCCGCGCGTCACTACCGCGTTCGGGTTCGCCTCCGCTGCTACCCGGTACGGCTTGAGCCGCTGGATGAGCCGGATCTCCGCCGGCGTGATCATCGTGCAGATCCAGTTCCACGAGCGCTGCCCGTGGCTCAACTCGTGTTCCCGCCACCTCCACTCCTCCACCCATGCCGCGATCGCCTCCTCCGTCTTCGGGGGGCGCTTCGTCGTGTCGAGTTCCTTCACGAGAGCCGCCATGCAGAACAGGGTAGCCGAGCACTCATCCCCACCTGAACTCAGAGGCACGCCCTCAGCCATCTCTACCTCCCATGCCGCGCCCCCCACCTGATCGCCGCCCCCACCCACGGGCAGACCTCCAGGGCGCAGCGTCGCGTCTCGTGCCGCGCGCACCCGCAGGACTTCTCTGGCCCCACACCGGAACGATGCTTACAGGTGCCGCGGTTCCTCTCCCACGTCACCCGCGCCGCCGCGACGTGCCCCGGCGTCACGCTCTTCCTTGGGTTCCACAGCTCCGTCTCGCCGAAGTCGCCCGGTGCCAGCTTGTGCCCCATAGCTGCCTCCTCCACCCCGATACCAGCAGGGGTCGCAACCCCATCCGAAGGCCTGTTTATGCCCGCTTCCGTCACAGGTCGATTGAACCCACCGAGATCTCGCGGCGGTGCAGCAACAGCCGCCGAAGGGCGTGGACCATCGCGTCCATGCGGTCGGGAGACCACGCCGCGCCGTCCAGCCAGTTTGTAAGCTGATGCTCCAATCTAGGCCAGCTCCCCACTATCCGGCACTCCTCCCGCCCCCATCGCGAGCGCACCGGCTGTGCCCTCACGTACTTGTTCACCACAGCGGGGACGAGTTCCACGCGCAGACTTGGCTCTATCTGGCGCAGCACAGTAGCGATCATCTCGCCACCCGCATTCGACTCAGCGAGGACGTAGCACTCCCCCGCTCGCTCTTCCCACGACTTCACGGCGTCGACCACCTCTGCCCCCCATTGCTCAGGAGGTCCCCGAAGAGACCTGTCCTCTAGGACGTAGCCGACGCCCTCACCGTCCACGCCACACACGACGATTCCACACTCGTCGCTGCCCGCCTTCCCGCTCTTGGAGGGGTCCACCCCCACGACGACGCTCTCAAGCCACTCAGGAGCGATCGTGATCCGGTGCGCGTCGATCATGCCCTGATCCCACAGCGCGCCCGGCGTCTCCCAGATGTCCTCGGCGAGGATCTCCTGGCGATAGGAGCGGTCGTCCATGTCCTGTGTGATCTCAGACAGCGCAACCTTCGATAGGTGGGGGTTGTCGTGTGACGTGAAGTGGAACGCTGCCCAGCGTCCCGTCGTGTCCGCCTGCGCCTTGCGGTATAGCGTCGCGGCGTGCATAGGGTCCTTCGCCCGACTCTTCACGCACGCGCTCGCATCGGGAGGGGTGTAGATAAAGGTACATGTTCCATCGCGGTCCAGCAGCATCGGAGCGACAACCTTCATCCACACGCCCTCGTCCATGAGAGCATACTCATCTAGAACAATATCGTCTGCCCAGTCTCCGCGCATCGTGTCAGCATCCCATGCCGTTTTCGCCCTGATCCGGTTCTCTGTCCCCTCCACCTCGATGAACCGCGATGTCTCATTCTTGCGATACCACCCCGCAGAGACTGGGCCAGCGAGAGCCCTCGTAACCTCTGTCCAGAACTTGTCCGTCTGGTCTAGCACCGGAGCGGCATAGAGCACACGCCTTCCGGCAAGGAACTTCATAACACAGTCAATGGCGATCCCCGTTGTCTTCCCGCTACGGCGTCCGGCCCGGAGTATCCTCCGCTTTGCCTTGGAGCTTATGAACTCACGTTGCTTCAGATAGGGAGTGCGTAGGATGACACGGGCCTCATTCGTCGCCACCTTCACAAGAGAACCCCCACCTCTACGGGCAGTTTGTCGTGCTTCTTGAGGTTGCACCGGGCACACGCCACGGCGAGGTTATCGCTTGTGTGCCTCCCCCCTTTAGAAAGAGGCACGACGTGGTCTACATGCCGTTGCCCTAAACGGATCTTTCGTCCACACAGGTAACACCGCACAATCCCAGGGCTGCCCGCACTGGGTGCGTACTGTAGTCCCGCCGCGCCCATTCTGTGCGTTCTGCTCTGTGAGCCTTGTTGTACTCCGCAATGTGAGTCCTGTGCGCCGCACGCCACGCCGCCGCCGTTGCCAACACTTCTTCCCTGTGCTCTGCCTTATACTCTCGCGCCCTAGCCAAAGCGGTTTCGTCACCCACGGTCGTCTGCGTCTTCTTTCTCTCTCTCATAGGTGACGACAATGCGCTTCGTCCCCTGCTCTTGGACAGCTTGCATCGTGACAACCCCCGCCTTCTCCAGGATCTCCTTAGCCGCACCGAGGCGAGCAAAGACGTTGAACTCCTCATCGTCTCGGATGGCCTGGATCACCTTGACGGATTTCTTGGCCTCACCTACCAACTCGTCACGCAGCTCTTGACGGAAGGCTTCCTTTGCGTCTTCCACGGCACGTCGAACGGAAGGAGAACGGAGGACTTCTCGTGTAGCGTGGTCTGCGACGCTTTCCGCGTAGCCTGCAAGCAACGCCGCTGCCTTTGCGTTCTTGAACCCCTGAGCGGCGTAGTGTTCTACAAAGGCGCGTTGCTCCTCCGTCAGGCTGTCTTCGTCCGGCGTCCTAGGCATGGTCCCTCCCGTCCCTTATCACGCCGCGCAGCGATATGTCCACAGATTCCAAGCGGCCTATTCCCCACATCCGAGCCCCTGAAAATCCCGACGAAACCGTACCCGCAGGAACGCTAGATGGAGCTGGCCGGTTTTCCCGACGAAACCGGGAGGGCGCATCTGCAAGAAGAGCGGTGTCGATTTTTCTGTGATTTTCCTCGCCGGCCTTCTCTCGAATGCGTGCGCCGATTTTCTGAGAAAAACCAGAGGGCCGATTCGGTAAACACGCCTGAGGGGAAATCCCAACGAAACCGCGGGCGACGTTCTTGCGAAGCAGACCGCCGGTATTCTCGGAAATACCGTCTGCTCCTATTTGTCGAACGTCCCCGCCTGGAAATGTCGAGGATACTGCCTCTCTACCCC
>Ga0315285_10002762_pt1 | contig 18367 bp, 17 predicted proteins | sample YL17G09_36_MG_FD_203698 | JGI IMG/M metagenome (GOLD analysis project Ga0315285, IMG submission 203698) | Sediment microbial communities from Yellowstone Lake, YNP, Wyoming, USA - YL17G09_36 | ecosystem: Environmental > Aquatic > Freshwater > Lake > Sediment | place: USA: Wyoming | collected... | reverse complement strand
TTGTCCCCGCCCATCTCCTCGAGGACGGCTAAAAAGGCCTCCCGGGCGCCGTCGGGACCGAACAAGTCGGGATATTCTCTGAGGACGACCGTCCGTCCCCCCATCTCCTCGACTCGAAAGCCGGACTCATCCAAGGCCTCCCTCGACTCCTCCAAGACCAAGGCTTGGGCGGGAGAAAGGTCCACCAGGATCGGAAAGAGGGCCGATTTACGGGGCAGGCGGCCGCGGCTCTTTTCCTCCTTGAATCTGTCGAACAGAATCCTCTCATGGGCGTTATGCTGATCGATGATATAGACTCCTGTATCGGCCGTCGCGATCAAGTATGTCATCAGAAATTGCCCCAGGACTCTGGGAAAGGGCGGCTCCGCGACGCCGGACGGGCCGGTGTCGCGGGCTCCGAACAGGGAGTCCTGGCGACCGTCCTCGACTTTAAACGTCCCGATTCGTTTCTCCGGGAACCCCCGTTCCAGGATTATGTCCTTGATCCGGGGCCCTCCCCGAAGCGACGCCTCGAGCCCTCGAACGACCGCATGGAAAACTTTTTGGGACTCCTTGAAACGGACCTCGGACTTGGCCGGATGGACGTTGACGTCCACATCCTCGAAGGGAAGCGTTAAAAAAAGAAACGCCTCGGGATGGGAATCCCTTTCCAAAAGCCCCCGGAACGCTTGGTTGAGGGCCGCCTGGAAGAGCCGGTCGCGGACGGGCCGGCCGTTCACGAAGAAAAACTGATGAGCCCGGTCCGCTTTTCCCCGGGGAGGACGGGAAGCGAGCCCGCCGAGACGATAGCCCGCCTCCTCGAAGCTCACTTCGACCAGCCGGTCGAGAACGCTTTTTCCGAAGAGCTGGAACACCCGCTCCCGCAGGCCGGCCACGGCCGGAGCGTTTAAAATCTCCCGTTTCCCGTGGAGGACATGGAACCGGACGCCGGGATGGCCGAGCGCGACGACCGTCATCTGCTTGGCGATGACCGTGAGCTCGGACGACCCGGAGCGGAGGAACTTGCGGCGGGCCGGCAGGTTGAAGAAGAGGTCCCGAACCTCGACGCTCGTCCCCCGCGGAAAGGAAATATCGGAGACGCTCCTCCTCTCGCCGGCCTCCTGCTCGACGGCCGTGCCGGGATGGGCCGCGTCGTCCGAGGTTTTAAGGACGACCCGGGCCACGGCCGCGATGCTGGCCAGCGCTTCGCCCCGGAATCCCAGAGTCGCGATCCGGGCCAAGTCCTCCTCATCCCCGATCTTGCTGGTGGCGTGCCGTTCGAAGCAGAGGAGGGCGTCTTCGCGGCCCATCCCCCGCCCGTCGTCCTGGACGCGGACCAGGGACTTTCCGCAGTCCAGGAGTTCGACCCGAATTTCAGCGGCGCCGGCGTCGAGAGCGTTTTCGACGAGCTCCTTGACGACCGAGGCGGGCCGCTCGATGACCTCTCCGGCGGCGATCTTCTGCGCGAGCGCTTCGGGAAGGCGGCGGATCGTGGTCATGGATCGCAGACGCGCCCTTCGGTCGCGGCGGAGGTCACCTCGCCGATCCGGACCCGGATGCGGGCCTTGGCCTCGGGAAGCCCGTCGGCGACCCGGATTTTGACGTAGTTCGGAGTGAGAACCTCGCCCCCGGCGCCGCGGCGCTTGACAACGACGGCTTCGGATTCCCATCCCCTGAGCGCCCGGCGGAAGGCGAAGTTCTTGTCCCCGGCCAGCGCCCTCAGCGAGGCCGAGCGCTCCTTCTTAACCTTCGCGCTGAGCTGGGGAAGGGCGGCCGCCGGCGTCCCGGCCCGCGGCGAGTAGGAAAAGACATGGAGGTAAGTGAGCGGAGACGCCTCGACGAAGCGGCGGGTCAGCTCGAATTCCCGGTCGCTTTCGCCGGGGAACCCGACGATGATGTCCGCGCCCAGCGCCGCGCCCGGCAGGCGGGCGGCCAATCCCGAAAGGATCTCATCAAAGCGGGCGGCGCCGATCCGGCGGCCCATCCGTTCCAGGACGGCATCCGAGCCGGATTGGAGGGAGAGATGGAAATGGGGACAGACGGCCTTGCTGGCCGCGAAAAAATCCAGGAGCTCCGCCGTCAGGAACCTGGGGTCGAGAGAACTCAGCCGGAGGCGGATTCCTCCCGCCCGCTCTTCAAGCGTTGCCAGAAGATCGAGCAGGGACGTTCTCGGAACAAGGTCGGTCCCGAACGAACTCAGATGGACGCCGGACAGGACGACCTCGGCGAAGCCCTGGTCCGCGAAGCGCCGGACCTTGGACAGGACCTCGGCGGCCGGAAGGCTCCTCCCTCCGCCCCGGACGGACGGGATGATGCAGAAGGCGCAGCGAAAATCGCAGCCGTCCTGGATTTTGACCAGGGCGCGGGACCGGAAAGGCTCGGCCCGGCGCGGAGCGGCCGCCGTCCCGACCAGGTCCAGGATCCGGTCCGCGAGCCGGGCCTTGTCCTCGTTGGGAACGACCAGCCAGACCTGCGCCCCCCCCTCGAAGCGCGCCCGGTCGAGGGCGACCGAACAGCCGGTCAGAACGAGGCGGGCCGAGGGGTTGAGGCGGACAACCTTGCGCAGAAAGCGCCGGACGCCGGCCTCGGCCCGGTTGGTCAGCGTGCAGGTATTGACGACGACCAGGTCGCTCCGTTCGATGTCCCGCTCGAGCCGTAGCCCGCCGCTCTGCAATTCTTCGGCCCAGCCGAAAGCCTCGGCTTGATTGACCCGGCAGCCGAAGTTGTGGATGAGGACGGAGGTCAACCCCTCGACTCCCCGGCGTCTTCGCCTGTACTCATAGGCCGTTCCAGGATTATGAGTGCCGACATGATTGCCCGGGCTTGTAGGGGGTTAACCCTGAGCCTCGCTTCTCATCCCCGCTTTGAAAGGCGGGGGTTAGCATCGGCGAACGGGTCATAATTTCTGCCGGAGCTTGGCCGAACTCGCCTCGACCCGGGCGGCCATCCGGGCCCGGTAGGCGAGAAGTTTGTCTTTCAAGCCCGGGTCGCCCAGGCTCAGGATTTCGACGGCCAGCAGAGCGGCGTTGGTGCCGCCCATCTTGCCGAGTCCCATCGTTGCGACGGGAATTCCCTTCGGCATCTGGACGGTCGAGAGGAGCGCGTCGAGACCGCTCAGAGCGGCGCTGTCGACCGGGACGCCGATGACGGGACGGACGGTGTGGGCGGCCACGACCCCGGCCAAGTGGGCCGCTTTCCCGGCCACGGCGATGTAGACCTCGGCGCCGGCCGCCTCGGTTTCCCGGACCAGGCGCAGGGTCCGTTCCGGGCTCCGGTGGGCCGAGCTGACTTCGAGTTGGAAGGAAACCCCGAATTCCTTGAGGACTTCCAGCGCCTCCTGGATGACCTCGAAGTCGGAATCGCTGCCCAACAGAACGACGACTTTCATCCCGCCTCCTCCCGCTCGCAGCCGATGTCGCGGCGGTAATGCATGGCCTCGAACCGGATGGCCGAAACGGCCTCGTAGGCTTTACCCATGGCCCCGGCCAGGTTGGTGTCGAGCGCGCAGACGTTGAGGACCCGGCCGCCGTTGGTCACAAGCATCCTTTTCTCCATCCGCGTCCCGGCCTGAAAAACGGTCACGCCGGGTATGGCCTCGGCCTGGTCGAGGCCTTCGATGACCTTGCCCGTCTCATAGCGGACGGGGTAGCCGCCCGAGGCCAGGACGACGCAGCCGGAGACTTTGGCGCTCCAGCGGACTTTCCTGCTCAGCACGTTCTCGAACACGGCCGAGAGAAGAATCTCCAGAAAGTCGCTCTCCATCCTGAGAAGCTGGGCCTGGGTCTCCGGGTCTCCGAACCGGCAGTTGTACTCGAGGAGCTTGGGTCCTTGCTCGGTCAGCATCAGCCCCGCGTAGAGGACGCCCCGCAATCGCCGGCCTTCCTCGAGCATCCGGGTGATGGTCGGAAAGATGATGGAGCTCGAGACCTGCATGAAGAGCTCCTTGGTGATGAAGGGCGAAGGCGAGACGGCGCCCATCCCGCCCGTGTTCGGACCCCGGTCCCCCTCGTAGGCGGTCTTATGATCCATGGCCGTGACCAGGGGCTGAACCTGGGTCCCGTCGGAAATGACGATGAAGGACGCTTCGCGGCCGCGCAAAAACTCCTCGATGACGACGCGCGTGTTCCCCTCGCCGAACTGCTTCTTGACCATGATCGCCTGGATCGTCTCCTCGGCCTTCTTCATGTTGGGACAGACGACGGCGCCCTTGCCCCCGGCCGGGCCGTCCGCCTTGATGACCAGCGGAAAGCCGAAAGTTCCCGAGTTGATGATCTTCAGGGCCTGGTCGTCCGTCTCGGCGATCTTAAACCGGGCGGTCGGAATCCTGTGCCGCTCCATGAACTGCTTGGCGAAGATCTTGCTCCCCTCGAGCTCGGCCGCCTTCTTGGACGGGCCGAAGATCCGCAGCCCCTGGGACTCGAACTCGTCGACGATCCCCAGCGTCAGCGGAAGCTCGGGGCCCACCACCGTAAGGTCGATCTTCTCCCGGCCGGCGAACTCGGACAGGCCGGTGATATCCGTCTCGTTGATCGGAACGTTCTCGGCGACCTGGGCCGTCCCGGGATTGCCCGGGGCGCAGAAGAGCTTTTTAAGGAGCGGGCTCTGGCTGATCTTCCAGGCCAGGGCATGCTCCCGTCCGCCGGAGCCAATGACCAAGACTCTCATTATTATCCTCCGCTAAACGCCCCCTCAGCGCCCGGCCGGGCGGAGCCCATCGATAAGGGCCTCCACGACGCCGGGCTGGGGGAATAGGCTGCCGAGAATGCGGGCCGCCAAGCCGGCCGCTTCCCGCTCGGGAAGACAGTATCGCATCTCCAGAAAATTCCGGCGGAAGGCCCGGACTTCGTCCTTGACGCGCTTGTTGCGGATGATGCAGTCGGCCATGAGCCCGGCCAGCTCATCGAAATCCCCGGCCTCCATCCCGAACCTCGTCATTTCCTGGACGCCGAGCCGGATGCCGCTCGAGGCAAGGAAGGTCTCGTCGTCGGGGAGGGCCTGGTAGTTGGTCAGGATGTTGTTCTCCTCGAGCCGTCGGGCGATCGCTTGGCCGGGGCCGAAGGCCTTGATCCGGATGAGGACCTGGTGCGTCTCCGTGTAGCCGTCCGCCGGATCGCCTTCGACCGGGACGCCTTTGTCCTTGAGGGAGCGGGCCAAAGCCTTGGCGTTGGCCCGGACCTTCTCGGGAAATTCCGGCTTGAAGGCGTTCATCTCGTAGGCGGCGGCCAGCAGCCCGAGCAGGGTTCCCAGGTGGTGGTTGGAGGTCGAGCCGGGGAAGGCGCGGCTCTTGATATCCTGCCAGAGCAAATGGAGTGGGCTGCCCTTGGGAAAACTCCCGGCTATAACCCCCCGTTGGGGTCCGAAAAACGTCTTGTGGGTGCTTCCCGTCACGAGGTCGGCACCCTCGGCCAGTGGAGCCTGGAACGCGCCGTGGAGACCCAGAACATGGGCCATATCGTACATAAGGAGGGGCCGCTCGGGCCAGGTCTTGACGATGTCAGCCACGAGCCGGACCGGCTCGGGATAAATAAACATGCTCTTCCCGAACACGATCAACTCGGGCCTCCCGCCATCCAGGAGATTGGCGAGGGCCGCCCGGTCGACTCTATAAGGATTGTCCTTGGAGACGGGGAAATGAATGACCCGCTCCTTGCCCGTTCCGGCGTCCTCTTCGACATAGTTGAACAGGGCCCCCATCGGCTGGGCGCTCAGGTGGCCGCCCTTGTTGAGGTCGTTGTTGAGGACGAGCCGGAGCTTGCGGGGCTGGGTCCCGGCGGGCTTGTTCCGGTTGAGGAACCGGACGAGCCCCTTGAAGACGACCTCGTTGGCCATCTGGCCCGAAATGGGCCTGAGCTCGAGATCCGTGCAGCCGAAGAAGTCCGCCAACTCCCGCTGGGCTTCAACCTCGACATCCCGGATGAAATCCGTGCCTTGATAGAAGTAGACCTCTTCGCCCTTCATGGCCCGGTGCTCGGCGTAGCGGCCGGCCGGGTCGGAAATCTCGCACATTTTGACGAGCAGGGACGGAGTCGATTCGGACGGGATGAGGTTGACGGAATCCGCCCGACGCCAGACGTTGTTGGCCTCGATCCTTCCGACCAAAGTCTCAAGCTTATCCCGCAAGGTCTTCATGCCTGTCTCTCTTTCCTCATCGTCGATCGCCGCGGCCTACTTGAAGTTCTCGTTTTCCAGGAGGCGGATCTTGTCGACCCGCCGGCCGTGGCGCCCGCCGTCGAAAGCCGTCGCCAGCCAGGTCGCGACGATGGCCTTGGCCTCCTCGAGGCTCAGGACCCGTCCGCCCAGCGTCAGGCAATTCGCGTCGTTGTGTTTCCGGCTCATCTCGGCCGTGTAGACGTTCCAGCACGGGGTTGCGCGGACGCCCTTGAATTTATTGGCGACGATGGCCATGCCCATGCCCGTCCCGCAAAACAAGATAGCCCTGTCGTGATCGCCCCGAACGAGACGCTGGGCGGCCTTGGCCCCATAATCGACGTAGTCGATGGCTTCGCTCGGGCCGCAGCCGACGTCGAGGACTTCGATACCTTGCCCTGTCAGGAAGTCCTCGATCCCCATCTTGAGCTCATAACCGGCATGGTCCGACGCCAGCACGATTTTCATCTCGGCCTCCATCTCCAAGACGGTTCCGCAAGGTCGAACATCCCAGCTCCCCGCGGCCGCGGCTCAACGGATGAACCCGGCGGCCTCGGACATGACTCCGACGGCCTTTTGGACGACGGGGTCCTTGCGCCGGTAGACCCGCATCCCCTCCTCCAGGTTCCAGGCTGAGGACACGACCTCGCGCTCGATCTCCTTCTTGATTTCATCCTCGGCCTCGGCGAACCGCTCGGCGCTGTATTCGAGCTTCAGGGAGCTGAGATAGCCCTTGAAATCGGCGACGACATCGGCCCCGGCCGTGAAGGTCTTGTCCAGGACGATCGTCCGGCCGGCCGCCTCCTCGGAAATTCCTTTGTCCTGGGGGATCCGATAGGTCTTGGACAGGGGCGTCTGGTGGGCGACGAATTTGCGGCCGTAGCTGAAGAAGGCCCCTCGAAAGGTCAACTCGGCGGTCAGGGACTTGAGGGTCAGCGGAACCTTGTAATCGGGCGTGATGCCTCCCTGGCCGAGGACCTTGCGGCCCCGCGAAGTGAACCGGACCTCCCGCGATTCTTGGGAAACACCCTGGTTCAAGTAGTAGTCCTCGATCCGGCTGTAGTCGCGCTGAATCGAGCGGCCGCTCGGCGTGTAGTATTTCGCCGTGGTCAAGGCGACGGCCACGTTCGGCCCGAGCGGGAAAACGGTCTGGACGAGCCCCTTGCCCCAGGAGTCCTCGCCGACGATGAGGCCGCGGTCGTTGTCCATGACGGCTCCGGCCACGATCTCCGAGGCGCTGGCGCTGATCTGGTTGACGAGGACGACGAGCGGAATCCGCTCGTGCTGGCCGTCCCGGAGGGCCCGGAATTCGCGGTCGTAGCTCTTGTTGCGGCCCCGGATGGACACGATCAGCGATCCCTTTGATAAAAACTCATCGGCCAGCTCGAGGGACGGGAAAAAGGGGCCGCCCTGGTTCCAGCGAAGATCCAGGATGAGGCTCTCCATCCCCCGCGCCCGCAGCTCGGCGATCTTGGCCTCGACTTCGGCCACCGTCGTTTCGCTGAACGTCCTGATATAAATATATCCGATCTTGTCGTCGAGGAGGAACGCGTAAGAGACGCTGTGAAGCGGGATCTCCTCGCGGATGACGGTGAGCTCGAACGGCGTGTCGAAGCCCTCGCGGATGACCGTGATCGTGACCTTGGTCCCCTTGGGGCCGCGCAGTTTCTGCATGGCTTCGAAGCTCGACAGCGGCTTGGTGCTCTCGCCGTCGATCGTGGCGATGACGTCCCCCGGCTGGATGCCCAACCGCGAGGCCGGCGTCCCCTCGATGCAGGCGATGACGACCAGCCGGTCTTCCTGCTTCGTGATCTGGATCCCCAGCCCGTAGAATTTCCCGGTGTAGTCCTCCCTCATCCGGGACAGCATGTCCGGGTCCAGGAAATAGGAATGGGGGTCCAGCGTCTCCAGGGCGCCCCGGATCGAGGCGAAGGCGAGTTTTTGGGGCTCCTGCCGCTGGACATAGTTCTGCTCGACCAGGACGGCGATCGATTCCGCCTTGTCGAGCGCCTCGGCCCAATCGCCCTTCCCCCCGGCCGCGAGGTGGAGGAATGAGGCGAGCAGGGCCGCCGTGAGCGCGATTTTCTTGGTCATGGGTTGCCGTCGAATGATCATCTTACCAAAGGGGCCCGGCCTTGTAAAGCCGCCAGGCGGCCGGATGTCCTGAAGCTCTACGGACTTACGTCCGTGGAGCTTCGGCCGGGGACAAGTCCCGGCCTGACGGCTGGGGGCGAGGGGTTGTCCTTCGCAAGGCTCAGGACTACCCTTATACAGTCCCCGCCTGACGGCTGGAGGTAGAAGGGGTTGACTTGGGGAAAACGAGGGATTATAGTGGCTCTTGCCTCGAAAGAAAGAAACACGTTCATGTTCGGCAGCATCGGCATTCCGGAACTCCTGATCATCCTGGCCGTCGCCCTGCTTGTCTTCGGACCCAAAAAGCTGCCCGAAGTCGGAAAGTCCCTGGGAAAGGCTATGAGGGAGTTCAAGAAGACTTCGGAGGAGATCCGGGGGCGGATCGAGGACGAGATCCAGGCCTCCGAGATCAAGGGTGTCGCCGACGATCTCCGCAAGGACATCCAGGACATCAAGAGCATTCCAACGGCCCTGACGGACGAGATTTCCGCGAACCCCTACGAAGACGCCCCGAAGGACACGCAGACGGATGGGGAAGGCAAAAAAGACTCCTGACGAGATGACCTTCCTCGAGCATCTCGAGGACCTCCGGAAGAGAATCTTTTATTCGCTGATCGCGATCATCGTCGCGGTCATCCCGGCCGCGATCTTCAGCAAGGACATCTTCACCATTCTGGCCCGGCCGATCACCATGTATCTGCCGCCGGGGCAGAAGTTGGCCTTCACGACCCTGACCGCCCCGTTCGTCCTTTACATGAAGGTCGCGTTCCTGACGGCGGCCTTTCTGGCGACGCCGGTCATCTTCCTCCAGCTTTGGTATTTCGTCGCCCCCGGTCTTTACCAGAAGGAAAAAAAGTACGTCTGGCCGTTCGTCATCTTCACGACCGGCTTTTTCATCATCGGAACCCTGTTCGGCTATTTCCTCGTCTTCCCCTACGCCTGCCGCTTCTTTCTCCAGGTCGGCAAGGACTTCCAGGCCGTCATCACCGTGGACCAGTATTTCAGCCTCATCCTCAAGCTCCTGCTGGGGATCGGGGCCGTCTTCGAGACGCCGACCTTGATTTTCTTTCTGTCCCGGATGGGGATCGTGACCTCCCGTTGGATGCTCAAGAATTTCAAGTACGCGGTCCTGGCCGTGTTCATCATCGCCGCCGTCATCACGCCGACGCCCGATCCGGTCAACCAAACCATCCTGGCCGTTCCCATGCTGGCCCTCTATGTGCTGGGCATCCTGATCGCCTTCCTGTTCGGGAAAGAACGGAAGGAGCGCCGGGCCCGCAAAGCCGGGAAGGGCGCGGCCGAGCACCGATGACGCCATGATCGACAAAGCGGAGGTTCGTCTGATCGGCCTGACCGGAACGAACGGGGCCGGCAAGGGAGAGATCGCCTCCCACTTTATCCGGAAAGGTTTCGCCTTTCACTCCCTGTCCGACGTCCTCCGCGCGGAACTCGCGGCCCGGGGCGAGGCCGCGACCAGAGACAACCTGATCCGAATCGGAAACGCGCTCCGGGCCTCGCAGGGCGCCGATGTCCTGGCCCGCCGGATCATGGCCTCCATCACGGGGCGGGCGATCATCGACAGCATCCGGAATCCCGAGGAGATCGCTTTTTTTCGGACCCGGCCCGACTTCCTCCTCCTGGCCGTCGACGCGCCGGTCGCGCTCCGCTACGAACGCGTCCGGAAGCGGGGGCGGGACGAGTCGGCCCGGACGCCGGACGAGTTCGCCGCCAAGGAGAGGGAGGAGATGGAGGGCGCCCCAACCGGTCAGCGACTCCGGCGTTGCCTGGAACTGGCCGACGCCCTCATCATCAACGACGGAACGCTCGAGGACCTGTACCGGAAATTGGAGGTGTTCGCATGACGTCCCCGCGGATCAGCAAAGACGAGTATTATCTCGGGATCGCCCGGGAAGTCGCCCGCCGCAGCACCTGTTATCGACGTTCGATCGGCGCCCTGATCGTCCGCGACGATCAGATCGTCTCGACCGGCTACGCCGGGGCGCCCCGCAAAACCCGCGCCAGCACCGAGCACGGCTTCTGCCTCCGCGACAAGCTGGGGATTCCCCACGGCCAGCGTTACGAACTGTGCCGGAGCGTCCACGCCGAGCAGAACGCCATCATCAACGCCGCCCGGGCGGGAGTGAGCCTGCTGGGCGGCGACATGTACATATTCGGGAGCGTCCCGGAGAGCGGGGCGGCCATCAACGCCTTCCCCTGCTTCATCTGCAAGAAGATGCTCATCAACGCGGGCCTGGTCCGGGTCGTCTGCTCCACGGCCGACGGACGCTTCCTCGTCTTCCTGGTCGAGGACTGGACCAGATCCTGGCGCGAAGGAGACATCCTGGATGATCAACGCCAGTACGGATAAGCCGGGATCCGCCCGCGCCCTTAAAACGATACGTTCCGTCCTGTTCTTCGCCCTCATCCTTTGCGCTCCGGGGCGGCCCGGACTCGTCCCGGCCGCCCGAGGCCAAGACCAGACGGCCCCGGCTTCGGCCGAAACGAGCCTTCTCAAATTCCTGGGAGTCGAGGCCTCGGCCGAATCGATCGACTACGTCCAGAATAAAACTCAATTCCAGCTCCATCAACTCCTGACCGAACAGCGTCACCCCAAGACCTGGAGCTTGAGCGAGCGGGTCCGGAAGGACGCGGCGGCCGGGCTCCGGATGATCCTCTCGGTCGACGAGGATATCGTGGGCAGGCTCCGGAGCCTCGCCGATAACCCGGCCGGGATCGACGAGATGGCGCGGGCCGTCGAGGGCGCCCTCCTCGGAGGCCGGACCGTTTACATCTACGGCTGCGGCGCCACCGGCCGGCTGGCCAAGCAGATGGAGAGCGGACTCTGGAGGCCGTTCTGGAGGAGGGCCGCGGCCGAGCCCAAGATCGGGGCCAAGCTCAAGGCCCGCTTCGGCGAGGACGCGGAGGGGCGCCTGATCGGAGAGATGACCGGCGCCGACCGGGCCCTGATCAGCTCTCTCGAAGGCTTCGAGGACCTCCAGCTCATCGGCCGGCTTCAGCTCCGGGATCGAGGGATCCGGAAAGGCGATGTCGTTATCTGCGTCACGGAGGGCGGAGAGACCTCGTCGGTGATCGGGACCATCCTGGCCGCGCGCGAGGCCTGGTCGGCCTCCGGAGCCGGGGACACGGGCGAAAGCCGGCTCAACCTGTACTTCGTCTACAACAATCCCGACGACAAGCTCATGCCTCTCGAGCGGAGCCGCAAAGTCCTCCAGGAGCCGGGCATCACTAAGATCAACCTAACGACGGGCCCTCAAGCGATCACGGGCTCGACCCGGATGCAGGCCACGACGATCGAAACTTGGGTCGTCGGGACGGTCCTGGCGACGGCCCTGGACGGGGCGTTGAGGACGGTCCTCTCGCCCAAGGAGATGGCGAGGCTCGGATTCGGGCTGGAGCCGACGCCGCTCCGGGAGAGGCTCCTGCGATTCGCGGCCCTCCACGAGGAGGTCCGCAAGACAGTTCCGGCGCTTGCCGATCTGACCGCGCTCGAAGCCGACACCTACGCCGCCGGCCGCTTTTCGACCACCTTCGCCGCCGAGGGGCTCATCACAGTCTTCATCGACGGAACGGAACGGAGCCCGACTTTCAGGCTCTACCCCTTGGATACGGTCGACGAGGCCAAGCGGAAATGCTGGATCCGGGTCTGGACTCCCGCGCCGGACCTGGGCTCCGCTTGGAGAGCGTTCCTGGGGAGGCCGTTCCGGGGACTCTCGGCCGGCCTGTATCAAAAACCGTTCGAGGAGGAGATCGAGGATCCGTACCTTCGGACCGCCGCCTTGGAAAGCTTGAAACGGGCCGGCGACGATCAGCAAGGCAAGTACGATTTCTCGTTCGCCGAGCCGAACATCGTCAAGCGGGGGCCCGGGCGGGGCGACCTGGGGGTCGCGATCGCGCTCGGAGCGGAGGCCGAAGGGTTGGGGGATGAAGCGTCTCCATTCCGCGCGTTCCTCAAGCTGTTTGCGGACAAGGACGCCCGGAGCGCCCTCATCCTGGCCGGCGGATCCATCCGAGACGCGGCCGGACTCCGCGAAAGCCTCTTCCGGAAGGGCCTCCTGCCCAAGTCGTCGCCCTTCGTTCAGATCGGCGTCGGGGCCGAGAACGACCCCTTGCGACTCGGAGAGCAGGTCGCGCTCAAGATGCTTCTCAACGCCCATTCGACGGCCGTCATGGCCCGGCTGGGCAAGGTCGTCGGCAACACCATGGTCAACGTCAGCCCGAGCAACCTCAAGCTCGTCGGACGGGCGACCTCGCTCATCCTGATGCACATCAACGACGCGCTCGGCCGGCCCGAGTGGGTCCGCCTCTACGGACGCCGGAAGCCGATCTCCTACGGTGAGGCCAACGCCATCCTGTTCGACGCCATCGGCTATCTCAAAACGAAGAAGAAGGAAGCGGGACAGACGGCCGAAGTCGCGTTCTCCATCATCCGCATCCTCGAATCGTTGCGCCGAAAGAATCCGGTTCCGCACGAGGAGGCGCTCAAGATCACGGCCGAGACCGGCCTCGGCCCCTACCTCTCCAAACTTTTCCAATAGTCCAATAGGGTCAAACCTGCTGATCGGGGCCAAACCTGCACTTTGTCACAAAGTGCAATTCAAGCGTGGATCCAGCCATGAGAAAAATGGACCGGCATTCCGGTCTTTACTCATGTGGCCAGACAGATCAGGATTGAATACGAGGGTGCTTTCTATCATGTCACATCGCGGGGAAATCAAAAACATCCCATCTTTTTTAACGATTTGAACTATCTGCGTTTTCTGGATTACCTCGACGAAGCGCATGAGACGCACGCCGCCATTTTCCATGTCTACTGCCTCATGGAAAATCATTTTCATTTAATGATCGAGACGCCCAGAGGCAACCTCTCGTAAATCATGCATTTTATCAATTCCGCCTATTCCATCTATCTCAACAAGAGGCAGGAGCGAGTGGGGCACCTCTTCCAGGGCCGTTTTAAGTGCATCTTGATCGAAGCGGAATCCTACGCCCAACTGCTCTCCAGCTATATTCATTTGAATCCCGTCCGAGCCGATATCGCCGAGCTGCCGGATCAGTATTGCTGGTCGAGCTATAGAGACTATGTCGGACTTCGCAAACCACCGCCCTGGCTGAAAATCGAGTTCGTTCTCGGGCTATTCAGCCAAGACGGAACCCAAGCCAGGCGCTTCTACGCTTCTTTCGTCCTGAGCCAAGCCGGCCGAAATCCCGAGTCTCTCCGCCGAGACATCAGACGCGCGGCCATCCTGGGGTGCCCGGAGTTTGTCGAGAAAATCACGAGCCGGATAAATCCAGATCGCCATAAAGACCGGGAGCTTCCGGTTTTGCGGAGTTTAATAGAAAAGTCCCCGCTGAATCGGATTCAATTTGAATCGGACCGAGTCAACCCCTCGACTCCCCGGCATGAATGCCGGGGCTTGTTCGGGGTTAACCCTGAGCCCACTCAGCCTCATCTCCTCTCAAGGGGCTGAGTACAAAAGTGTCGCTTCTCGTCCCCGCCTTTCAAGGCGGGGTAGCGTCGGCGAACGGGTCAATCCGGCACGGCAAAAATCTCAAACCGAATGAAAGCAATCATTGATGGAAACAGCGTTCTCCGTCAGGCTATTGAAGACATCGAAAAGAATCTGACGAAATAAGACTGCCTTTTCTTCCTTAAATTGCACTTTGTGACAAAGTGTAGGTTTGACCCCGATCTTGAACTTAAACGGGGGGGGCGACGTTCAGGCAGGGGGCGATCGACGGCCGGCGCCTGCGGATCTTCTCCTTGGGGGCCTTGTCTTTGGGCTGCGGATAAACGTAGACCTCGCCCGCGTAGTTCTTCATGACGACCTGCTTCTCGTCGGCGGACTGAACGTAGTTGGGGATGAGCGGGATCTTCCCGCCGCCGCCGGGCGCATCGATGACGAAATAGGGGACGGCCATGCCCGAGGTCCAGCCGCGCAGGGCCTGGAGAATCTCGAGGCCCTTATCGACCGTCGTCCGGAGGTGCTCGGTCCCCTGGACATAATCCGCCTGGTAGATGTAGTAGGGCCGGACGCGAACGGTCAGGAGCTTCTGCATGAGCCGCTTCATCGTCTCGGGATCGTCGTTGACGCCCTTGAGGAGGACGGTCTGGCTCCCGAGCGGGATGCCGGCGTCGGCCAGCAGGCCGAGGGCCCGGCCCGCCTCCTCGGTGATCTCGTCGGGGTGGTTGAAGTGGACGTTGACGAAGAGGGGATGATACTTCTTGAACATGGCCGCGAGCTCCGGCGTCACCCGCTGGGGCAGGACGCAGGGGACGCGGGTCCCGATCCGCAGAATCTCGATGTGGGGGATGGCCCGGAGCCGGGACAGGATGGACTCGAGCCGCCAGTCGCTGAGCAGGAGCGGATCGCCGCCCGAGATGATGACGTCACGGACTTCGCTGTGAGCCCGGATGTAGTCGATGCCGTCTTCGATGTAGCGGGGATGGATTTTGGCCGGGTCGCCGACCTTCCGCTTCCGCGTGCAGAAACGGCAGTAGGACGCGCACATGTGGGAGACGAGGAAGAGGAGCCGGTCCGGGTAGCGGTGGACGATGCTGGGAACGGGCGAGTCCTCGTCCTCGCTGAGAGGGTCCAGCGCCCCGCTGTCGGCGTCGAGCTCGGCCGGGTCGGGGACGACCTGCCGCCAGATCGGATCGCCCTTCCGCTTGATGAGGCCGGCGTAGTAGGGAGTGATCTGGATCCTAAAATGGCGGGCAACCTTCTTGACCTCCTCGAGGTCGAGGTCGAACGTCCGGGCGATCTCGGCCGGAGTCCTCAGGCTGCCCTTCAATAATTTCCGCCACTCGTCTGCCATCCTTCACTCCTGATTCAGATACTTTGTATAGATGACGCGGGCGTCGCCCGGCTTGTAGAAGTCGGGGATGCGCGCCGTCTCCTTGTAACCGAGCCCGAGATAAAATTCGCGGGTCGGGTTGTACTTCGGCAGGGACGAGGTCTCGATGACGACGAGCCGTCCCTTCTCGGACCGAACCCGCTCCTCGAGCCATCCGACAAGCCGCTTGCCGTAACCGCGGCCCTGCTTGTCCGGCGCAACGGCCATCCAGTACATGTCGTAGGTCCCTTCGGTCAGCGGGGTCGGCCCCCAGGACAGATACCCGGCCACCCGGCCGTTGTCATCATGGACTACGACATCGTCGTCCATGATGACGACGATGTTGTAGTCCTTCTGCCCGGGTTGGTTCAGGACGATATCGAGCTGCTCCTCGGCGACCGCGATCTCGGCCTCCGTGAACATGTCCGTGTCCCGGAGAAGACGGAGGATGGTCGCCCGGTCGCCCTGGGTCAAGGGCTTGATCATGAGGCCTTTTTCCTCTGCAGGGCGTTCTCGATGAGCTGATGCCAGAACATTTTGTAATCGAGCCCGAAAGCCTTGAGGGCCCGCGCATACCCCGCGTTGAGCGAGATGTCGGGGTTGGGGTTGACCTCGAGAATGGCCGCGTTCCCCTCCCTGTCCATCCGGAAATCGACCCGGGCGTAGTCGCGGCAGCTCGTCGCCCGGAATGCGGCCAGGGCCGTCGCCTGGAGCTTGGCCCGGGTCTCTTCTCCGATCTTGGCGGGGCAGACCGGGACGGTGTGGGAGTAGAACTCGTGGTCCTCGAACCACTTGGCCTCGTAGCTGCAGATGCGGGGCGCCGAGGCCGGCATCCCCGAAAAATCGATTTCCGAGACGGGCAGCGCCTGAAGCTCGTGATTGTCGAAGACGGCGACGTTGAATTCCCGGCCGTCGATGAACTCCTCGACCAGGACCGGCTGCTGATAGGTGCGGAGAAGACGGTCCACCTGCCGGAGAAGGCTCTCCTGGTCGGCGACGACCGAATCGGCGTGGATGCCCAGGCTGGCGTCCTCGGCGTTGGGCTTGACGAAGAGCGGAAAGCGGAGATCGTTGATCTCCTCGGCCGCGGTCATCAAACGGGCTTTGGCCGTGGGCAGGCCGTGGGCGTTGAGGATGGCCTTCGTTTTGTACTTGTCCTGGCAGAGGGCCAGCGTCCGGGACGAGTTCCCGGTGAAGGGAGCCTCGAGAAGCTCGAGGGCGGCCGCGACGTTGGCCTCGAGCTGGGGCCGGCCGCGGAATCCCTCGCAGAGGTTGATGAGGACGTCGAAATTGAGTTTCTTCATCCGGTCCAGGAAGCGCAGGAAGCTCCTCTGGAGGGGGAGGACGACGGCCGAGTAGCCGAGCTCGGTGACGGACTCCAGAACCTCGAAGGCCATCTGCTCGACGGACTCCTCCGACATCCGCTCTTCCTTGCCGCGGGCCGAGGGCGGCTCGTAGGCGTTGAAGGCGATACCGACCAGGAGGTTCCGCGTCATCATCGGTCACTCTCCGGCCGCCCGCGCCTCGGGCCAGACGCGGCCCGGAGTCCGCTGGGCGGGACGCGCCTTGGGTGCGTCCAGGCCGTGGCGCGACAAGGCCTCCTCGACGACGCGATGGACGAGTTGCGAATAACCGTAGCCGGCCGTCCGGGCGGCCTTGGGCAAACAGGAATTATCCTCCGGGTTGGGAAGGATCCCAGGCAAGGGATTGACCTCGAGGATCTGGGGGCGGTCCCGCTCGTCGAGCCGGACATCGACCCGGCACCAGTCCCGGACGCGAAGGACGTCGCAGGTTCGCCGGACGAGATCCTCGATGTCACCCTTGAGCCGCTCGGAAAGGTCGGCCGGACAGCGGAAAATCCGGAGCGGCTTTTCGGGCCGGTCCCAGACCCACTTGGCCTCGAAGGAGTAGATCGGCGCCGCGCCGCCCGGAAGCTGGCTGTGGTCGATCTCGACGATGGGCAGGATCTCGAGACCGGGAGAATTACCCAAAACGCCCACTGTGAACTCCCGTCCGCCCAGGAACTTCTCGACGATCACCGGCTGACGGTAAAGACCGGTCACTTCCCGGACGCGCAGCATGAGGTCCCGCCGCGTCCGGACCAGACAGTTGTCCTTGATCCCCTTGCTCGAACCCTCGAACAGGGGTTTGACGACGGCCGGCAGGGCGACCGATTTGGGAAGTTCGAGATAAGAGGATACGGTCCAAAACGGCGGGTTGGGGATTCCGTGGTAGGATAGGATCTCCTTGGCCCGAGACTTGTCGAGGCAGATCCCCAGCGTTAACGGGTCGGAGCCGGTGTAGGGGATATCGAGAATCTCGCAGAGAGTCGGGATGTGGGATTCCCGGTTGGGTCCGTACAAGCGTTCGGCGATGTTGAAGACGAGGTCGGGCTTCGCCTTTTTCAGGCATTCATAGGCGCGGTCGTCGGACTCGACCGCCACGACGTTATATCTTTCTTCGAGAGCCCGCCGGACCGCTGCGATGGTTTCGTCGGAATCGCACTCGGCGTAGAGATCGGGTGGGGGCTCGTCCTCGTCCTCGCGCTTCTCGTCCGGACGGACCCGGCGGAGGGAGGCGGCCATTCCTTCTTTGGAACTATAAACTAAAGCGATCCTCATTTTGTCGTTTCTCGATTACGTACGGAATTTCTCATTTTATTTGCGCCGTATTCAATCTTTCCGCTACGCTCCATGTTCGAATTCCGTCTTTCACTTACATATATTTAAACAAATTTTAGTAAATGTCAATACCTTTTTTCATTTTTTTTATTTTTAACCCAACAATTAGTGGATAGGCTCCTAAAGCCCCCCACAAATAGGGCGAACGAAGCACTTTTAATATTGGGTGATAATTCCGGGAATATACGCGATACGCTTAGTTTTAATTGAATCCGTCTACTCAATGCTTTCGAACACCCGCGGCGCAGAATAACGACTAGTAAATAATGCTATTGTAATCGCGCTTTCAGATTCGCGAAGACACAATTACGAAGATCGTGGATGGGTCAACCCCTCGACTCCCCGGCAGAAGCTCCACGGACTAATACTCATTGGAGCGCCAGTACTCATGAACCGTTTCCGGTTCGTGAGTGCATGAATGCCGGCACACATACTAAGCCGGAAACGGCTTAGTATGAGTACTGCAAGGCGGGGCTTGTTCGGGGTTAACCCTGAGCCCACTCAGCCCCATCCCCTCTAAAGGGGCTGAGTACAAAAGTGTCGCTTCTCGTCCCCGCCTTTCGGGCGGGGTA
>Ga0315285_10002761_pt1 | contig 18371 bp, 49 predicted proteins | sample YL17G09_36_MG_FD_203698 | JGI IMG/M metagenome (GOLD analysis project Ga0315285, IMG submission 203698) | Sediment microbial communities from Yellowstone Lake, YNP, Wyoming, USA - YL17G09_36 | ecosystem: Environmental > Aquatic > Freshwater > Lake > Sediment | place: USA: Wyoming | collected... | reverse complement strand
ATAATAAACAACAGGTTTCATTCTTTTAGTGCATATCCTTATTTTACTTGGAACTGGATGAATACCTAAATCTAATAAAGCTTCAAAACCACATTCACAAGTCCAAATAACCTTTTGCTCAACCATTACTTCCACCCCAAAATCTTACCTAATTTATCTAACACATAAGTCATATTATCATCCATTTGCTGTAACATTATTTTATCGTATTTATTCATTTTTTCCTCACATCTTCAATCATTCCTAAATCAACCTTTAAAAGATAATTAATATATTTCCCAATCGTTCCAAATCTAGTTTTCATTTCTTTAACTCTTTTATCTTTGTTTAGTTCGTTAGCAACATCATCATCTATATTGAAAGATATGTGTGCTATTTGTTTTTCTCCTTTCTTTCTGCTTGAACGATGCCCTATGAATTTGTATTCTCTTGAATTTGTTTTTCTTTTTTTTCTTAAATGTATTCCGTTTAGTTGTCTCGCATCAAAACTCATAATCCCAATCTCCCATTAAAAGAATATTTTATATCTGTTGGTTCAACATCTGATAGTATAGTGATATAAAAGTCTTTCTCTTTAAAACCATAGTTCTCTATTCTTAAAACATATGGTGCCTTTAAATAGGCAATCATTTCTCCGGGTTTAATATCGGTTGTGTTCTCGAAAGTTAGTTTATTTTGTATTATACAGTCGTATTCTCCTTGACAGGCTGTTAAGATTATCGTCGAGAAAAGCAACAATATTAAAGTGTATTTGGGTAACATTTATCTTATATTTATTCTCTCATATATTAATCTTTCGGTATTACTCTTCAGTAGTGGAAGTATCATCTTCCTCAACATCTATTTCTGGGATCTCATCTTCAATTATCTCACATTCATTATTGCACTGATTACAGATGTTCTTTCCACCAACTCTACTTGCATCTGTTTTGCAACAAGAACTAAGCCCCATTTCCAAAACCGTTTTGCAAGCTTCACAGATTACTACCATTTCATTTCACCTCATTTATTATGTTTCTTTAAACTCTCTATGTTTCTCTCATTAACGATATAGTTCCTTAAAGCATTTAACCTGTTCTCGAATACTTTAAAGTCCTCTTTCCAAAGGTTAAATTGTGTGGTTAGTTCAGAAATCTCAGATTGTATTCTTTCTATGTCTTTCATTCTTTATCGTTCCTGTGTTTTTCTCTATAATCTTCCCTTAGTTTATAAATCTCTTTAATTCTATCGTTTATCCTTTTTACATATTCTTTTATTTCAAATGTGTGTTCATCCATTCTCAATCACCCAGCAAACCATTCTTCTGCTGTTCTACAAACCTTTAATTCTTGATTTGAATTTTCTTTTATTTTCTTAATCCATTTTTCGTGTCCTTTCTTTGCTTCTTTTTCATCTTCGTATTCTTCGACTATTATCCATTTTCCTTTAAGAATCCCGGTTTCCCACTTCTCAACATCTGGTACGTAACAGGTATCTATCATTAATCCGTTTATTTCATCTGTCATCGCCGTATTTCTCCAACTTTGATTTTTATCTACTAACATTTCTCCAAATCTTTTAAAATTTCCCATTCTCATTACCTCCTATCTTTAAATTCCTGTTCGCAATATGCTTTAAAATCTTCATCGTTCTCTTCAAGGTAGTCTTCTATTAATCTTTCCTTATTATCACTAAACCAACTATCGTAACATCCCATTTGTGTTTCCCTGTTTCTTTCTTCCCTAATCTCTCGTTCCAATTCCTTTCTAAAATCATTTGGATTGGTTGCTTCAAACATTTTCATCATCCTCACCTATTATTCTTTTCATTTCCTCTAATTCGGATTTCTTGTGCCAAATTGGGTTCTTTCCTTGTGCTTTTAATATCCTATCTTCTTTCTTCATACAGGAAGTGCATAGTGCGTACTGCCTATATCCCCTTCCCAAATCTGGATGTGCTTTATCGTTGCAATCTAAATAAAGGAATGGGCAAACCCAAATTTCTGGTTTAGATTCACACTTGTCGCACCTGCCCTTAATATGACTTTCATATGACATTATTTAACCTCTTTTTAAATCTTGTGAAACTAAATTACATTACCTAACGAATCTATTTGCCCTTTCTCATATTTTTGAACTTTATCAAGTATTTCGTCTATCTTTATAGGTCTAAAGGCATTAACATCTACACCACAATTATAAATAATCTTTCCATCTTCTGTTTTCATAAGCTTCCAATTGCCATGAACATGACCACAAATGTTAAAATCTAATTCCGCTTCTTTAGGATCGTGAACTAAATGCCACATCTTGCCGTAGTAATCTATTGTAAGATCGTGAATGATGCTCTCATCATCGTGGTTTCCTTTTATAAAAACTATGTGCCCATTTAATCTATCTCTGAACTTCTTAAAAATGTTCCTCATACTGAAGTCTCCCAAATGAAACACAGTATCTTCACTTTTAACGAGTGAATTCCAATTCTTAATCATCTTCTCGTTCATTTCATTAACATCCTTAAATGGTCGCTTGCAATACTCTAAGATGTTAGTGTGGGAGAAAATGAGTGTCTCCTGTAAACCAGTATGCCACTCTAATCGCCTCCGGAAAAATTTAATTTATATTCTCCATTTTTAAAAATTAATATTCCTCTCTCCAATAACTCTTTAACTAGTTTATGTATGCTTGAATGTACTTTGGCGTGTTGTCCTTGATTCACACACAGATATAAATTTTCTAATCTGTTATCATCCCTCACCATATTTATGTGATGAATAAGTTCTCCCCCTTTAATTGGTCTTTTTAAAAATTCAGACATTATTTTAATGTGTTCCATTACATCATTCTGTGAATTTCTATTCGGATGATTATAATCTTTAATTAAAATATATCCATTCATTACTTTTCTATGCCCAACATATTTCTTTCGCATCTTCGTATAATAATCTTCTGTAAATTTAGCAGCAGATCGTATTCCTATTTCTCGTTTTTGTTTATCCGTTAGTTTCCTGCCTTTTTTTCCAGGAGCACATTTTCTACAATATATTGATCTCGCATCTATTTCTTTTAATATTTATAATTTGGATTGTTCTTATCTAAAATATTCTTATTCACATCGTATCACCCACGCACCATCTTTGTTAAAGCTTAATCTCTGCATCGTGAATATTAGTTTATCTTGCTTTTTAAAAATCTTCTTCGGATGCATCCAATTTGTTGTAATATCCCAGCCTCCTTTCTTGCATTTCTTCATTTTCTTAACAATAATCTCTTTAATTGCTTTGTGCAGGTATTCGTGTTGATTAACTATTGAGAATATTTCGATTAGTTCATCTTCTGAACGATTAAAGTATCTTGGATGTCCGAGATTAAATCTCATAAAATCATATCCTGTATGGTATGCTCCTAGAGAGGGTTCATCTTTTTTAAATATGAATTCGTGTTTAATCTAAATCACCCATCAAAAGATTTACTCCACTTTCGCTTTCCCTTAAAATCTTATATTCATTCTCATCAACAACATACATCTTGTAGAGTATTTCATCAATTGCGAGATGTAGATATTCGTGTTCTATTACTCTAAATAATGTTTCATCGCTTAAATTATTCGGATGGGAAAGATTTATACACACATCGGCTCCATCCACCATATTGGAATACATTCTATGCTTTATTTTCGTAAATCCAGCTATGTAGGGAACATCATCCTCTTTCCAAAGATGGAAATTTGCATCTTTTAAATCATCCTTTATTTTAAATAAATATCTAAATGTAATTTCCCAATTCTCCAATTCAAATCACCTCAAAGGGTTCATAATCCAAATCATCATAATCATTCCAGAAAGCTTGTGCTTCCTCATAATGTTTGCAGATTCTACAAAGCCTGCTTGGTTTAAAGCAGAAAGCACAATCCCTACACGCTTCAGGATATTCTATTTTTTCACTCTTGTTTAATGACATCTTTATCAACTAACTTCATCAGTTTCTCATACAATTCAACATAAGAGAATCCATTTAGTTTTGTCTTAATTGTCTTTTTATTTCCATTCATTTGAATTTCTACGAAATCAATCTCGATTAAATTATTGATGTATCTTTTTAAAAGTAGTTGATTGGTGTTTGAATTAGCCAATAGTTTAGTCCATCTGATTTCTCCATTACTTCGTTCAACTGACTTTAAGATATCGTAGAATAGGCTTAATTCTCCTCTCGTTTTATTGAACATAGTCTTTTACCTCTCTTTCGTTTTCTTCGGTTTCACTCTTATATACCGATTTCTAATCCTTCGTTAACAAAAATGTTTATATTGTTTATATTTCGATGAAATTTTGTTGTTCTTGATGTTTGCGTTTTAAAGTCTAAAGTCATTTTTTCACCTTCCTTTTTTTCAACTGTTCATCTAAGAATCTTTTATTATCTTCCTTTTGATATTTAATTAGTTTTATTTGTACATCTAGTTCTTGCTCAATATCAGAATCTTCATAGAAAAAAGGATCTTGAATTGTTCCAATTATTTTAGTTCTTGTTCCCAATCTTGAATAATTAAACAATAATTGGAAGAATCGTTCATCAGGGAACTCATCCCAAATCCATTCTATCTTTTTAAGAATCCTTTTAATTCGTTTTTTATCCCTCATATTTCATCCACATCCTGTTTTTTATTAAATGGTTTATTCATAATTCTTATTGCTCTCGCATCTAAAAAAGATGCGCCCCAATTTATTTTATTGCAAAAATAATTCCATTCCTCATTCGTAAATATCATTAGTTTTTCTTCAATCAACTTCGGAATCTCTTTTTTATTTCCTAAACACACCGAACAAAAATCAGGACTTGTTTTTATTGCCGGATATTCTTTATGACATTCTTTGCAAGATTTATATGTGGTAGTTTCCTCAACTTCGTAACCACATCTTCCCCATTCTGCCTTCGCTAAATCAGATAATAAATGAATTGCAGAATAGGGTTGCTTTCCTTTTCTATGTCTTGTTATTAAATATTCTTTTCGTTCCATTTTAACCACTCTTTACTCACTTTGAAAATAAAAGATGGCAGAATCTTGCGGAAGTCGGAACCAACTAAATAAATCCAATTTGAAGTTTCTCTTTGATTAGCACAGTTGTCTCGGAGATTTAAACTAATATAGCCATCTGAGTTAATTCCTATCCATCGCATTCTGCCATCAAAATAATTTAATCAAAGATGTTCTCTAATCTCTTCTTCACTAACTCTGCTATCTCTTTATCTTCTTCACTCTTCTTTGATTTCATCGGCTTCTTCAGTTCTTTCTTTTTCATCTTTGATTACCTCTTCTCCCAGTTTAACATCTTTTAAACATAATCCATAGTAGCCATCAGAACTTACAACTCCAAGACCTAATGCTTGTGCTAAATGATTCTCTGCTGTTCGCTTTGTTACATTTGCCTCTTTAACATAAGATTCGTAGAAATCCTTTTTGGTAATCTTACCTCCTGCTTCTTTAACTATTGATTTGATTAGTGAGAAACTATCGACGACAACTTTAGGAATATCATTTAACTTGCTTACATCGTTTATTTCTCCATCACTTATCTCTGCTTCAAGAAGCTGATCGACTAAAAGAGGTAGGATTTTGTTGAACATTCCATCTGCAAGATTTAAGTTCATCACTCTTTTAAATTGCAGAGTATCTATTTCTCCTATTTTGAATAATCCTATCTTTGCTTTTTCTGGTTGCAAGTTTAGAATACTGATAACACATTTCATTATCCTTTCCTCTTTAAAATAAAGGGATTGGGATTAAAACAAACAAAAAAATCCCAAATCCCTTCTCGGTGCTATTTAAAGACACCACCTATATGACGCTCAGTAAGTATGAAGATGGTAGAAATCTTGCGAAGGAATCGAGGAGTTTCAGCAGTTAGCTTACTGATGCAGATGCTTAATGTTCCTCGTAATGTTCAGTAATCTCTGGTAAGTACATTCCTTTTTGCATCTCTACCATCTCATTATGAAACCAATAACTTATAGTTTCTCGTCTTATACCTTAGTATATGAGTAAACTCCCTTTAAAAAGGTTATGAAAGGAAAATATGGTAAATAATTCTATACTTTTATGGTTCATTCTAATCATCCTCGCTTTCACTAATCTCAATATCAAATTCTTTTTTAAAAAGATTAACTCCCCATCCTTGCCAACTATCTCTTGAATCATTCGAACATTCTTCATCTTTCCAACAACCCATAAGTTTGGCCATTTTTGGCTTTACTTCTTGAATTTTACAAAGATTATTATCACCAAGAAAAATACACTTCCCTTCATCATAAGTTCTATCACAAGGAATAAACTTTCCCTTTAAATCTGTTTGATTAGTCCCAATCGGTTTAACATAGTAATAATTATCTTCATTTCTTTTATCAATCGCAAAGTAAAAATTGATTAATTCTTTCGGTGTAAGTTTTAGGAAATCAGCAATCTTCCTTAACTCATCTGGTGTCGGAATACAGGGTCGTAAATGACAACAACAACCACATTTAACGCACTCTTTCTTCCCCAAATCAACTGCTTTAACAAAACGATTGCGTATCTCTTCTCTCCTTGCTTCTTCCTCAAACATTCTTAAAAAACCAATCATATCTTTGCCTCTGTTAAATTGAATTCTTAAATCTCTCTTATAGGTTGATGTTTCCTAACATACCAACATAATTTTTTGATTTCGGAAAATGGTAAGAGAATCGGAAGTCTTTGATTTCTATCCACGAGGACCTGGTTTAGCGATTACTAAATTTAATTCCGCATTTTCTACAGTTTTTATCATTTTTCTTATTTTTTGTATAATGACAGTTTGAACAGGTATAACCTACAGATATCCACACAAGATACCCTATTCCACACAATATTAAAAACACTATTGAAAGACCAAGCCAAAGAGATACTTCGAATAGTGAAACTATTATTAGTAAAAATATAATCGTTGCTATACCACTACCAATTTCATCTATCTGGACTGCAACTGTTCTTTCACATAAAGGACATTTTCTTATTATGCCGTCTGTCCCTGTTTGTTGCCCAGTTCCATTACACGCCTTACATTGTTCCATTTAACACCTCATTTTCTTTTATAAGTTTATTAATAAATTCTCTATGTTGGGTTTTTAATATTTCAATCGTATTATTTTTGTAATGTAGTAATCTGTGGTGATTCGAACATAACCAAATTAATTCTCCCTTTTTGTTGTTCTTTTTTCCATTTAAGTGGTGGGCATCTAACATTAAATTAAACCCACAAACGACGCATTCTCTTTTCTTATTTAAAAGCAAATACAGGTTATTTATCGAACCGAACCTATCTCGTATTAAAGACATCGTGGGGTTGCCTTGTTTTAATCCCAAAACATCTGCATTTATAACTCCAAACTCATCTATTATTTTTGAACATTCATTAAGTAATTCTTCATCCGTTCTATCCGTTTTTACCTTATTTGGTTTAAACCCCGAATATCTTAGTGCGTTATTCCAAGATCCAAATCTTTCTTGATATGTCGCAACACACGGACTTTTCAAATCTTTTATCATTGGAGTTCTCTCTTTATCTTTTGAAATTGCAATTAATTTATTTTTCAAATCTAATTTAGTATATTCGATTTTATAGTTTGGTTCTAATCCCGCTGCTTTGAGTGCATTATTCCAACAACCCCACCTACCCTCATAAACTCCAAGAGATGGCATATCTTCTTGAAATACTAAATCTCTGGAGGTGGGAGTTTTTCCTTTTCGTTTTGCAAATTCTTTTAATTTTAAAATAACTTCTTCATCAGTATATTTGAAATTATTACTGTATTTTTTATGTAATTTAAAACATTTTCTTAATGCTTGATTCCACGACCAAAACCGTCTAATTATGGTTCTGACATTTGGAAAACCATCTAATGAATCATATTCTGCTTCTGTCGGAATCTTCCCTAATTTTTCTCTGGCTTTCCTCAAATACTCAAATAATTCATCATCAGCATAGGTTTTTGAATACATTTCATTATCATCAGGATATTCTAGTATTTAAATTTTATCCTATAGATAAGGACACGAATATCTTCTTTCAAACTTATAATCCTTTATTTTTAACAAATCACTCGGTTTATCTAAATAAAATGCTTTGTCAGGATTAAATGAACAGCCGGAAATTCCCGAATCGAAGTTGATGCTTATCATCGATTTTCCAAAATGACAACTCTCTTTCCATCCTTCATACTTGTTTTCTGTGATCACTTTACAAAGACAGTCGTCTAGATATAGATGTCGCCAAATCAAACTCAATACCATCATTTTAAATCGATATTTTAAGACATCCAAATCTCCCTTTGGTTTAGGTATCAGTAAAAAGATTCTTTCTACTTTGATTTCTTTGAATAGAATCTTGCAGAATCCTTCAAGATTATCTAAAATATATTTATCTAAAAGCAAGTTACATCCAATATGCTTAACTTTACATTCCTCTCTTAAATGCTTAATATTGTAAGCATATTCTTTAAGATTATATCTTGGATATTTATTGTTATCAAACGAAACGGAAACCATCGTGATATCCTTGAACATATCCTTTGGAACGGATTTAATAAGCTTTCCATTCGTAGTGCAGTTACAAATCAATCCGTTAGCTTTACATCTCTTGCTGAATTCTTTTGCAAAATCAGGAAAGAGTAGTGGTTCAAAAGAAGCAAACGCTACTTGATTCGTTAATTGAGATAGGTAAGGAACTAAATCATACCAGAACTCATCTGGCTTTCTTTTAGCCTTTTGCTCTTCTGTAATGTTCTGAACGTAACATCCTTTGCAAGGCGGATTCTGTGAACACTTAAAGTTTGTGAATAAACTGATTACTTTAAATCTTTTCATTTTTAACCTCATTTTTTATAAATTTCTTTTTTAAGTTCTCTCATAGCATTAAGCAAGGGGTGATTGATTTCTCCTCCTCTTGATTTATATATCATTTCTTTTAATTCTCTTAACTCTCTTTTCTCATCTTCAGTTAATCCCTGCTTGAGTTTTTCTTCCATAAAATCAAGATTGGTTAATTCTTTTCTTTTAGAAAGATTAGCCATCAGGTAAATGTAAACATTTGACATCCTATCGCTTATCGGAGCCGTAAGACTTAAAGTATAAAGATAAACACAAGCTTCCGCATCTCCAATCTTTTCTGCATCAGGATTAGTTAATCCACCCAATCCATAAAGCAATCTTTCGGTTTTAACTTCTTCTAATAACCATTCTGGAATGGATTCTGCCCATCCTTTATTTGCAACCACCAATCTATTCTCTTTTTGTTTCATTTTCAACCTCTAAAATATTGGAATCTCCTGATACTTTTTAAGCTTCAAATCATCCCTTATGTGTTGTTCAAGGTGCTTTCTCGCATCCTCTCCGAATATCTCAACACCAAGCAACACACCTTTAAAGGTATGCAGGATGTATCTGTGCGGGTAACCTTCTTCTTTGGCAAACATATCAATCCATCTGTGATAAATTACTCCATCTTCACCAAACAATCTCTTGCTTTTACGACAATGTTCTTTGAATTTTGACATCTAAAATTCTCCTCATAAACTAATCTATTGAAAAAATGTGATTTTGCATAATATATGAAACACTCAAAATCGTTAAAAAACTCATCGACTTTGGGCTAGTTTGATGTCTCCGAGTATGCCCATTTGAAATCGTATTTCTTTTCCATATTCCACTAATTGTTTTTAGACTTGGAAAACCCCTTCTACAAACGACATCGGGAAAAGTGTCATTTTCTACTTTTCAATCAAAAACATCCCTTCCTCTTCCTCATCAGTTTCAACGATTATAGGTTCTTCGTTTTCATCTATTCCCAAAAGGTATTTGTTCAATGGTTTAATTTTCATTTTGTTTTCCTCTTTTCATTAACTGGATTGTTCTCTATTGAGTAATGATTTCCGCACGTGCAATCACGAGCAAAGGATTGAAGATTGTTCTCCTCACCTTCTGCTTCTTCTGCTTTAAGATTGTATTTCTTTACAATCTTCCTAACGATATCTCCAGTTATATCGTTGTTGCCTATGTTTATCCTGATGGCTTTTAGCTTTGGTTCGTGTGTAACAACTACTTCATTATCACCTAATCCCGCACACACATAAAGCAAAGAGCCTTTCGGATACTTCTTCTTTTGGTATTTATCCAATACCTTACCTATCTCTTCTCTTCTTTTGGCTTCATCGTCTCCGTATTTCTTATTGACTTCATCCATTTCTTTCATTTGCTTCCTAGAATTACCATCCCTTTCTTCGTGTGCTTCTGTGCAGTAATCCTTTAACTTCTTAAATACAGGTATCTGCTGAACTTCTTCTCCTGTCGTTAATGCTACTTCATCTGCGAATCCTTGCAGAATCTCTCTAATTATCTTCGGATCTTCACTGTAAAATCTAAACACTGCTTCGCTGCAGTTAGGTTGAATTTCTCCAATTTCTGATTTCATTTTCTATTCCTCCAACACTTTAATAACTTTCTTTGCTTGTTCTAAATCAGCATCTTTGATTACGATTCTATATTTAGTTACTGCATAATTACTATTACTTCTATCTTTAACTACTTTAAATCTCATTTTCGTTCCTCCTCTATTTGAATTTTAAATACATCTCCTCATCAACCGTCTTGATTTGCTCAATCACTTCTTCTGGTTTCTCTTTATCCCAATTAAAGTATTTCTTAATCTTCCAAGAATACTTCCCTGTTGCTGTTTTGCTGACTTCTATGCTGTCTTGTTTATCGTTTTCTAATTCAATATTGTTTTCTTCTGCCATTTAAATCACCTCCTATTCAAACCAAGTTCTTACTCTCTTCTTAACGATGCTTCCTTTTAATTTAACTCCTTTTAGTTTATCTGGCTTCATATAATACCAATTGCCATCTCCTTTAAACTTAACAGATAGTTGCTCAAAGTTTGGCATTATTCTTTCAATTTCAAACATCTTAAATCACCTCATCTTGATTTTTTGTTTTCTCCCAATTTTCACCGATAGGTGTAGACACCTATCATAATAACTGATTTTAACTCCTTCTTTCCTTAACTGAATAGTGGAAGGGGAGGGGGGAAACTTATAGTTTCCCCACGATATTACTGTTACGCAGGATAAGATTACTACTATACTACTTATACTAGTAGTAATCTTATCCGGAGTAACAGTTATAACTAGGATTACAACTATAACTTAGATTGTAGTTATAATCTAGGTTATAGTTCAATCGTTTACTATCAATTATTACAGTAAGATTAGCATAAATAGTAGGTGTGTGTCTATTAGTCAATCAATAGTGTGTAACCTGCGAATATCAATAATCGTCTTTCGTAAGACGAATATCGCGAGTATTAATCATATATTTGCGTAATCAAAGGATAAGTTTCTCCGTACTTAACTAATTCGTGTATTGCTAATCCTATTAAAGTTATGCTAATCACGAAATACACAACTAATGCGATTCTTATCTTCACATCAAAACACCATCCACAATCGTTTTAAGCAACTTTTGGCTCAACAAAAAACGATTATCTCTATCGGTTTGACTCAAAACACATCCAAAAAAATAATGGGTTTTTGGTGGGTTATTGTTCGTTCTAGGGGTATCCTGTTAAGGACTATCCTCTTCCATCTTTAGCTTGTTGAAAAAGGAAAGATTTCTTAGATTTGCTATTAACCAATCGCTTGCATTATATGGAACATTTCCACTAATCTCTATCAGCTTTCGCTTAAATTATCCGTTTTTATTCTTAAAGTGCTTTCACTACAATTAGTTTGTAGTTCGATTTCTTCATCCATTTTAGATTCCTCCCTTTTAATATCTGTAAACGTAAGTTCTATCATCCTCCCAACCATCATTATGCAAGGATTGTCTTTCATTTGCCGTTTAAATAAGCTAACATCGAATGTTTTTATTTCAATTTTTGGATTTAAAACCATATTTAATCACCTAACTTAATGTATCGTAGATTTTAGGTTTCTTATTGTAGTTGTATCCTATTGCATCAAGCATATCGTTTGCATTATTCATCATCAAGATTTGTTCTTTTAAATCATAGAATCTATCTCTTATCTTGTTTTCCCAAGTATCTAGGTGGATTAGATTGTTTATGTAATCCCTCACTCTCTGCATCTTTCTGATTGTGAGGTTGTATAAGCTCCAATCATCTTGATTAATGTAATTACGATGTGACATTTTTATCATCCTCGTTTAGTGAGTGAATCGACATATCGGCCTCAACATTAGCATCTCTTGGAATGCCAGTTTCGAATTCCTCAACATTATCTTTCATAATCCTTTCGTATTCTGTTTCTTCTTCTTTGCTATCAAATATGTTATCGTTAATTAGATTATGAATCTTCTTTTCCGTATTGTTAATCATCTTTTTGAAATCCTCTAATTCTGCAAGAGTTGTTAGCTTGAATGATGCTCCTGCTTGTTTCTTTAAATCAAAGAATCCAATCTCTATTTTTAGGTTTCTTTCTTTGACGAATACCAAATTATCCTCTTCCGTGTAGATTATTTCATCCATTTTAATTACCTCATTCTGTTTTCCAAAGCCTTTGAACTGATAATGGAAGTTTTCTTAAAGTAGATTCTCCTTCTATAGACGGATAGTTTAGTGGATTCCAATACGAATCGGAGCATCCATCATCCCCTAGATCCCCTAGATATTTAAACTTCTTTCCAATCCAATTATTGTTTCTTCCGAAATCTTCTGCTAGTAAGATGGCGTGTTTCTCATCTATTTTATACATTATATTGAAACAGCTATCTACTCCAAATACTTCTCCTATTTCGATTTCTTCCCAAGTTGTTCTTCCCAGATGTCTTAATTCATTTGTTGCCATTTTTAATCCTCCCTTTAAATAATGATTAACCTTACCTAATCCATTACTTGCCTTACTTCATTAAGAAGATTAACTTCTCGCTTAATATTAACTTGATAAACTCCTTTAGGAATTGTTTGTTGTGCATGTTCATCATGGATTAATTCAGTTTCCTGTTCAAGAAGAACATATTGCTGATTGTTCTCTCCGATGAATGTTTTCCCATCAATCAACTTGTGACTGTGCCCGGTCGCTTCTCCGAGAGCCAACACATTATCTTTTTCTTTCAATCCCTTTGGGAGTTCGTTAATCTTCATTAAGACAACATCTCCCTGCCTATATGCTTCTATCTTCTTTTCCATTTTAACACCTCACTACAATTAAGTATACTGCAAACACTATTGTTGCCAATCCTAATAGAATTATAAACATTCTAACTGAATTAGGTAACCAGTATAAGTCGTCTTCCATTTTACTCTACCTCCTTTCTATTTTTTTATGTTTGTTTTATGAACTCAAAATTATCCGATAATCCACACTGCCAAGCAAGTGCTTGACGACAAGTATTAATCTTAAAATCATCATCCCTTCTTACTTCTACAAGTTCTAATCCTGTTTTTTTAGTGCTATAATCGACGAACTTATAAGCTCGAATATTGAGATTATTGAGTTTGAATTCAATAAGTTCATCAATGATTTCCTCCTTTAAGACTTCCGAGTATCCTTTTATTTCATCAATCTTCTTATAATCTAATTCATCGAGTAGTTTAGCAAATCCTATTTCTTGCAAAGCAACAATTCGTTGCTCAACATTTTTTAATTCCAATATCTCTTTAATCGTAATCGTTTTATTCCTTATTTTCTCAAACAAATCATTATCTAAATAAACTCCGTTAATGAATGCCATCTTGAATCCGTCTGCGTAAGCAAGAGCATAATCTTCCTTACAACTCAAACGATTATTTTCATCAAATCTTATAAAAGTCGGTGGTTTGCTAAGAAAAGCTATTCCATCAAAAGTTATAAGGGTTTGAATATTTCCTTGAAGTTTAAGATATTGGTTAAATAAAGGAAAATTTAGATTGGGGAATAGTTCCTTATTAATGTATTCGTAAAATGCTAACCATCCGTAATCTGAAGTATCCACCCAATAATCAAACTGAAAAAATGTTAATTTCCGAGAATCTAACTGAGAACGTAACTGAGAATATAACTGAGAACGTAACTGAGAAGATAACTGAGAATCTAACTGAGAAAATAACTGAGAATATAACTGAGAAGATAACTGAGAACGTAACTGAGAATATAACTGAGAATCTAACTGAGAACGTAACTGAGAATATAACTGAGAAGATAACTGAGAATCTAACTGAGAAAATAACTGAGAATATAACTGAGAATATAACTGAGAATATAACTGAGAAGATAACTGAGAAAATAACTGAGAAAATAACTGAGAAGATAACTGAGAATATAACTGAGAATCTAACTGAGAACGTAACTGAGAATATAACTGAGAATATAACTGAGAATATAACTGAGAATCTAACTGAGAATATAACTGAGAAGATAACTGAGAATATAACTGAGAACGTAACTGAGAAGATAACTGAGAATCTAACTGAGAAAATAACTGAGAATATAACTGAGAATCTAACTGAGAATCTAACCGAGAATCTAAATTCAACTTTAATAAGTTAATCGCTAACTCAACAGCCAAAGGGCTATCAAGAATAATCTTCACAGGACATTTTTTTTTGAGAATATCAACATATAAGAAATCAACGAAAGCCTTAGCCTTTTCCTCATCAAATTCCAGCGAAAAGAACTTATCACTCCACTTCTTCCGATAAATCTCAATCTTGCTTCTTTGTTCTTCTGTAAGTTCAGAAATCATTTTTTAGTTGCCTCCTTAAAAAGTCATCTTTGAAGTTTAAGCTCATTAACCAATCTTCTGCTTTCTCTATTGATTTTATCGTATCTTTATCTTCTTTATCTTTTTTGTCAAACCATCGTTTATAATCGGCTAAGGAGGTTAAGATTATGTCTATGTGTTCTTCCAATCCTTTTCTGTATTTGTTCATTTTTGATACTCCTGACTTGCGTTTAATAAGCCAATCTCCTTAATATCTTTAGCTCTCGCTATTCCGAATACGAATTTGTTTTCCAAATCTATGATTAACATCATTATGCCTCCAATAAATCTAAACCGATAATTACGATTACGAATGAAAAAATAGATAATATAAATGAAAAAATTGCGAATTCAATCATCGGGATAGCCATACCTGCTATTATTAGAAAGGTATATATGCACGAAACAATCCAAAGCGTTTCTAATTTCATCTTCAATCACCCATTAATCCATATCCTTCATAATAGAAAGATAAGAAGTTTATTACATCCTCTTGTGTGAATTCATTTACTTTAAAATCATTAAGATACTGAACGAATGCCTGATACTCTTTTTTATCAAGCTCTATCCCTTTAACTTTTATTGCTTCTTCATCTTGTTTAATGAGCTTCTCAAATAGGTTTCTTAATATTTCTTTTGTCATCATCTTTTTATCTCCGAACATTTAGAACAGATTGCCTTTATCGTCTTATTTGAATTGTGTTTTGTATTCCTGCGAAGCTTAAATCTAGTTCCGCATTTAATACAGATAGCATATCCTTTTCCGTGTCTTGGCTTACTACCTATTGTTTTAATCAATTTTCCAACTTTGTATTCCTTCATCTTTATTCACCATTTAATATCTTCTTATGTTCAGTTAGATTTGTTATCTTTGGTTTTGGCAAACAGGATTTATGAACTTTCCTTAACATATATCCGTTAAAGTAATAGGCATCCTTGTTTTCCTTAATGATTCTTTTACATAAATAGCACTTATCTTTTTCTTTCATCCTAATCACCTCAAGTAAACCAGATTAATTTATTTCTTTCTTCAATCACTTCGTGAGTGGACTTTAATGTATTAAGCAATCCCTCTCCGTATCTTTTACTGAACAAGAGTGCATCTTGAATCTTCTCATAATTAACTCCGATTAAAGATTCCTGTTTTAATAGTTGAACGGCTAACTGATGCTTACAAATAGCTTGCCTCGTTCTGAAATCCATACAATCACACGAACTAACGGATACTTTATGACCTCTTACCTCATACGTAGAATCATCAATCTTTTTGAATTCGCCCTTTAATAGTATCTGATTGGCTTTTTCTAATCTTTTGTTACTTTCCATTTTATCTCATTAATTTGTTCTCTGTTATTGCAGTTATTACAGATAATTAAATCATATGTTAATCCTTCTGTTTTTTCTATATTAGTATATTTGCTTCTTGTTGATTTTCTAAACAAATCACCATTACATTTTCTACATATTTTTCTTTTCATATCCGATGTCATAATATAGCATTTCATTTAGATTTCACCTTTTAGTTTTTTATAAAGTCGTTAGGGCGAATACCCACAGTTTTAACTGTGGGATGAAGCCCGTTTTCCTCGTTTCCGATAGTTTTTTAAACATAGGAACATCTTTATCGTGATACTCCTTCCAAATTAATTGATGAAAATTAATGTAATTATCCCTAAATGTAAAGCTTTTGCTTAAATCATCTTGTTGTTCTATTCCGAATTCTTCACAGATTTTAAGCATAAGTTCTTTAGATTTCTCATCCGAGAAGCTTCTGCTAACCGATACATATTTTGCTTGCAGAACATCATCTCTGCTGTTTGTGTATTCATACATATCCGTCATCCCATCAAAACTTCCGGATTGGTATTTTTTAACAATCTCATTAACTTTTTCTTCACCAGGACCATCAGAATAACTGATGTGTACTGAATCGCCTCCTGCAAAGTTATCTGATTTTACCTTAAAGATTGTGTTTGGGAAAGCTTTTTTTAATTCTTTCTTAATTAGATTTGCACAAATTGCCGCTTCTGTTCTCATTTTGTCATCACCTTGTTAAAATCTAATTCTTGATATTCTTTCGATGTCATATTAGCATAAAGAGTATTTAAGGCAAAGATAACTTTTTCAACATCAGAATAAAGCAGGTTAATAAATGCTTCTTTTTGTTGTTTTGATTCTGCTTCTTTAATGCTTTCCCAAAGGGATTTTCTCATCCTTTCAAGTGTATAAACCATCTTTTTGATTTTCATTTTATCATCTCCTTGAAAAAATCTTCATTAGATTTTTTTAATTCAGATTGTGCACAATCTCCTCTCAAAGCTAAAGTAACTAACCAAAAGAGATGAGCAAAATCCGAATCTAACTTTAATTCATCTTCTGCCCAAGTATGAAAGCAAATATTACAAGGGCATCCGTTATATTGGATATTACACATCGTTTCCTTATGCAAGGAATCTAATAAATTTCTAACAAATGTTTTTTTCATTATTTACCACCCAACTCTTTGATTCTTCCATCTAAAATCTCTCTTTCGATTATTAACTTATTAAGAAGATTATTATTGCAATCTGTATTAATTGATTCTTTGCATTCAAGTAACAATTTAATCATCTCCTTTTTAACTTCTGGAATTTTGAAATTATAATCATATTTGAAACTATCTGTGTTATCTGTGTAGTTTTCAGAAACCCATTTAACATCGCTTTCTAATTCTTCTAAAAGGGTTTTTGAAAAACTTAAAAAATCTTCCGGTGCCGAATATGTATTCCTAAATCCATTAATGTCATAATGGGCAATAAATCCACATCTTAAATGGAAAAAGTTATATAAGTCTTTCGTCATCGGTTCGAGGTTTTTCGCCTTTAAACATCTTTCAAAACTAGTTAATAGATTTTTTTGTTCCATTCTTAATCACCTTTTCATTACGAATCTTTTTTTATGTTTCTGGTAATCGGTAAGGTTAGTTATACCGAACCCAAACCATAATCATTCATCTTTGTAATGGCAATCTGCTTTATGGAATTGACATCCGAATACAAAGCTATATGCCATCCCGCATCCTGCACAATTTCCTAATTCATCCGTTTCCATTCAAATCACCTTTAATATCTTCTTAACTCTATCAGGGAGCTGGTTCACAGATACGAACCTTCCTATCAATATATCTGCTATCTTCTCTCCCGTTCTATCATCTCTGGGATCTTCTATTGTCCCTTTAATTACTTGAATCATTAGCAATCACTAAATCTTTTAAGTTAGTTAATGCTTCGTTTATCTCTTTTATCATTTCATCATCTTGAATCTCTTTTTCAGAGGCATAACCACAGATTTTCCTTAAATTTCTATCAACTGCTTCCAAGTTTTTATTATCTTCTTTTGTCCTCCTTGCATAGAAAAGCGAATCCTGCTTATTATTTAATATTTTGGTTTTCAAGATTCCATCGTTTAAGATTGTTATATCGTTCTCTATCTTAATCAGGTTTTGGATTCTCTGTTGGCTCATTTCAGTTTCCATTAGAAATCACCCCGAAATCAAGTTTAAGATTAAGCAATTCATTAACTAAAATCATATTTTTTTCTTCTCTAATTTGTCTTTTATATTCCCTATCTTCATCTATCTCCTGTAATCGTTC
>Ga0315285_10002756_pt1 | contig 18383 bp, 13 predicted proteins | sample YL17G09_36_MG_FD_203698 | JGI IMG/M metagenome (GOLD analysis project Ga0315285, IMG submission 203698) | Sediment microbial communities from Yellowstone Lake, YNP, Wyoming, USA - YL17G09_36 | ecosystem: Environmental > Aquatic > Freshwater > Lake > Sediment | place: USA: Wyoming | collected... | reverse complement strand
ATGGTGCCGGCGAGGTTGGGCGCCGCGCCATAGAGGACGACGCCGTCGGGCAGGTACGGCAGCAGCCGGGCCTGGGTGCGCGGCGCCGTCGCCGGGATCTCGGCAATGCGCCGCTCCAGTTTCGCAAAATCGCCCAGCAGCGCCAGGTACCTCTCCGACTCGCTGCTCCAGGCCACGGCATCCCGCACCGTCACGTTCTGGAGCGCGGGGTTGGAAGCGGCCTGCTCACCCGGCGTCAGCAGGCGGCGGCCGCCACGCTGCGTGACTTCGACCGAGCCCTCGATCACCGAAACCACCGAGCCGCTGATGCCGGCCGACACGGCGAACACCGTGCCCTTCACCGCGGCCAGCGAGTCGCGGGTCTGCACCCGCAGCCGGCCGAGGCGCTGCCGGGCCGCCTGGACGATCACGTCGCCGCGCTCCAGGTGAATGGTCTGGCCGCTGAAAGCCGCGCGGACGAACAACTCGCTGCGCTCATTCACCTCCACCGAGGAGCCGTCAGCCAGCCGCAGCCGCGCCCGGGAGTGCGGGCCGGTCCGCAGGCCTTCGTTTTCGCCGAGCGCGGCGCCCGCGGCCAGCGCGCCCTCGGGCAGACGCTGCACCTGGCCCGCGGCGGCAACCACGGTGATGCGCGGCCCGCCGGGAGCCAGCAGGGTGTCGATCCGGGCGCGCCCAAGGTAGATCGCGGCCAGGGCCAGCCCCGCGGCCAGCGCCCACGCCGTCCACCGGGGCCACGCCGGGACGCGGCGCGGCGGCGGCATCACCACCACCTTCCGCTCGCCTTTCACCTCGGCGAGCTGCCGGCGGCACTCGGGGCAGCGGCCGAGGTGGTCTTCCATCAGCAGGCGGCGGCTATCGGCCAGTTGGCCTTCCAGGTAGTCCCGCAGTTTGGGCTGGAACTCGCCGCAGGCCGCCGCCGAAAGCGCCAGCCGCTCCCAGACGCGCCGGCGCGCCGCCGCCAGCTCCTCGGCCGGGGCACTTTCGTTCTTCATTGCTTCCAAAGCTTTGTCCAGGCGCTCCTCGTTCATTGCCGACCTCCTTCAACGCTCCAGTTCCGCTTGCAGCGTTTGCCGGATACGGTGCAGCCGCACCGCGACGCTGTTCTTCTCCAGCCCGTACCACTCAGCCAATTCACCGTTGGAAAAACCTTCGACGTAGCGCAGCAGGAACATCTCCGCGTCGCGCTGCTGAAGCGTGGCGATGGCGCGCCGCAGCCGCTCTTTCAGCAGCACGGGGTCTTCCGAGGCCGTGTCGCGGGCGAAGTCGCCAAGCGGAGCCTCGGGATGCGCCACCCGCCGCCGCAGAATATCCAGGGCCCCGTTGCTGGCCGCGCGGCGCAGATAGCGCTCCGGCGCCAGCGCCGGGTCCAGCCGGCTCCCCTGCTTGATGATGCGGAGAAACACGGTTTGCAGAACGTCCTCCGCATCCGCGGGGTTGCCGGTGACCCGCAGGGCGGTGCCGTAGACCGCCCCGGAATAGCGCTGATACAAATCGGTGATGCCTGGTGACCAGCTCATGTCGGTCGGCTGCGCGCTCGACAGCAGGCTGAGTGATGCCATATCCGGTCGCCTCAGCCCCTATACGCAGCCGGTCAGAGATTATTACACGGCGGATGCAGGGGTGCGGAGATTTGGTGGCAGGTGACAGGTGGCGTACTCCTGCCTACTGCCTCCTGCCTACTGCCTACTGCTTACCGCCTGCGGCCGCAGGCGCGCCGCCAGGCGGTACAGCAGCAGGAGGGCAACGAGCGTCCCGTAGAACACGGGCTTGCGGATGTCCGACTTGACCAGCCAGTAGTAATGCACCACGCCGGCAATCGCGCTGAGGTAGATGAGGCGGTGAAGCATCTGCCAGCGCTTACCGCCCAGCCGGCGAATCCAGCCCGCCGTCGATGTCAGCGCCAGCGGCAGCATCAACACGAACCCGGTGAAGCCGATAGTAATGAATTTCCGCTTCCTCACGTCCTTCAGCATTGCGGCGATGTCGAAGAACTTATCGAGCCAGATGTAGGTGGTGAAGTGCAGGCAGCCGTAAAAGAATGCGAACAGCCCCAGCATCCGCCGGTAGCGAATCAGCTCAGGGCGGCCCAGAAGCCGCCGCGCCGGCGTGATCGTCAGCGTCAAGACCAGGAAGATGAGCGTCCAGTCGCCCGTCTCATGCGTGATGAATTCAATGGGATTGGCGCCCAGGCGGTTGTGCAGGCCCAGCCAAACGAGCCGCGCTGCGGGCAGCAGCCCGGCCAGAAACAGCAGCGCCTTGATCGCCGTGCTCATTCCCAGGTGTTAGGTGTTAGGTATTAGGTATTAGGTGTTAGGTGTCACGTGGCAGGTGGCTGCTTTCTGCCTTCTGCTTTCTGCCTTCTGCTTTCTGCCTTCTGCCTACTGCCTTCTGCCTCCTCAGTAGTACTTGAGCAGGTCCATGCCCGTGTAGAGCGCGGCCACCTGCTGGCCATAGCCGTTGAAGAGCAACGTCGGGCGCTTGAGCAACTCACCCAGCCGCCTTTCCTGCACCTGGCTCCAGCGGGGATGGTCCACGCTCGGATTCACATTCGAATAGAAGCCGTACTCCCCGGGATTCTGGCGGCTCCAGGTGGTGGACGGCTCCTTTTCCACGAAGCTGATCTTCACGATCGACTTGATGCTCTTGAACCCGTATTTCCAAGGGAGCACCAACCGCACCGGCGCACCGTTCTGGTTGGGCAAGACCTCACCGTACAGGCCGACGCACAGAATCGCCAGCGGGTCCATGGCCTCGTCCAGGCGCAGGCCCTCGACATACGGGAACGCGATGCCGGCCGCGCGCGACGACAGCATCTGCTTCGAGTCATAGAAGCTTTGGAACGCGACATACTTCGCTTTCGATGTCGGCTCCACTTGCCTGATGAGGGCATTCAAGGGGAAGCCGATCCAGGGGACGACGATCGACCAGCCCTCGACGCAACGGTGGCGATAGATGCGCTCCTCCAGCGGCGCCAGTTTCAGGATCATGTCCAGGTCGTAGGTCCTGGGCTTGTTTACGGCGCCATCCACCTGGATGGTCCACGGGGAGGTTTTGAAATTCTTTGCCAGTTCCGCGGGTTGCTCCTTCTGCGTCCCGAATTCGTAGAAGTTGTTGTAGTGGGTGACGTCGTTGTCGGGCGTCTGCTTCTCGTCGGTGCTGAACGGGCTCTTCAGCAACGGGCCGAGGCGCGTGCCGGCCAGCACCGTCTGGCGCGGCTGCCCGCTCTCCAGTATCCGGTAGCCGGCCGCCAGGGCGCCGGCGGCCGAAGCGCCCGCCAGGAAACGGCGGCGGGTCAGGTACACGTTCCTGGGCGTGACCTCGGACCAGCGGATTTCGGGGCTTTTTCTGAACAGCATCCGCGACCTCCCCTCTTCTCCTTCAGATTGCCCTGCTTTCCGGCAAGATTCAACTCCGGCGCCAATAACGAACACAAGGGTCAGCGTCACTTGGTTTTGCGGAGCCAGCCCCGGAGGGGCGCCCGATGATAGCCCAGCGTTTCAACGCTGGGTACCGGGCGGAAACAGTTCGAGTCCCGTAGGGACGACTGACCGCCTTTGCCAGCGCGGGTTTCAGCCGTCCCTACGGGACTCATACAGCTTGTGTTGCTGACCCACCACTGAAGTGGTGGGCTATCATCAGCCGCGCCTACGGCGCTCCCTTGTGCAAAAGTGAATGACATCGACCACAAGCGTCGTCGCGCCTGCAACCGCGTGTGCGGGGCCTGCCGAAGGCCGCGTGATAGTATTTTAGGTTGGAGGAAGTTTGCATGCGTAATTGGCTTCTCGGCATTGTGACCGGGCTGATCCTGGCCTTTCTGGGGCTGGTCCTGATCGCGGTCATCTCCCTCAGGATCTCCTCGCTGCCGCCGCGGGTGAAATCGCCGGCCACGGTGGTGCTGGACCTGAAGGGCGAGATCGTCGAGGTGAATCCGACCGACCTGCCCGCGCGCCTGCTCCAGGGCGGCCTGAAACCAACCTTGCGGTATGTTGACGAGACGCTGGAGAAAGCAGCCGCCGACCCGCGCGTGGTTGCGGTGGTGGTCCGGCTGCGCTCGCCCGAAATCGGCTGGGCCAAGGCCGACGAGCTGCGCTCGGCCCTGGCGCGCTTCCGCTCCAGCCGCAAGAAGCTCTATTGCCACATGATCTCTGGCTCGCTTCGCGATTACTTCATCGCCTCGGCTTGCGAGCAGGTGATCATGCAGCCGGTCGGCTTGCTCGAGGTGAAAGGCATGCGCGCCGAATCGCTGTTCCTCAAAGGCACACTCGACAAGCTGGGCGTGCAGGCCGAACTGGTCCACACCGGCGCATACAAGACTTACTCCAACACCTTCACGCAAAGAGCCATGACCCCGGAGCACCGGGAAATGGTCAACTGGCTGGTCGATAGCCTTTACGGAACCGCGCTCAAGGCCATTGCCGAAGCGCGAAAGAAGCCGGTCGGGCAGGTGCGAGCCGTCATCGAAGCGGGACCGTATACGGCGCCGGCAGCCCGGCAGGCCGGGCTGATCGACCAGTTGCTTTACGAGGACCAGGTCTACGACCAGATAAAAAACGCCGACCCGGGCAGGCGGTTCAACAAGATGAGCGCGCGGCAGTACGCCGAGGTGCCGGCCTCCGACGCCGGCCTGCAGAGCGGGCCGAAGATCGGCGTGGTCTACGCGGTCGGCGACATCACCTCGGGCGATGGAGGGACCGATCCGCTGAGCGGCGAACAGAACATGACGGCCGAGAACATGACCCGGCTGCTGGGGCAGGCGCGCGACGATGCCTCGCTGAAGGCCGTGATTCTGCGGATCGATTCCCCGGGCGGCGACGCCCTGGCCTCCGACGCCATCTGGCGGGCCGTCAACGACCTGCACACCCGCAAGCCGCTGGTCATTTCCATGTCGGACGTGGCCGGCTCCGGCGGCTACTACATCGCCGCCAGCGGCGATCCGATCGTGGCCGGCGCCGGCACGCTGACCGCGTCCATCGGCGTGGTCTACGGCAAGATCAACATCCACGGGCTGTACGACAAGCTGGGCATCACCAAGGACGTGGTCACCCGCGGCCCGAACGCGACGCTGGACAGCGATTACGTCCCCTACACGCCGCAGCAATGGCAGATCGTCGGCCGGCTGGCCGACGACATATACAAGGTATTCAAGGGCAAGGTGGCGGCGGCGCGGAAAATGAAAATCGAGGACGTCGAGCGCCTGGCCGGCGGCCGCGTCTTTACCGGCGAGCAGGCCAAACAAAAAGGCCTGGTCGATGAGCTGGGCGGGCTGCGCCGCGCCATCGAGCTGGCCAAGCAAAAAGCGGGCATACCGGCCGGCCGGCGGGTGGAGCTGGTTGTCTTTCCGCACCCGCGCTCGCTGTTCGAGATCGTCATGGAACGCGGGCAGTCGGCCGAGGTGCGCCTGCCGGCGCTGCCGGTCGCGCCTGTTCCGGAGGCCTTGCGGCTGCTGTCGGCCGCGCGGATTCTGAACAGCGGCCGTCCCGCCGCGCTAATGCCGTTCCGTTTCGCGTTTTATTGAGCTCGGCTCTCGGCCCTGAGTGAACGTCAACGCAGAGGCGCGGAGGGCGCCGAGGCACGCAGAGGAATCCTCTGCGTTTCCTCTGCGCCCTCCGCGTCTCTGCGTTGAACGGCTCCGGGATTAGACGCGCAGCGAGACGGAAACGCCGTCGCGCAAGGGAAGGTGATGGTGGGCGTACTCCTCCATCTCCTGGAGCACGCGGTCGCGCCCGGGAAGCAGACCATGCAGGTAGCGTTCAATGTCGGCGGCAACGATTTCCCGGTGGGGATTTGGTGGACCTGAGGGGATTCGAACCCCTGACCTCTTCAATGCCATTGAAGCGCGCTCCCAACTGCGCCACAGGCCCACTGTTCGCAGAGTCACTTAATCATAACGCAGGTCCGCGACGGCCGGCAAGCTGGATCGACAGGCTGTAGGCTGTAGGCTATCGGCGTGTCCAGGTTTGCCTACAGCCTACAGCCCACAGCCTACAGCCGCTGTTCGAATTCCCGGTTTAGAATGCAACCATGCGATACGCCGTGGGAATGGATGTGGGCGGCAGCAGCGCTCGGGCGGCCCTGGCTTCCGAGGACGGCGAAATCCTGGCCTCCGCGTCGCAGCCGACAGGGTTCGATACACCTACTCAAGTTCTGATGGAGCGCTTCGTCCAGGTTCTGGAACAAGCGCTGGAGCCGGCGCGGTCGCGCGGCCTTCGGGTGGAAGGCATTGGGATCGGCATGCCCGGCCTGCAGGATGAACAGGGGCGCGTCGATTCCGCCAGTAACCTGCCGCAACTGAACGGCGTGGACGTGCGGGGCGAGCTGAGCCGGCGAAGCGGCCTGCCGGCGGCAATGGAAAATGACCTGAACGTGGTGGCGCTCGGCGAGTATCAGTTCGGCGGGCACCGGGTGAAGGGCAACCTGCTGGTGCTGGCCGTGGGGACGGGCGTGGGAGCGGCGCTGGTGCAGGACGGCCGGCTGCTGCGCGTGGCCCGCGGCTGCCTGGGCGATCCCGGACACCTGCTGGTGGAGCCCGGCAGCCGCCTGTGCCGCTGCGGCGCGCGCGGCTGCCTGGAAGCGCACCTGGCCGGCTGGGCACTATTGGAACAGGCCGCCGAGGCCGGTATCTCGTCGCCCGATGGCACCCCGCTCACGCCCGCCGCGCTGTTCGCCCTGGCCCGCGCCGGCAGCGCGCCGGCGCGTGACCTGCTGGCCCGCGCCGCCGGGTGGCTGGCCATGGGTCTGGCTTCCTACGGCGCGCTCTATCAGCCGGAGCGCATCGTGCTGGGCGGCAACGTCCTGGTCGAATGCGCCGACCTGCTGCTGGCGCCCGCCAGGCAGAAATTCCGAGCCATCGTCCAGCCCTGGCTCGCCCACCTGGAACTGCCCTTGAGCCGCATTCCGCAAACCGCGGGCGTGCTGGGCGGCGCTGCCTTGATCTTTGAACCGCAACGCGCGTAGAGGCCGCCTCAGAAAACAACGGTCTCTACAGCGAAGCGGGCGAAATCCGGCGTGTAGCCGATGCCCGGGCCGGACGGCAGCGCGATGCACCCGTCCGGTGAAACCTGAATCGCGGGGCGCACGATTTCATCCGGATACCAGCGCGCCGAGGCCTCGATGTCGGAAGGGTAAGTGAAGTTGGGCAGGGTGGCCAGGTGCAGGCCGTGGGCCGAGGCAATGCCCAGCTCCGGCATGGTCCCCACCCAGCAGGGCAGGTCGGCGGCCGCCGCGGCATGATGCATGGCTCGCGCAGCCGCCAGCCCGCCCACGCGCTGCACCTTGATATTAATGATGCGGGCGCTGCCCAGCTCGATGATCCGCTCTAGCGCCGGCAGCGACTCGGCCGATTCGTCGGCGCAGATCGGCGTCCGCAGGTTCCGCTGCGCTTCGGCCGACAGCTCCAGCGCCTCACGGGCAAACGGCTGCTCGATCATCAGCAGCGAGAAGCGATCGAGTTCGCGGACCAGCTCGAGGTCGTCCGGCCCGTAGGCGGCGTTGGCATCGACCATCAGCGGCAGGCGGGGAAACGCGCGCCGCATCGCTTCCAGGGGCGCCAGGTCCCAGCCGTGGGTAATCTTGATCTTCACCCGCCGGTAACCGTCGGGCAGGAAGCGGCGGACCCGATCGAGCAGTTCATCAACCGTGTCGTACAGGCCGACGGCCAGACCGGAAGAAACCGGGAGGCCATCGCCGCCGAGCAAGCGCCAAAGCGGCGCGCCCTGCCGCCGGGCCTCCAGGTCCCACAGCGCGTTCTCCAAGCCGGCGCGGGCAAAGGGCTCGCCGCCGTACCCATCCACGATCAGCACCTGGTCTTCAAGGGCACCGGCGCCGGAGCGAAGCAGCGCCGGAACCAGCTCGCAGGTCAGCGCCCGCCAGGTGGATTCGGGCGTTTCGGGCGAATAGAAGCTGCCGGCCATGGGCGACGCTTCCCCGTAGCCCGTTAACCCGCCGCCACGGACTTCGATGACAACCGCTTCCTTGGCATCGACAACTCCGTTGCTGATGCGGAAGGGCTCGTGCAGCGGGACGCGCACGCGGTGCAGCTTGATTCGCTCGATCTTCATGAGAGGAGGAGCCACAGATTCCGCAGATTCGAATCCGTGCCAATCTGCGAAATCTGTGGCTTCGCCCGGCCCTATTTCAGCGGCCGGATGCGGATGGTGCGGAAGGCCACCGGGCCATGATCGCCCTGGATCATCAGCGGCCCGGTGGCGGCCTCGGGCTTCTCCATGTGCGCCCGGGTGGGCCCGGCCACCTCGTAGTTCTCGTGAACGACAACGCCGTTGTGGATGACCTTGATGAAGCGCGCGCTCTCGATCTTCTTTCCGCCGGCGTCGAAGCGCGGCGCGCGGAACCAGACGTGGAACGACTGCCACTGGCCCGGCGCCTGGCTGGCGTTCACCCGCGGCGGCTCCCCGCCCACCGGCTTGTTGTCGATCCACTGGCAGTAGATGCCACCGCAGTCGCCGTACTCCAGCTTGTCGTTGGGCTTGCCGAAGCTGTCCAGAATCTGGACCTCGTACAAGCCCATGAAATACACGCCCGAGTTGGAGTCCTTGGGGACCACGAACTCGACCTCCGCTTCCACGTCGGCGTGCTGGGCAATGGTGATGAGGTTCACCGTTTTGCCTTTGGCGCCGTTGACCAGAACGCCGCGGCCGCCGGGCTTCAAGGGGATGATCTCGAGCAGCTTCGGGTCGGCGGAATTGAGCGGGACGGAGGAGGCCGCCTGCCAGTCGTTGGGCCTGTCGGGGAACAATGGCTTCCAGCCATCCAGGTTGCGCCCGTTAAACAGTTCCTGCCAGCGCTGCGCCTGAACCGGCGGCGCGGCAGCGATGAGCAGAACCATTGTCAAAAGGAGAGCAGCTTGCTTCTTCACGGCCGGATTAGAGCACAAAGCAATTGTCCCCGCAACGGGATGTTCAATTGCTGGTCATGATCGCGTCTCCTCCGCCGGCAAGGAGCGGCGCCAATCAAGAACTGCCGCCGACAGGCGCTCCGCCACATCGGGATGCTGCGGCGCCGCGTTATCCTGCTCTTTCTGAGACACGGCCAGATCGTACAACTCCAATTGCGAGCCGTCGTCATTCACCAGCAGCTTCCATCGGCCGTCACGGATCGCCAGATTGGGACTCTGGTCGTTCTTCGCCCCAGGCCTGGTATAGGTGGCATCGCGGCCATACTCCCACAACAGGCGCCCGGCGCGCTGTTGTGGCTTGCCGAGAAAAGCGCCGCTCATGTCCTCACCGTCAAAAGCAACCGCAGGCGGCTTGATGCCGGCTAAGCGGCAAAAGGACGGGAACAAGTCTACGGCGGCCAGGATCGCCTTTTCGTCCACGATCCCGGCGGGGATTGTGCCTCGCCAGCGGGCCAGGAAAGGTTCGCGGATGCCGCCTTCGTACAAGCTCCATTTCCGCCCGCGGAATCCTCCGGCCGAACCCGGCGGCTCGAATCCTTCTTTGTAGTAGCGAGGCCAGGCGGTGGGCCCGTTGTCCCCGGTCAGAGCCACCAGGGTGCTGTCGCCCAGCCCCATCTGGTCGATGGCCTTGAGCAAGCGGCCTATCTGGCGGTCGAACTCATCGAGGACGGCGTAGAAGCGCTGGACATAGGGGTTGGCCGAGAAGCGAGCGTACTTGTCGACAAGCTCGGGACGCGGCTGATGGACGTCGTGCACGTCGCACGGCCAGAGGTGCAGGTAAAACGGCTGGTGGGAATTGCGGCGGATAAAGTCGATGGCGCGATCGACATAAATCTCGGTAAGCCTGTGCTTGGGCGCCCACTGGATCTGCCCCCGGTCGAGCGCCGCGCTCTGCTTCGAGAGGCCATCGCCTTCGATTAGCACCCGGTCTCCAAGCCCCTCGAACGACGTGAACGATTCACCGAAGCCATAGGCTTGGGGAAGCGGCGCATCGCCCACGTCACGCCCGCCGCCCATGTGCCACTTGCCGATATGCGCGGTCGCCCAGCCCGCCCGCTGAAACGCGCGGGCCACCGATGGCGCGGAAGGATCGAGGAAGTCACGCATGCCCTGCCGGCGATTTGACTTCCGATCGTTGAGGAAATTGTGGATCAGGCGCCGCGCCGGCCATTGCCCGGTCGTTATGCCCACGCGCGATGGTGAACAAACCGGCGCTGCGACATAGAACTGCGTGAAGCGAATGCCCTCTTTCGCCAGGGTGTCGATATTCGGCGTCGGCACATCGCGATTGCCGGTGACCCCCAGGTCGCCGTAGCCCAGGTCATCGACCAGGATCAGAATAATGCTCGGCCGCCGGGGCGCGGCGGCAAGGGGCGTCCCGAACGAACAGGCAGCGGCGCCAGCGCCGGCAGCTTTAAGAAAGGAACGACGGTTCATCGTAAGCATCCTACACCGCTGATGGCTCCCATGCGGATATAATGCCTCCCGCCCGGGTGATTTTCTGCGCAACCAGACGTTGGGGTTTGTCTCCGGCCAGGGCAATAGCCCGCGGATGATCCAGTTGACCCTGAAACTGCTCTTTTGAGCCGAGACTGGGGGTGTCGAACATGATGGACCGGCGCTGTTTTCTCAAATCTTCCGCCGTCGCCGCGCTGGCGCCGCTGCTGCCTCTCCGGGCAGCGGCGGCCCGCCGGCCGAACATAGTGCTGATATTGGCCGACGATCTGGGTTATTCCGATCTCGGTTGCTATGGCGGCGAAATCGAGACGCCGAACCTCGATCGGCTGGCTCGCGGCGGGGTGCGTTTTGCCCATTTCTACAACACCGCGCGCTGCTGCCCTTCGCGCGCTTCCATCATGACCGGCCTGTATCCCCACCAGACGGGCCTGGGACACATGACCGGCGGCAAGCCTTCCGAATTCGAGGGCTACCAGGGCCGTATCAACCGGCCGTGCGTAATGATTCCCGAGGTGCTGCGCGAGGCGGGCTATGCGACGCTGATGTCCGGCAAGTGGCATCTGGGGGCGCCCGGGCCCATCGCCCGCGGTTTCGACGAGTACTACGGACTCATTCACGGCTTTGACAGCTTTTGGGATGCTTCCAAGTACTCGCGCCTCCCCGCCGGGCGGCCGCTGAAGACCTATCCCGAGGGGAAGTTCTACGCCACGGATGCCATTACAGACTACGCTCTGGAGTTTCTGGCCGGTGCCCGCCGCGAAAAGAAGCCGTATTTCCTCTACCTGGCCTACAACGCCCCGCACTTCCCATTGCACGCGCCCAAGGGGGGCATCGATAAGTATGTCCCGGTTTATGAGAAGGGCTGGGACCACATTCGTGACCAGCGCTTCCGGCGGCAGCGCGAGCTGGGGCTGGCCGACCAACACTGGGAATTGACGCCACGGAGCGTGATTCCTCCGAATTGGGTCGCGACACCGCACGGCTGGGGAGGCAAGGACAACCCTGCCTGGGACTCGATTGACGCGGATCGGCGCAGGGACCTGGCCCAGCGGATGGCCATTTTCGCCGCCATGGTTGAAATCATGGACCGCAACATCGGCCGCCTGCTCGATGACCTGCGCTCCAACCGAGAGCTGGACAACACGCTGATCGTGTTCCTGTCCGACAATGGCGCCTGCGCCGAGTGGGACCCATGGGGATTTGACGGCAAGAGCGGGCCCGACAACGTGCTGCACAAAGGCGCGGAACTGGAAAAGATGGGCCAGCCGGGCACTTACCATAGCTACGGCTCCGGCTGGGCGAACGCCTGCAACACCCCCTTCCGCCTCTACAAGCACTATACCCACGAGGGCGGGATCAACACGCCGTTCATCGCCCACTGGCCCGCCGCGATCGCGCGCCGCAGCACCTTCGAGCGACAGCCCGGACATATCATCGACCTGATGCCCACGTTTGCCGAACTGGCCGGCGCAAAGTACCCGGCCATGCCAAACGCCAACTCGGTACCACCGATGGAAGGCCGCAGTCTGGTGCCCGCTTTCCACGGGAAGCCGGTTCAGCGTGAGGGACTCTACTGGGAACACGAAGGGAACCGCGCGATGCGCGCAGGCAAGTGGAAGTTGACGGCGGTCGATCCGGCCGGCGAATGGGAACTCTACGATATGGAGGCAGATCCCACGGAGTTGCATAACCTGGCCGCTGCTCAGCCCGCGCGCGTCAAAGCAATGGCTGCGCAGTGGGAAGCCTGGGCCAGACGGACAAAGGTGATTCCCTGGCCATGGCGCCCGCAGTACGGCGCCCCACCGGCTAATCGCGACTGATCCTGAGAGAATACGCCAGCGGTGTGAACCACTTAGCCACAGGCTCCTAGACGGGCAACACCCACGGCTTGCGGTCCTCCTTGCTCAGCCAGCGGTTGGCGTCCGCGTCGCCGGCGATCTCTTCCTTCTCCGCATCCCACCTTAGCGAGCGCCCAAGCCGCGTGGCGATGTTGCCAAGGTGGCAGAGGATGGCCGACAAATGGCCCTCCTCGACGTCCGCGTTGGGCCGCTTCCGGCTCTTCACGCAATCCAGGAAATTGCGGACGTGCGCCACCGGCTGCTCGGAGCCCGGATCGGTCATCTCCTCGGTCATCTTCTTCTTGTCGTCCTTGTCGACCTTCTTCTTCTTGCCGGTTTCTTCGGCGTCGTCGGTGGTCGCCCATTTCTCGGCGGTCACTTTGAAGCCGCTGCGCGAGAGGCTCAGGTTCCCCTTCGTCCCGTGGAAGTCGAATCCGCCGCTGCTCATTCCATTCACTTCGCGAACCGACCAGGTGAGCACGAAGCCGGGGAACTGGTAAATTACTTCCTGCACGTCGGGGGTCTCGCCGCCGTCGTCCAGCGCGAAGCGGCCACCGAAGGCGGCCACCGAGATCGGGGACCGGACGTTCATCGCCCAGCGGGCGATGTCCAGGTTGTGCGCGCCCCAGTTGGTCATCTGCCCGCCCGAGTAGTCCCAAAACCAGCGGAAGTTATAAATGCAGCGGAGCTTGTTGTAGGGCCGGGAGGGCGCCGGCCCAAGCCACATGTCCCAATCGAGTTCCGGCGGAGGCGGTTCGTCCTTGTACCTGCCAAACCCCGGCATCGAATTGCGGATGTGCCCGGCGGTGATGTGCGCGATCTTGCCCAGCTTGCCGCCGCGGATCAGCTCGACGGCACGGGCGTAGTGTTCACCCGAGCGCTGCTGGCTGCCGGTCTGAACGACGCGCTTGTGCTTGCGCGCCGCGTTCACCATGGCGCGGCCTTCCTTGATGGTGAGCGCCAGCGGCTTCTCGACGTAGACGTCCTTGCCCGCCTGGCAGGCCATGATGGTCGGGATGGCGTGCCAGTGGTCGGGCGCGGCAACAATCACCGCATCGACATCCTTGCGCTCCAGGAGCTTGCGGAAATCCCTGTAGCCCTGGGCCTGGCCATTGGCCATGGCCAGCCCTTTTTCGAGGTGCGGTTTATACACGTCGCACACCGCCACCGGGTTGACGTCCGGCTGCTTGATGAACCGGCCCCAATCGCCGCGGCCCTGGCCGCCGGCGCCGATGATGCCCACGTTGATGCGTTCGTTTGCGCCCAGTACGCGGCTGTAAGCGGCCGCGCCGAGCGCCATGGTTGAAACAAATTGTCTGCGGTCCATTGACTCCTCTCTTTCCAGATCCAAGGGTCTAAAGGTCAGGACTCAGGTCTCAGGTCTAGAACTGGTACTTCAAAGCGATCTGCATCGACCGGGGGCTGGATGCCTTGGTGATGATCCCGCCCGCGATGAGGTTGATGTTGGCGTTTGGCAGCTTGAGGTTGCCATGGTTCGTGACGTTGAATGTCTCCCAGCGGAACTGCACGTAGTTCTTCTCGCCAACGTAGAACTTCTTCATGAGGCCCAGGTTCATGGAGATGGAGCCGGGGCCGTCCAGGATGTTGCGGTCGGAAGACCCAAAGCGGTAGGAGCCGCGCGGCACCAGAGCAAAGGCAGACAGGTCGAACCAACGGTCGGCCGTGGGGTTCGGCAGCGTCCCTTTTCGCAAACGATCGGGGCGGTTCGACTCGCCATTGTCCACGTCGGCGCCGTCGACCTGCGGCGTGAACGGCTGGCCGGTATACATGCGGTGGTTGCCGCTAACCTGCCACCCGCGCAGGAAGCGGCCGGCGCGCTTCGGCACTTCATAGGAGAAGGCGGCAGCGAAGGAATGGCCGATATCGAAGTCGGACCGGCCGCGGTCGAGCTTCAGGTTGCGCGGATCGGCAGCGCCGCTGTATGTTCCATTGCCTGAACCGGCAATCTGCGACCCATAATCGATCGACTTCCCGTAGACGTAATTGACACGGTAGAAGAAGTTGCGCGTGAATCGGCGCCGAAAGGTGACCATGCCTGACTGGTACGTCGAGTCGGAGCAGAAACTGTAGTAGTTGACCGAGCTGAACGCGGGATAGGGGCGCGGGAAGCTTCCGTTCGCCTGCCGGTACGCCGGTATGCGGATCACCTGGTTGATGTCGTAGCGACGGCCCAGGTGCGTGCCCTTGGAGCCCGCGTAGGCAAGCTCAATGGCGCTCGCCTTTCCCAGGCCCCGCTCCACGGTCAGGTTCCAGCTCTGCAGGTACTGTGCCGGCGCCGCCATTTCATACCCGAACCCATTGGTCGTGCCGCCGACGCTCATCCGGGTCGGAGCGAAAACATTCGATAGCGTGAGCACGTTGGCGTTGTTCGAATCGCGCGAGAAGCTTTCCGGGATGACGAATGGATAGGCATTCCCGAGATCCTCGCGGAACTTGGAGGTCATGCTGTTGGCGAAGAAGATGCCGTAGCCGCCGCGAACCACCGTTGCCGTGCCGCCGAACGGGCGCCAGGCCAGGCCAAATCGAGGCCCGAGGTTGCGCCATTGCGTGACCACCAGCGACTGCGGCAGGTCGTAGTCGCGGGCCAGGCCGACCTTCCCCTGCAGGTTCACCGCCGCGATCTTGGCCGGCAGGTCAGGCACGCCCCTGTCGTCGGCGATGACGATCTTGTTCAGATTGGGGAAGAAGTTCACGATCCGCCCGTATTTCTCCGACAGCGGCGTGTTGACCTCCCACCGCGCCCCGAGGTTCAGCGTCAGGCGGGAATTCACCTTGAAGTCATCCTGGAAGAACGAGCCAAAGCTGGTCGTATACAAGTAGTTGGTGACGGACCCGCTCTGGTGGCTGGAACTATAGAGATAGCCGAGCATGAAGTCGGCCCATCCTACGCCGCTCCACCGGTTGTTGAAGCTGAGGGTGCCGCGGGTGTCGCGGTTCCACGGCTCGAACATTTGTGTGCGGATCAGGTCGAACCCGGTCTTGATCAGGTGCTTTCCCTTGACCCAGGTCAGAGTGTCGGCAGGCTGCCAGTTGTTCACCACGTTGCGCTTCGGGAATTCCTTTGTGTCACCGAAGGTCTCAACGCCGTTGATGGCGATGCTGGGGAAGCCGAACAGGATGGGGTTGTTGGTGGGCGGAGTGATGCCGAACTCTCCGCCGAAATCACGGCTGGAGTAAAGCGTTTTCGCTTCCCGTTCGCGATTGCGGATGAACGAGAACCGCACTTCGTTGATCAGGGTGGGCGAAATCATCCGCGTGTAGGCGACGTTGGACATCGAATAGCGATTGACGCTCCAGATGCCGAAACCGGGCAGGTTGGAGCCGCGGAAGGGATCGAAGGGGTCCGACCCCTGCCAGAGGAAGCGCCCGGTGATCGTGTCGCGGGGCGACAGCCGGTGGTCCACCTTGAACAGGTACTTGTCCGTCTTCCCGATGCTGGTCTCGCTTCCGTAAAAGTTCATGATGCCCTGCATGTTGGCCGCCGGGTAGTACGGCATCAGCTTCAGCGCGGTGGGGTGGAATCGGGCGGCCGGGATGACGTTGTTGGGGAAGCAGGCCGGCTGATTGATGGCCGTGCAATTGCCGCTCTTCAGCGGGTCCTTCAGCGGGATCACCTTGCTGGCGGTGTCCAGCGTCTGGGAAAAGTCGCCGGCGCGCTCCAGGTCGGTGGCCACCCGGCCGCGGCGTGAATTCTTCGTATGCTGGCGCATCCCGTCCCAGGAAATGAGGAAGAAGGTGCGGTCGCGGCCGTTATAGAGCTTCGGAATGCGCACGGGGCCGTCCAGTGTGCCTCCGAACTGGTTGCGGCGCAGGGGCGGTTTGTCGGTGTCAAAGAAGCCGCGGGCATCGAGCAAGTCGTTTCTCAAAAACTCGAACAGCGAGCCATGCAGCCGGTTTGTGCCGGTCTTCAGCGCCACCGACATCACACCGCCGCCCAGCCGGCCGAATTCGGCGGAGTAGCCGCTGGTTTCCATCTTGAATTCCTGCATGGCATCGATGGGAGGCTGGAGCGTTTCCTTGCCGCTGCGGCGGTTGTTGGTGGTGACGCCGTCCACGACGAAGCTGGTATTGTCGCCGCGCGCGCCGTTCACGATGTAGCCCGCCCCGTAGCCGCCGTCGGAGTTCGGAGCCACGCCGGCGACCAGGTAGGCGAGGTCGCCAAAGCTGCGGCCGGCCAGCGGCATATTGTCCTTCTCGTCGGTGGTCACCACGTCGCCCCTGCCGCCGGTATCGGTGTTCACGGGCGGGACGCTGGCGCGCACCTCGACCGACTCGGTCACTGCCCCCACCTGGAGGACGAACTCCAGGCGAAACACCTGGCCGACCAGCAATTCCACCTCGTGCCGCACGGCCTTCTTGAAGCCGTCTTTTTCGGTCACAACTTCGTACCTCCCCGGCAAAAGCTGGGGCACGGCGAAGTTTCCATCGGCGGAGCTGGTTGCCGCGCGCAGCTCGTTGGTATCCACGTTGCGGACGGCTACCGCGGCCCCGGGGATAACGGCGCCCGAGCTGTCCGTTACCCGCCCCACCAGGGTTGCGGTCGGGGCCTGGGCGAAGGCGCCCAGGCTGAAGCCAATAATGATCGCAGCGACTGCAATGCGCATGGGACGACCTCCTGTTTGAAAGTGCTGAGTACTGAGCGCTGAGAAAAACTGTGCTCCGCCCGGCACTCGGCGCTCTGTCTTACAGCACGCCCGACTGCTTGAGTCCGTTTCGCAGCCCAGCCAGGTCGCGTTTCATGTCCGCAATCTGGTTCTTCTGCTTCTCGGCCGGCGTGCTTCCGCCGGATGAATACTCGAAATGAAGCGAGAGCGGGCCGGCGGGCCGCAGTTCATTTTCGATACTGATACGATTCGCCCCAGGCCATCACGATGAAGGGGTACTGAGTTCTGAAAAGGTGGTTATAGGTCTGCGTGTAATCCTCGCGATGGTCCACGGTGTGGCCCATCTCGTTTTCATGTCCGGTGATGATCAGCTTCGGATTCACGCCGCGAGCCATGCGCTGGATATTCGTTGTCCAACAGTTGGGCATGAGCACGTCGACCTGGTGATGAGCGCCGATCTGCGCGATCCACTCGAAATCATTCAGGACGTTTTCATCGCCGGACTGATCGCCGGTGTGCACGACCGTGAACCCATCCGGTGTCTTGACCAGGTGCACGGTCACCAGCACGGACTCGCCCTGGTGTCCGGGGTATGCAACCACCTTCAGCATGCGCCTGCCGTTCTGTATCGAGACCTCGTGGACGACGGTCGTGCTGCGCTTCAGATAGGTAAGTGACCTGGAGAGCTCCGCATCCTTGGCCCATAAGCCTTCCACCGCCACCACCGGTTTGTGGCGCGCGAGGAAGAGTTTCGCGACCGTCTGGTTGGCATGATCGCCGTGCAGGTGGCTGATGAAGGTCGCGTCCGATTGGTCGGCCAGCCGGTCGAGCACCTTCGTATCCACCGCGAACCCCGGGGTCGCGGTCCCCGGAACGATGTCGAATGTGAACGAGACGGTGGGGGTGCGCACAAAGAAGCCGTGGTTGTAAAGCTTCCAGATGCGCGCGCCTTCGGCCACGCGGGTCTGCGCGATCTCCCTTACCGCCTTTTCCATGCGTGCCCGGTAAAACTCCTGCACCAACGCTTTTCGCGGCGCCGACTCGATGTGCAAAATGTCGTCGAGCCGGGTGAGAGCCGCGCGGCGCACGGGATGCTCGATCAGAGCCGGCGGATAGCCATCCAGAATGTCATTGGCCCATTTCAAAGACCGCTCGATCCATTCATCCGGCGCCTCGAGCAGTTCCGGCGCGGTAAGCGCTCTCCTTGGCGAGGAGAGGTAAGGCTTTGTCTGAGCTTGGGCCACACACGCGGGCGGCGCCGGCCACAAGACTGCCAGCGCCACGAACAACGGCATCGGGGCGCTATAGATCACGCGAAGATAGGACACGGCACTGTCTCCCTGCCAGGTTAGAAGCTATCACACCAGCGCCGAATCTCCAGACCCGTGGTCTCCGATCAAGGTTTGCCGCGCGGCAAAGCAGCGGGCTTCTGGGTCGCCGACGCTATCCTCCCACGGTCGTTCCATCGGGTAATCCCCAAACACGCCCCGGCCAGCGCCACGATGACGAACAATCGGAACAGGGCGTCCCAGCCATAGCGGTCTGTGACAA
>Ga0315285_10002754_pt1 | contig 18388 bp, 13 predicted proteins | sample YL17G09_36_MG_FD_203698 | JGI IMG/M metagenome (GOLD analysis project Ga0315285, IMG submission 203698) | Sediment microbial communities from Yellowstone Lake, YNP, Wyoming, USA - YL17G09_36 | ecosystem: Environmental > Aquatic > Freshwater > Lake > Sediment | place: USA: Wyoming | collected... | reverse complement strand
CGCAAGAACGGCCTGACTTCAGTGAAACCGCTTCATCATCATCTGCACAGCCTTTTCCCGCATCTCTTCCCTGGTCATTTTTCCTCCTCCGCGGTTAGTGGTTCTTCTTTAGCTTTGAGCTTTGAGCTTTGAGCCATCAGCTATCAGCTATCAGCCACGAGCTTTTCTCGCCCCGAAATCCACAAGGGCACGCGCCGCGTGCCCCTACATTCTTTAAACTTTTTCCGCTGTGCAGCATTTCCTTTGCCCTTTGCCCTATTCTCTATGCTCCATGCTCTATGCTCTCCGCTCTTTCCCTATGCCCTTTGCCTTATTTCCGCATATTTCCTCATTTGCGCGAAGACTCGGACCGCCATCTCCGGGAAGTCAAAACAGGGGATGCGGTGTTCTTCCAGGAAACTCTGGCAGACGTCTATCTCCTTTTTGATCCCCAGAAGGGAGAAAAAAACCGGCTTGGTACGTTCTCCCTTAAGCACGTCGACCATGGGCTGGTAGATTTCCGCCCCGGAATTGGCGAAGGAGATGCAAATGATCCCGTCCACTCCCCTGTCCTCCAGTAAAGCTTTCAGAATCTCCGTGGTCGTCTTTTCAAACCCATGGGCTAGCCAGTCGGGAAAGATGTCCACCGGGTTCTGGGTCTTGGAAGCGGTGGCAATCACCCGGCCGATCCTTTCCCGGGTGGATTCTTCAAGACGGGCCACCTGCAATCCGAGATCCACGGATGCATCGATGCTCATGATGGCCTGGGCCCCGCTGTAGGTAACAAAGGCGAGGCGTCTCCCCCGCGGGAGGGGCATATTCAGAAATCCCTTGAGCGTCCTCACGAAATCATCGATGCCCGTCAGCCGCAGCACTCCGGCCTGCCGGACGGCCCCCTCGAATACGGTGTCTTCCACGGCCATGCTGGCGGTGTGGGAAGCAGTGGCCCGGGCACCCTCCCGGGTCCGTCCTCCCTTGATCAAGAGAACCGGCTTTTTGGCCACTGCCTGCCTGGCGGTTTCCAGGAACCGCCTTCCATCCCGCACGTCTTCCAGGTACATTCCGATGATCTGGGTCTGCTCGTCGTCCATGAGGTAGGAAAGGGCATCCGATTCGTTCACATCCACCTTATTCCCCAGGCCGAGCCCCTTGGAAAGCTGGAATCCCTCGAAAGAGCTTAAATACCGGAGAAGCGCTCCCACGAAGATCCCCGACTGGGCGGCAAATCCGATGGGGCCAGGACGCAGCATGCGGGGCCCGGCATAGTACGACGTGGTAAGGCCCGTGGCCGTATTCACCAGCCCCAGGGTATTCGGGCCGAAACCTCTCATCCCGGAGGACCGGAGGATCTTTTTCACCTCTTCCTGGTATTTGGCCCCTTCCGCGCCGGTCTCGGCAAACCCTTCGGCCGAGATGACCACCCCTTTGACTCCCTTGCGGACGCAGTCCTGTAAAACCGCCGGAATCAACCGGGGTGGAATGTGCAGGACCGCCAGGTCCACGGCAAAAGGAATCTCTTCCAGATTGCGATACAGAGGGGTTTCGAAGACCTCTCCCCCCTGGGGGTTGACCCCCGCCACTTGTCCCTGGAAACCCACTTTCTTCAGAACCCTGAGGAGCTGCGCTCCCGGCTTTTCCGGATCCCGCGAGGCGCCGATGACCGCTACGCTCTTGGCATCCATAATCTCTCGAATCGACCTCATCAATAATTCCCTCCGACACGCATCATTTCAACCGCCCGTACCATAACACATTCACCCAGGAGAGAAAACTTTTTTTGTCGCCCTTTTGGGTACAGCAGTAGGGGCGGTTCGCGAACCGCCCCTACACCGGCCTCGATCACTCAGATATTTCTTTCTTCCAACATGTCGGAATTCGTTTGGCGCTAAGCAAAGAGCTGGTGTCTGGCAAATGGGGGGACAATCAGCTATAATTTCTATATCGCCTCAACGAGAGTGAGGAATTGGATTTGTTCAATCAACTTATAACCACCCGAAACGGGAAAATCATCTCTGGCGCCCTCATCGGTTTCCTGGCCTGGGTCCTGGTTCTTCTTCTCTATTCCGGGAATATCCTCGAATCCTATGAGCTCAAGACTTATGATCAACTCTGCCGGCTGAAGGCCGATCGTTCTCCCGCTCCAGAAGAGGTGGTTCTGATCGTCGTGGACCAGAACAGCCTGGAGGCCGCCCGGAAGGAGGGAATCAACTGGCCCTGGCCGCGGCAGATGTATGCGCCGATTCTTCAGTTCTGCGCCGCGGCGGGAGCCAAAGCCGTAGCCTTGGACATTCTTTTTACCGAACCGTCGTCCTACGGGGTGGAAGACGACAAGCTGCTGGCCGAGGCTCTCCAGGCCAACGGGCACGCCCTTTTGCCCCTCTTTCTCAGCCGGCAGAAACGCCCCCATCTGCCGTATGAAAAGGGCCTTCTGGGTCGAAGTTCGCTCCCCCTGAAGAACGACTCGGGTCAAGATCCCGCATCTTACCTTTCCTCCCTGCCCCCCATCCAAATCCTGGCCGAGAATGCTCGGGCGCTGGGAAACGTAGCCATGGTTCCCGATTCCGACGGAATCTACCGGCGCATCCCCGTAGTCTTCCCCTACCAGGAACGCTGGATCCCTTCCCTGGGCCTGGCCGTTTTCAATCATCTCCGGGGCCGCGAAACAGCAGTGCTGGAGAAGAATTCCCTCCATCTCCAAAACTTTTCCCTCCCCCTGGACTCCCGGCAGAATTTCCTTCTCTTTTATTACAGCCCGGGAAAGGATTTTCGCCGCCTCTCGGCCTTCAATGTCATTCAATCTTCCCTGGCCCTGCAGGAAGGAAGAAAACCCCTTTATCCCCCGGAAACTCTCCGGGATAAGATGGTCCTCGTCGGGTTTACCGCCCCGGGGCTCTTCGACTTGAAGCCCACTCCGGTCAGTTCCATAACCCCGGGCATGTCCGTTCACGCCACCTTGCTGGCCAATCTTCTCCACCGGGATTTCCGGGTTCGCATTTCACCCTACCTGGCATTAGGCCTTGCCCTGGTTCTGGCCCTGGTCATGTCCGTCACCGTGCTGCTGGTTCCCGGCCTCTGGCAGCTGGCCCTTCTTCTGCTGGCCTACGGAGGAGCCCTGGTTTTCCTGGTCTTTATATCATTCCAGCACAATCTCTGGATGGATGGAGTGCTGCTGGCCTCCAGCCTGGGGTTGAGCTTTGCCATGAGCTCCGTCTTCAGCTACGCCACCGAAGGACGCCAGAAACGCCAGATCAAACAGGCCTTCTCCCATTACATGTCCGACCTCCTGGTCCAGGACCTGTTGAAGCACCCGGAAAAACTCCGCCTGGGGGGAGAAAAGCGGGTTCTCACCGTCTTCTTCTCCGATCTGGCCGGATTCACCAGCATGTCCGAAAAACTCACCCCCGAAGAGGTGGTGACCCTGCTGAACCGTTACCTCACGGCCATGACCGACATCATCCTGGCCAGCGGCGGGATCATCGACAAATACGAGGGGGACGCCATCATGGCCTTCTGGGGAGCTCCCCTCCCCCAGGAAGACCACGCCGCCCGCGGCTGCCTAGCGGCCCTGGAGAATCAGGCCCGTCTGGTAGAGCTCCGGGAGGAATTCATCCGCACGGGCCTGCCCCCGGTCCATGCCCGCATCGGGATCAACACGGGGGAGATGATCATCGGCAACCTGGGGTCCAGCCAGCGTTTTGACTTCACCGTGATCGGCGACAGCGTCAACCTGGCCTCCCGGTTGGAGGGGGCGGGGAAGGAATACGGCACCGCCATCCTCATCAGCGAAGAGACCTACCGGCAGGCTCAGCCCGCCGTGGAAGTAAGGGAGTTGGATCTTCTCCAGGTGAAAGGCAAGCAACTGCCGGTCCGCATTTATGAACTGATGGCCAAAAAGGGAGGTCTCGACCCCGGCCAAAGGCGTGCTGGCGAGCTTTTCGCGGAGGGGCTGGCCCTATACCGGAAACAGGACTGGGATGAGGCTGTCCGCCGGTTTCAACAGGTCCTCGAATTCAATCCCGAGGACGGCCCGGCAAAGACTCTTATCCGCCGGTGCCAAGCTTACAAGGAGAATCCGCCCGGCCCGTGCTGGGACGGAGTCTATCGGTTGACGACAAAATAAAAGTGCCTAGAGTGCCTAAAGTTCGGAGTGCCTAGAGTGCCTGGAGTTCGAAGAGCAAAAGTCTGCAAGCCTGGAGGTCATGAAATCCTGGGAATGGAAACGAATGGGTATGCAAAGGTTATGGTTCCTGCTTTTTTCATTCTAGGCACTCCGAACTCTAGGCATTGTAGGCACTTCATGAAGGGGAGGACGGTATGAAAGCAATAACCTGGATCATTCTTCTGGGGCTGTGCCTCATCTCGTCGGTCGCGGCCGCGGCCACGGTGAAGGTCATCACCCAGGAGGCGATGATCCGCAAGGACAAACGTTTCTTCGCTCCCGCCCTGGTCCGGGCTCCTTTCGGGGCGGCCCTGCAGGAATCGGGGAGGGAGGGAGACTGGTTCCGGGTCAGCTACCAGGGAAAAGAGGGCTGGATTCACAAGAGCGCCGTCCAGGAGCAAAAATTCCAGCTTTCTTCCCTGGCCGGAGGGCAGGCCGAGGAAACCTCCCAGGACGAAGTAGCCCTGGCGGGAAAGGGGTTCAATCCCGAGGTGGAAAAGGCGTTTCGGGACAAGAATCCGAAGATGCGGTATGACCTCGTGAACCAGGTGCAGGCTTATCGAGTGGAGGAACAGAGGGTGCAGGCCTTCATCCGGGCGGGCAACCTTCGGGAACCGGGAGGTGCGCCATGAAAAAAGGTGTTTTCTGTACCGCGGCCCTGTCCTTCTTGCTGGTCTTGTTCCTGACCGGTTGCGCAGAGGTCGTGCAGATGGGAACGGCCGTGGGGGAAGGAATGGGGAAAATATCCAAGGAGGACCGGGAAGCCATTGATCGGATGGCCAAGCAAACCGCCAAAGCGGCCAGGCCCATGACCGAGCAGGAGGAATATTACGTGGGCCGGGCCGTGGCCGCCACCATCCTTGGCCGCTACCGGCTCTATTCGAATGAACGTTTGACCGCTTATGTCAACTCCATCGGCCAGGCCCTGGCCCTGGCCTCCGACCGTTCTTACATCTTCGGAGGCTATCACTTCGCCATTTTGGACACGGAAGAGGCGAACGCCCTGGCCTGCCCGGGGGGAATGATCTTTATCACCCGGGGGATGCTGAAAAAAGCCCAAAACGAGGACCAACTGGCCGCCATCCTGGCCCATGAAGTGGCCCATGTGAATCACAAGGACGGTTTGGCCTCGATTCAGAAGTCTCGCTGGGTGGAAGCCCTGTCGATCTTGGGATCGGAAACTGCCCGGAAACTCGGCGGGGCGGAGATGACCAAGCTGGTTTCGCTCTTCGAAGGATCGGTGGATGATGTGGCCAAGACCCTCCTGGTCAACGGATACAGCCGCGAGCAGGAGATGGAAGCGGACCTTGGAGCCCTCGCTTTTCTGAACCGCCTCGGGTACAGCCCTTACGGCCTCACCGACTCCCTCGAGAAAATGGCCCGGGAACAGACCGGCGGGTCGAAACAGGGCATCTTCGCCACCCATCCCGGGATGAATCAGCGTCTGGCCAGCAGCAAATCGGCCATTGCTAAAAATCAGTGGCCCCGGAAAGACGACCCGGCGAGGGACCGGCGTTTCCGGGAATTGACGGGCTGAGAAAAAAATTGAATGGGACACAGATAAACTTAGCGCGGCTGCGCCGCAACCAAAAAAATTTTATTGGACACAGATGAACACAGATAAACACAGAAAAGGATTCATGAAAAACGCTTAACAAAATTTAAAGATTTTACACTACAGTAGTACAGATGAACACAGATTTCATATCCCCAAAAGACCGAAAGACAAAAGATTGGATGGGACACGGATGAACACGGATTTACGCGGATAAAATTATAAAAAAATATACCGAGGAAAAGATTTTTTTATCCCCGCTACGCCGCGCGGTGTTCATCTGTCTCCACATAGCTTAAACTGAGACGGAGGGGCTATTCCCCAAGACCTGTTATTCGGATTGGACCAGAAGCCACCCTGGCCACGGGCCATGGCCTACGCGTTCCAGTGGATGATCATCTTCCTGCCCACCCTGATGATTCTCTCGGCCATCTCCTCCGAGTATCTGGGATTTCAGGAAAAAGAGAGAATCCTTTTCTTCCAGCGGGTCCTCGTGACCACCGGAGGGATCATGATCCTCCAGACTCTGTGGGGACACCGCTACCCACTTCTGGACGGGCCCTCCTCGGCTCTTCTCCTGACCCTCCTGGTTCTGGCCCCCGGAGGAATGCCGGCCATCCAGGGAGGTATGATCATCGGCGGAATCCTCCTCGTCCTTCTGGGCGCCCTCCGGCTCATGCGGTATGTGGAAGCCCTCTTCACCGATAATGTGGTCGGGGTAACCCTCATCCTCATCGCCATCACCCTTTTGCCCTATCTGGCCCCGCTGATCATCGGTCAGCATCCGGGAAGCCCCCGGGGGGACCTGCGAATCCTGGGAGTCTCCCTGGTTACCGTCACGGCCATTGCCCTCTTCAGCCAGAGGCTCGCGGGCTTTTTCAGGACTCTCTCCTTGCTCTGGGGAATCCTGCTGGGAACCTTCCTGATGGGCCTTCTCGGCCGGCTGGATTTTTCCGTCCGGCCTGAGGTCCAGTGGTTTGCCCTTCCTCCCTCCCTGGTATCCGAACCTCCCCGTTTTGTCCTTTCGGCCATTCTTCCTTTCCTGGTGGCTTACCTGGCGGTGGTCATCAACGGGGTGGGAAGCATGTACAGCATCGGGGAAATCGTGGGCAAAGAAAACATGGGAAGAAGGGTGGCCCGGGGAATCGGATTGACCGGCGCGGGAGGCATCCTGGCCGGGGCTCTGGGGTCCATCGGCACGGTGAGTTTCGGCATCAGCCCTGGCGTCGTGCTGATTACCCGGGTGGGAAGCCGTTTTCCCCTGACCCTCTGCGGGGTCTTCCTCTTCCTCCTGGCTTTTTTCCATAAATTTCTCATGCTCCTCATCTCCATTCCCCCTTCGGTGGTGGGAGCGGCTCTCCTCACGGCCATGGCTTCCCAAGTGGGGGCCGGGATTTCGGTCCTCACCCGCACGGGACGCTCTTTGGAGGGCCGGGACTATCTGGTGGTCGGCCTGCCCATCCTGCTGGCCGGAATCATCACCCTGCTTCCGGAAGATTTCTTCCGGACCCTTTCCTTCAGCGCCCAGGCCTTTTTGAAAAACGGCCTGGTGGTGGGGATCGTGGCCGTCCTTCTTCTCGAGCACCTTGTCCTTAGGGAAAAGAAATAGGGTTCAGGGGGAGAAGTTCGGAGCATGTAGGGGCACGCGGGACGTGCGCTTGTGGAGCCCGGAGTGGGGAAAACCGTGTTCCGGGTTGGGTGTTGATTGTTGCGGCGTGGATCGAACTTCCGGCCGGGCCACGGGATAGTTGGGAAACGAATTTCTGACTCAGGAGAAAAGCTGAACGTTGTCAGTTAGAATTTGTATTTGCCTCAAGCGAAGCGCTCCTCGAGGCCGAAGGCCGGTCCTCGAGCCCGTAGGGCGGTCCATGGAACGTTTTCCGTTGATCGTTCAGTGAGGCAGGAGACCCCGGTCCACCATCTCGGAGGGGTTTTTCGGGTAGCGGTTCTCTTCCAGGAAAAAGACCTCGCGGGCATTCTTGACGTTCAGGTCATAGACCTTCCTCACCGAATCCCGAACCGCATGCCACCCCTGCCGTTCCCCGTAGGTGAAGGGGAAATGCCCCAGGCGCGTCGCGGTGAACTGGGAAAAAAGGAGAAGGGCGAAAATCCCCACCAGGAGGTAGGCGGCGGCGTCGGCCAGGTATTTGGCCACCTGAGACTTTCTCCCCTCCCCTCGATCCTTCTTGGCGCTGATCGAGGTCGATTCGATCAGCCCGGCATCCATGAGGAGGATGAGGTACTTGCAGGTCTCGAACTCTTCCACAAAGCTCACTTCGATGATTTCCCTGATCGCGCGCTGACCGTCGATGAGGTCATAAATGACCTCCATCTGGAAGGTACGGTTCTTTTCCCAGGGGGTCCCCACCAGGACATCCAGGGTGGCCATGGGGTTAAGCTTCTGCAGGACCATGTCAAAGCTGGGAAGGCGCTCGGCGATCATGGGCCACTCATCGACCATGCGGAGCACATCCAGGAGGAGAAATTCCGAATTCATGGGCTCCACGAACTCATGATCGTAGGAGACCGGTTTGGTCTCAAAACGGAAGTTGCCTCCCTTCCATTTGAAGAGGCCGTAGATGGTATCCACGGTCAGGAGGCGCAGGGCCGCGGTCAGATCCTCCTTGGTGATCATGCCGTTATTGACCAGCACCTTCTCCAGGCCCACCAGGTTATCCTTGTGCTGCTGGTAAGCCCGGTGCCAGTTCTCCGCCGAGATCACCCGGCCGCGGATCAGTCGTCTCCCCAGGGCCGTCTCCTCTTCCGCATCCCCCGGGAAGGCCACCCCGGCGATCAGGCCCTTTTCGAAGAGGACCTGGACGACCTTTTTATCCCCCTCCAGGTTGAGGATTCCGGTCTTCCGCTGCTGGCCCAGGACCTGGAAAAGGTCCGTCAAACCGAAGTCTTTCAGGGACCCGGTGAGCCCGCCTTCTTTCCCGTTTTTAGGTCCTTCGAAGATAGGCCATTCCCCCTTGCAGACGGATTCGATTCATCCGGTACTGAACGAAAAGATAGAAAAAGATGAACAGGCCCACCGCAATGATCAGCCAGGGGATCCCGAGGGACGATTCCGGCGAAAGAGGATTGGGTATCCACCCCGACCACCAGATCGCCCGGGTCAGGAAAAGGATCAGCGCGAAGAGATAGAGGATCCCCTCCACGGTGCGCCCGCGCATCAGGTGTCCCACCCCGGGCAGGATCCACGACAGCTTTTGCGGCAGGAAATTCAGGCGCGACTGGTACCGGGCCACTGCGGCCCGCTTCTTCCCGACTACTTTCGGGTCGGCGTTGCTGTTGGCGGTGAAAGCGTTCAGGCACTGGACGCACTGATTCCCGATGACCCTGGACCGGGTGCAGCGGGAGCAGATCAGCGTCCCGCACCGCTCGCAGCTGCGGATCAGCGACAACCGCCGCGACGCCAGGTGGATCCCTCCCAACAGGGCGAAAAGGACCGCCATGGCGATTTCTGCATATTCCAGGGGAATTCCATTCCACAGGATCTCCCAGAATCCCCGCGCGATCCGTTCGCGTTCCGGGCTCGGGGTCCATACTCTTTTCCAGACCTGAAGGGGGCCGATGGTCCAGTCCATCACCAGCCGGTTGGGGTTCTTGGAGGAGATGCTCGTGTGATAGGAGATCTTCTGCGGCTCCAGGCGCTGGGCCCGTTGGAATTCCCCCTCGGCCTCTTTCATCCGGAGTTTGAGGAGATAGGCCTGTCCCAGGTTATAGGGCGGCTCTCCCCGGGAGGGCTCCAGACGGGCCGCGTTCTGGTAGGCCTCCGCGGCCTGATCCGGGCGGCCGGTCAGGAGGAAGAGGTTTCCCAGGTTGTTCGGGCCCGCGGCCGATCGGGGATCCAGCTGCAGAAGCTGGAGGAACCGCTGCTCCGCCTCTTTCCACTTCCCCATGCGCTTCTCCACCAGCCCGAGGGACAGAAGAATATCGGGATCCTGGGGATGGGCTTTGTTGAGGTTCACAAGCCTTCGGTGTAAATCTTCGCTCCATGCTCCGTTGTTCGCCCGGAGAATTTCCGGGATGCCATTCCCCGTTAGAGAGAAAAGCAGAGAAGAATGAAAACGAATGCCCAGGGGGAGAAGGAGGAGCAGACCCAGCAGGACCAAGGTCACCACCCGGTCCGATCGCTTTCCGTAGATCCAGAAGACCAGGACCCACAGGACAAAGAGCCACATCCACCCCAGGCCCAGGAAAAAGGGAGAGAAGAGAAAGAGGAAGCTCAGCGCCATCAGGGGAATGGAGCTCATGTCCAGCCGGATCAGGTGCTTCAAATGATGGGTAAAATAGAAGTAATGGCGGAAGAGAAGAGAAACCGCGAAAGCCGCGAAGGTGAGGATGAAGCTGAGCAGGATCCAGAAGCTGATATTCGCCAGGCGGGGAAAAGCCTCCTCCTGGTTGACAAAGGAGAGGAAAACGCCCTTCCCCCAGGTTGAAAACGCCCGGATGGTATTCTCCCAGTTGCTGGGGATCTGGGTCAGGAGCCACCATGCCCGGGTTTGCAGCACTTCGGAGTAGTCCGGGGCCATCCGGTCGGCGTAGGCGAGGAGCTCGCCCTTCGCCATGGACATTCCCCTCTGGGGTGCCTGGGAGCTCTCCCGGAGCAGGGCCTGGGAGTAAGCATAATCGTTGCGAATCCCCTGATCCAGATTCCGCTGGTAGACTTTTTCCAGCTCCCCCTGGCTCTTCGGCCAATCTCCTTTTTCCAGGTATCCCCGGTGGGAGAGCCAGGCCCGGTCGACCTCCTCCCGGTCCCTCATTCCGGTCTGCGCCGGAGTTTCCGGCTGAAGGGGGGATGGCCGGGGCTGGGCCCATACGGGAAGACCTCCCAGGATCAAACCGATCGAAAAAACCAGGATCCCGAGCAGGGGCAGACAGGGTCTTCTCCGGGCTGGATGCAAGGAGGGCCGCAGGAAGACCTTTTCCATGAAAAGAAATCTCTGAGGTGACCCTTTAGTCAATTTCCGGTTCAATGGATTCGAGTTTGATGGACAGGTTGATACTGAGGGGGCCGCTGTTTCCCGCTCCATCCAGCTCCAGGGTCAGGGGAATCTCCACGCTGCCGGGAGAAGAGACCCGGGGCTGACCGCAGGAGAGAATACGCAGGCTTTCTTTCGCCGCCGCCGTTTTCTTTACCACCCCCACCCCTCTGTCCGGCGGTTTGAAGGACAGTTCCGGCCTCTTCCTCTCCGGCGCCTTCTCCGGGGTCTTCCCGGCCATAGGCGGGCTCTCCAGAACCTGCTTTTCCTCTTCCTTCTTATCCGGTTTCTCCACGGTCAGGGGCGGAATCTTCCCCACCGGCGGGGGCAGAGAAACCTTCCCGGCCGCCGGAACCCCCGGAGGGGCCGGTGCCTTTTCCTGCCGCAGAGCTCTGGCGCGGGGCGTTTCTAAAACGGACACGCCGGGCTTGGCCTGGGCCGCCTCTTTTCCCGGGGGCAAGCCCTTGCCGGCCATTGCTTCAAGCCGGGGATGACTGGATTCCGCCTGCCCCGCGGGCTTTTCCAGGCGCAGCCCCTTGGGGCTTGGCGGCGCAGCAGGCGGGGGCGTCTTTTCCGGGCCCGAGACGGTCCGACGGGATTCCACCCCATTTTCGATGGCCTTCAAAACCAGACGGCAGGTCATGGTCAGGGCCTCAAAGACCCCCTTGCCCAGAACGGCGACGCCCTCGAAATGGGGGCTGTTCAGACGGTTGAGCTTCTGGTTCAGATCCTCCACGGAGAGAACGTTGGGGAGGTCCCGCTTGTTGTACTGAATGACCAGGGGGACCGTGTCAATCTTCTTCCCGTAATAGCGGAGGTTATCCTCCAGGTCCCTGAAACTGGCCAGGTTGTCTTCCATCCGGTCGGCATGAGAATCGGCTACGAAGACCACCCCGTCGGCCCCGGTGAGAACCGCCCTGCGGGTCGCTCCGTAATATACCTGACCGGGGACCGTGTAGAGGTGGAAACGGGTCTTAAAGCCCCGGACGCACTCCAGCTCGATGGGCAGAAAATCAAAGAACAGGGTCCGGTCTTCGTTGGTGGCCAGAGAGACCATCTTGCCCCGCTGATCGGGCTTCAGGTGCCCGTGGACGAACTGCAGGTTCGTGGTCTTTCCGGAAATCGCCGGACCGTAGTACACGATTTTGGCATCGATTTCTTTCTTGGCATAATTGAAGACCGCCATCCCGTTACCCTCCCAATCTCACTTAGACCGCGGATTTTCCCTTTTGATGCCCCTGCGACAGGAGAAGGGCGATTTCTTTTTTGGCCTCTCGGAATTTCGTATTCACGGCCGAGATTTCCCGCAGCAGCCCCAGCGCCTCCTCCTTTTTCCCCTGCTGTTTGTAGATCAGCCCCAGCTCGTACTTGACCTCCAGGATCTTCTCCCGGGGAACCCCCTCCATGCGCAGGGCTTTCTGGAAGGACTGGACCGCCTTTTCCCACTGCTCCGTCTGCTTGTAGCAAAGACCCAGCATGTTGGCCGCCTCGAAGGGGTTCTGGTCCTTTTCCAGGGCGATCCGGAACTGCTCGATGGCATCCTCCGTGAAGCCCATCTCGCGGGAGGCCACGCCCAGGTTATAGTTGAAATTGGGGTCCACCGCGCTCGGCCCGCTGTTCTCTTTCAGTTCTTTGAAGATCTCTTCAAAGCCGCAGATTTTCTCCATGGGGGCGATCTCTTTCGGACCGGACCCCTGGGGCGCTTCCGCGGATTCCAGCATGGCCCCCAGGTCGAAGAAATCCGACTTCTTCTCTCCCCCCGCCGGGAATTCCGTCGAGAGGGGCGTAGGTTCGCCAAAGACGGCGCCCTCACCGGCCGTTGCGCCCGCGCCGGATCCTTCTATTGTGCCCATCTGGGATTTGGCAATTTTGATCTTCTCTTTCAGGTCGGTCTTCCGGGGGTCCATGTCGGCCATGAGGCTCAAGACTTCCAGGGCCTTGTCTTTCATCCCCTGGCCGTCGTAATGCTGGACTAGGATCCGGTACTGGGCAAAGGCATCTCCCGTGAATCCCATCTTGCGGTAGATATCGGCGATCTTCAGGTAGACGTGGTCGAGAGTGGGGTCCTGTTTGGGAACCTGCTTGTAGATGGCCATGGCCCGGGCGTAGAACTGGTTTTTCAAAAAAATCTCGGCGGCCATAAGGTATTCGGCGACGGCCTTCTTCTTGTCCCCTTTCTTCTGGTAGAGCTCGGCCAATTTCAGGTGGGCTTTGGCGTTCCCCGGTTCTTTCTTGACCAGGTTCATGTAGCGGTCGATGGGTTCCTGAGACTTGGCCTTTCCTTTCAGCATATCTCCGAACTTGTCGATGATTCCCATAGATCTCTCGCCTGAGGGGAATCTTCCCCCGATTGGGCCTGCCCCGAGGCAGGACAGTTCATCCCCCTGCAATCTTCCGTCGCCGGAGCCGGCTTTTCCCCGGGACGGAATCCCGGTTCAATGAATTTGGACCGAAGCCTTCAGGCGACCGGAAACCACCTGCGCCAGGCGGTCCATGATTTTCAAGCCCATCCGGCTGTCTTTGTGAACCAGCTCATAGAAATCCGGGCTTTTGATCATCAGGAGTCGGGAAGGGGTGACCGTGACCGCGGAGGCCGTGTAACGGTTCGGGGGGACGAGAAAAGACCAGCCCAGGATCTTCCCCGGACCGTGAATCTCGAAGCCCGCCCCTTTTTGGAATCGTATGGAAACGGTTCCTTCCTCCAGGATGAAAAGCTTGTCAGCCCGGGCTCCTTCTTCGCAAAGCGTGTTTTTCTCGGGAATCTGGAGCTCCTGACAGAACTGGGCCACGATTTTCAGCTCTTCATCTTTGAGCCCCTGAAAGATTTCGACATTCCGGATCCTCTCGGTAGGAACCATCCTCCCCTCCTTCCCCGGGTCTTTGCCTGCCCGGAGACCGGCAACCCTCTTTTGAAGCTCGGGCGGAAGGGTTCCCCGGAATATTCGGCCTTCTGAGGGTTACTGCTAATGATTTCGGTCGATTTTATGGAAAACTTGAGAAAAATCCCTCTCTCTGGCCCCCGGGCCGGGAGGGGGACTGCCCCTGAGAAATGGTAGCGAGGGAACCCTTAGTGATCTTACCCCTTATTTATGATTCCTGCAAGCCTCTGGGCGTATTCTGGGCTCGGGGTGGGTACCCGCCAAACCGACAGTGTTTCCCGTACCCGGAGCCCCCCTTTGGCGATTCCCGAGATTATCCTTAAGGGTCTGAACCGCGGGCGCAATGACCCCGCCATCATGCGGGGATAAAGGTATTGATCTCTGATTCTGAGGGAGCCTTCTCCCCTTCCGGTCATTCGCGTATCATGATAGCCAAATCAGGGCGCACCGTCAACCCTACCCCCCAAAGACGGACGCGGAGACCCGGGGACGCGCAGACAGCGGGAAAAGAAAAAATGATTTCGGCTTTGCCGGGTTAGGGGTGAGGTCCGGGGCTCGGCCGAGTCCCGGACCTGAAAGGATCAGGAGGGAATCATGACGAGTTCGCTTTTGAAGCTGGGGGTTTGCTTCTTCCGGGATTCGCTCTCCATCTGCATGGCCTTCTCGAAATACTTCTGGGCCTCATGAAACCATCCCTTGTCCCGGAAGCACTTGCTCAACATCTTGGCCGCTTCGATGGGGTTCTGTCCTTTCTGCATGGCGATCTGCAGCTGATCGATCGCCCCGTCATTGAACCCCATCTCCCGGCAGGCCTTGCCCATGTGGTAATTGAAATTGGGGTACACCTCCACCGGAATCACCGTTTCCTGCAACTCTTTGAAGATCTCTTCAAACCCGAAGAGCTTATCCATGGAGATTTCCTTGATGTCTTTCAAATCCCCCGGGTCGCTGGTGGTCAATTCAGCCCGGAGATCATAGAAATCTTCTTTTTTTCCCTCCTGGGGGGGGACTGAGCGAAGGGCCTTGGGCGGTGGCCCGGATCTGGGTAAAGCCGGGGGAGCAGGATCCGCCTTGGGTTCGGCTGGTTTCCTGGCTTCCACCGCGACCGGCGCTTTCTTTTCCCGGGCACTCTTCTCCTTTTCCAATTCTTGAATCAGCTTCATGATCTGGGGAATTTTTTCTTTTCTTCCCCAGGTTTCGTCATGTTTGACCACGATTCTGTACTGGGCGATGGCGTCATCCAGGAACCCCATCTTTTGATAGATCTCCCCGATTTTTTGGTTGGCCTGGACCAGATGGGGATTCATGGCCAGGACCTGTTTGTAGATCGCCATGGCCTGGGGGAAAAAGTTCTCCTGGCCGAATATTTCAGCGGCCTGGAGGTACTTGGCGATGGCTTTCTCCTCTTCTCCCTTTTTCTGGTAAATCTCGGCCATTTTCATCTGGTAGGTGGCATTTTCCGGATACCTCTGGGAGAGCTCGAGGTAGTCCTCCAGAGATTCTCCGGACCCGTTTTTCTCTTTGCCGAAAAAATAATCCAGCATGCCGGAGAGCCTGCCCGATTTCTTCCGCTGCCGTCGGTTCTCCGTTCGCATGGCTGGGTTGGGGACGACGGGGGCAGTTTCCGGATGGTTCAGCGGAAAAATCTGATGTTCACTCTGGGAGAAACTTTCTGTCTGCGGCATCTCCAATCTCCTTGCTCGCCCGAAGTGCCGGAGGAAAAAACGCATTCCTCCAGCGGCAATTATCCTAGTGGCAAGTTCTATGCCGATATGCAAGTCGGCATTGAAAAAGATGAGCAGAACTTTTTGTAGAATCCCGGAATTTTCAAATATCAAAATAAATTCCGTGTATTAAGAAGGCTATTGGAAAAAGAAAGGGGGGCTCGGTCTTCTCTTGTTTTTTGAAATCAGAGAATGACAGCTAATCCGGGGATGAAAATTCGGTCATATTTGTACAGGGCCGAAGGCCTTTACGTTCAAAAGGGGGGAAACAGAGGAGGTTTCCTGCCGATAGATCACCAAGGGAAAAGGCTGTCTTTCGACTGTTGAGGCGAGAAATTAGGAAGCGGCAGCGGGGTTCCCTCCGGGCTGGTAAATACAAAGGGGTTCTTCGGCCATAAGATCTCCGGATTGCTCAAAAGCCCTGGCCCGGCAGCCCCCGCACACCCTCAGGTATTCGCATCTCCCGCAGCGGCCGCGGTAAGCGGAGAAATCGCGCAACTGCAGGAAAACGGGCGAGGATTCCCAGATATCTTTCAGCCGCTGCCGCTTCACATTTCCGCTGAAAGCCTCCAGATAACCGCAGGGCTGCACATCACCCACGTGGGATATAAAAAGAAAGCCGATCCCTCCCAGGCATCCCCGGGTCATGGCATCGAGGCCGTGGGTCTGGGGGGTCACCTGCTTTCCTTCTTCCCGCGCTCGCTGCCGGAGAATCCGGTAGTAATGGGGGGCGCAGGTCGCCTTGAGCTGGAGCGGCACCTTTCCCCGTTGATCGTAAAACCAGTGGAGGATCTTTTCGTACTCCTTCCCCTCAATGGCCTCCTCTTTCATTTCCTTTCCCCGGCCGGTGGGGACGAGGAGGAAGATGTGGTGGGCCACGGCCCCCAGCTTTACGGCCAGGGCCAGGATTCCGGGTAGCGCCTGGAAATTCTTCTGGGTCACCGTGGTATTAATCTGAAACTCGAGCCCGGCTTCTTTCAAAAACTGGATCCCCCTCAAGGCCCCGGCAAAGGCCCCTTCCACCTGGCGGAAACGGTCGTGGCTTTCGGCCGCCGCCCCGTCCAGACTGATGGAGACCCGCTGAATCCCCGAAGCCTTCAGGCGGGCCGCCTTTCCCGCGTCCAGAAGAGTCCCGTTGGGAGCCATGACCATGCGCAGCCCCTTCTGCGTCCCGTAGCGGGCCAGGTCATAGACATCCGGCCGGAGGAGGGGCTCGCCCCCCGTCAGGATGACGACCGGCTGGCTGAAGGAAACGATCTCCTCGATCAGGCGGAGCGCTTCTTCCGTGCCCAATTCACCCGGATAGGGTCCCCTTCCGGCGGCGGCCCGGCAGTGGATGCAGTTCAGGTTGCAGCTCCGGGTCACTTCCCAGGCGATCATGCGCAAGGTTGGAACCTTCAGGTTTACGGTTTCAACCGATTTCGCTGGATGACCGTTTTCTTCGATCATGTTCTTCGATGGGCCTAATACTTGAAATCCCAAATCCCAAGCACCAAATCCCAAATAACAATCAAACTCCAATTTTCAAATTAAAAAACAATTTTCCTCCTAGTTTTGGAATTTCGGTAATTGTCATTTTATTTGGGATTTGGGATTTGGAACTTGGAATTTGCCTTCCTTGGGATTTGTTTTTTACCCGATTCCGATTTCCTCATCCGTCAAGTAACAGGCCGGGTCGGGAGCCCAGAGGTCTCCGGTGACCGCCTCGGCCCGAACCCGGAAATTTCCCGCGCAGACCTCCAGGAATCGGCAGGCGGCGCAGCGCCCGGTCACGTGTTTTTTCTTCTCCTTGAGCCCGGCCATCAGGGGATGGCCCAGGTCCGTCCAGATCTGGCTGAAAGGACGCTGCCGCACGTTGCCGAAGGAGTAGTGCCTCCAGAACTGATCGGCGTGAACCGATCCGTCCCAGCTCACGCAGCCGATGCCCACCCCGGAGCTGTTTCCCCCGTTCATCCGCAGGAGTTCCATGACCTCTCCGGCCCGGGGAGATCTCTCCCGTAGCATGCGCAGGTACAGGTAAGGCCCGTCGGAGTGGTTGTCCACGGTAAGAACCTCCATGGGTTTTTGCCGGCCGTGGAGATCCTTCGTCCGATCAATGATGAGGTCTACCACTCTGCGGGTCTCTCCGCGGTCCAGGTCTTCCCCGATGAGCTCGCTTCCCCGGCCCGCATAGACAAGATGGTAGAAGCAGACCCGGGGAATATCTTCTTTTTCCAGTAAATCGAAGATCCCGGGAACGTCCTGGGCGTTTCGCCGGTTGATGGTGAACCGCAGCCCCACCTTGATGCCCGCCTCCCGGGAGTTGCGGATCCCCTGGAGCGCGGCCTGGAAGGCTCCCTCCACTCCCCGGAACCGGTCGTTGGTTTTTTCCATCCCGTCCAAGCTCACGCCCACGTAGGAAAGGCCGATCTTTTTCAGCTTCCGAGCCATGTCCGGGGTGATGAGCGTCCCGTTGGTGGAGATGACCGCCCGCATTCCCCGGTCCGTGGCCAGCCGGGCCAATTCCGGCAGGTCTTTCCGCAGAAGAGGTTCTCCTCCGGAAAAGAGAATGACCGGCGAGCCAAAGCGGGCCAGGTCTTCGATGAGCGCCCTTCCCTCTTCCGTGGACAGCTCCCCGGTGTACTCCCGGTTCTGGGAATGGGAGTAACAGTGGACGCATTTCAGGTTGCACCGCTGGCCCACGTTCCACACCACCACCGGCTTTTTGTCTTCCGAAAACTGCAGGAGGTGGGAAGGAAGCTTCCCCGACCGGCGCCCGTAGCGCAGGGGGTCGGACGCTTCCACCGTGCCGCAGTATAATTTCGATATCCCGATCATAAAAAGCTCAAAACCTTTTTGCCACAGAGATCACAGAGACCACAGAGAAAAAGGGATATCAAATAAAAAAATCCTTTATGCCCTTCTATTTCTTTATACCGTTTCATCCGTGTTTATCCGCGTTCATCCGCGTCCCATTATGTCTTCTGTCTTTAAGTCTTTTGCGAATATAAAATCTGTGCTCATCTGTACTACTGTAGTGTAAAATCTTTAAATTTTGTTAAGCGTTTTTCATGAATCCTTTTCTGTGTTTATCTGTGTTCATCTGTGTCCAATAAAATTTTTTT
>Ga0315285_10002753_pt1 | contig 18388 bp, 5 predicted proteins | sample YL17G09_36_MG_FD_203698 | JGI IMG/M metagenome (GOLD analysis project Ga0315285, IMG submission 203698) | Sediment microbial communities from Yellowstone Lake, YNP, Wyoming, USA - YL17G09_36 | ecosystem: Environmental > Aquatic > Freshwater > Lake > Sediment | place: USA: Wyoming | collected... | reverse complement strand
CCAAATTCCTTTATAAATTTCGGAGAGTATATTCTAGCTTTTGCAACTGTGGCCTGATCTGAAGTATCATGTAATTTTAATAACTGCTTATACAACAAAGACTCTTTTCCGTCAGAAGTTTTACTCAAAGCATGTCCATTATTATACGATAGTAGAGCATAGGCTATGTCCTCATCACCGACTATAGCAGTCAGTTCATCTAAATTCTGCTGTACGCCGGGTAAACTAAGATTTAAACAGTTCATATTGTTTATATTTATTATCTCACAAATGTACAAATTTAATGTTTTTAATTATGAAAATTTTAATGTTTTTAGTTTTAACAGTTACATTATCTATTTTATTTATAGGATGTAACAAAGATGAATCAGTAAAAGACCTTATATATGAAGGTAATTTCAATTTCTCTAATACTGCGTATCAAGTATTTGAAAATGCTAGTAATGATAAGACTTTTACAAATGATATAGATTCTTCTAAATACAAGTTTTTATCTTGCGTAATCGGTGGTTTAGGTATAGGCCAATATAATTTTAACAATTTGGTAAGTAATAGAAAAAGTTTGAGTGTCTCTGATACTGAATACTATAAAAAGAAATATGCAGTTATGTTAGCCTTCTGTGCTAAAAAAGCTACATCTAAAGAATGTATGCTGTTTGATTCTATTTCTTGGGAAGAATATCCTATGAAAGGATTAGTATTAAGTAAAAACAGTCATGGATGTTATTTTGGATATTTAAATCTTCTTTTAAGTATGTTAAGATATACAGAGTTACGGTATCCTATAAAACACAGATTAGTGATAAACGCGCATTATACTAAATTAAATCATTTAATATCTGCAAAGCTTTTAAAAGATCTGTATAATTCAAAAATTGGTGTAACTCAAACATATCCTTCACAAGCATTCCCGACGGATGCAGCAGCAGCTATAGGATCTTTGGGCTTATATTACAAAGCTTACGGTAGAAGTTATCCAGATTCGTTTAAAGTTATAATGAAAGATTTTGAAAAGTATGCTATAGATAAAAATACTGACCTATTAAACTACTATTTAGATTACAATACAGGAGAATCCGACGGTACAATAAGAGGTTCAGGAGCTGCTGTTGCAATGTATTTCCTATCTTTTGCTGATATTGAGATGTCCAAAAGGCTTTATAATGGTATTTGTTCTAACCTAAAAACAAGCGTAATGACATACACAGGTATAAGAGAATTTTTACCTGACGGAGAAGAAGATCCTTTATTATCCAATGGAGCTGATACCGGACCGATAGTAAAAGGAATAGGAACTACTTCTACTGGATTTACAATTGCAGGGTCAATACTTTTTAATGATAAAAAAACGTATAAAGAGCTTATAAGAACTGCTTGGAAAGTTGGACGTCCTGTAATATTTCAATCTAAACTTAAATTTAACGCTGGTAATATGGAGAATGCTTTTATGCTTGCTATATTAACTGCAAGAGAAATTCCTTTTAATTAAACTAAAGAAAGAGAGCTGTAACAGCTCTCTTTCTTTTTTTATTCTAAATCGTCAATTCTACTGACTCTTTTTGAAGATATATCTTTGCTTTTAGACCTGGCAGGTTGTGTTTTTTTCCACTTTTCCAATGCTTGTATAGTTTCGTCATTTAACTCTCCTTTTACATTATAGAAAGCCGATTCAGGATCATACTGTTTAAAATCGTCAGGACGATCATCTTCATAAGTAGACTTAGGTAATTTAAATCCTCTATTGACCAGTTCTTTTTGTAAATCAGCTATATTCAACTTTTTATTATAAACACTTCCTTTTTTTAAATCTGAATTATATAACTCATCATCAGTCATGTACATTTTTTTTCTAGTACCATTATAGTCTTTATAATAAATCCTATCATAAAGTTCTACCGGTTTACCAAAATCAGTTTTAATGTCTTTTTTCTCTAAATTAGATGCAGGATTTATATCCCATTTATCGTAATAAGATATGTAATTACCTCTTGCATCCTTACCTGGAGTTACAAAATGGTTTTGCATTATATTACCTGAACTTTCAGGTCTAATTCCACCTGTTTTTATATTATAATTAGCTAATTTGGTTATTTTTTCATTAAACTGTTCTTCGGTATCATTAGAAAAATGTGATTTTAATCTGGTTCTGCTTTCTTTTATTTCATCCGCAGTCCTTTCTTTGTCTATACCTAGCACTCTATTAACTTTCGACTCTAATTTGTTAAAAAAGCCTTCTCCTAAATCTCTGCTTTCTCCGAAATTTACATTAAATAGGTCTTCTCCGAAAACATCTAACTTATCTTTTGGTATATTCAATGAATGCAGTATCTGTTTATTTTCATCTATAGATGCTTTCATATTATCTACATCAGATATTAACCCTTTTTCATAAATAGGATCGTTAATAGAATAGTAATCCGCATTAGGATCTTTTGATAATAATGGTCTACTGTTTGATTTAGTTATTAATCCGTGTTTTGTAGGTTTGTTATTATATATATTTATAATATCAGATCTTAACATGTTATGTTCAACATCTGGATCTATATATTTACCGGGTTCTCTTGCTGGAGTTTCATCTATTTCTTTTCTTACAGGATCTGTTTTATTTGCAATTACAGCATTATAAGCTCTGGACCACATGGCTCCATAACCTTCTGGCTCCATATTAGCACCTAATCTGTTTTGAGCTACAGTTTTACCACTTGCATCTTTACTGTACAGTTTATCTTTGAACATTACTTTTATAGCGTTTTTAACTATTTCCGTTTTACTACTATTTTCAAATTCCGGTATTTCATCTTCAGATGTTGATATTCCGGCTGTAGCTCCAACTCCGGCTATAGCTCCACCAGAAGGAATAGTCAGACCATTTTCAGCATTTAATCCTACCTTAGAATCATTTCCATCAGGCGGTATTCCAATATATAAACTACCATCTTCAGCATAATCTTCGGCTCTGGGTAGACTGTTAATTAAACCCCCTAATGAATGTTGATCATCAGCTTCCAGATAAGCCTCTGCTTCACCTCTTCGGTGTTTAGGTATAATAGCGATATGCCCTTCTGCATTCCTTAAAATTAATTCCCCACCTTCGGCTTCTACGTTTTGTTTCATAGCATTTAAATTTTAATGTAAAGATATAAATAAATTAGTTTTCACCCATCTCCTCATCGAGATGTCTTAATGCTATTTCTGAATCACCAAATGCTTCTAATCTATCCAACCAATACTGAGTTTTTGCCAGTTCTTCTATCTGCTCTCCATTATACTTCTGGGCTAATTCCAATAAAAGAAAGTCACCTTCTTTCATAGCAGCGGATGCCAAAGCTTTACATTGTTCAGTCACTTTAATTTCATGGTCGTAAGATTTTTGAATTATATCTACCAACCCATCAAATTCACATGGAGGAGCTTCCAAAGCAGGAACTTCTGGTTTTACATCCAAGTCCAGTAAATACCCGTAAGCCCATTCTGCATGTTTTTGTTCTTCGTCTGAATAAATTCCCCATCTTTTTTCGGCACCGGAAAACCCATTATAGCTTAACCATATACTCATAGATTTATATAATCTACTGCTTGCTTCTTCTTGGGATATCCTGTAGTTTAGGAGTTCTTTTACTTTGTCGCTAATTATCATTTCTTTACGTTTTTACGTTTAACATACTTTACTTTATCTGTGACTGTCTGTATAATCTCTTTTTCCTTTTTGGTATCTACTATTAACGATTTTTCGGTATATGGTATTATCATTCCATGTTCTGCATGAAATGGAGAATCCCCTCTGGTCAGTGATACTTTTCCATTCTCTATGGATAATTGTATTCCACCTTGTGCATGAGAAGGCCCTTCTAGATCTTTAACAACAGACCATCCACCAGAAGCAAAGTTATTTTTGTTTGCTACTACAGCTCCATGTTCATACTGCCTACCACTTTTTCCCCTAACACGGTTCCAAGGCCCTGACATAATATGAGCTGATTTAGTTATATACACACCATGTTCGGCTTTTATATTCGAGATAGCCTTTACTTTAGACCATTTACTCGTAGATTTTCCATGACCTTTGCATAACTCAGATATCTCCTTCCCTGCTTGTTTTATAGAATTAAATTCTACAGTATTTGCTAATTCTCCGAGTGCATCGCTTTCTTTTAAAGTTTTAGATATAGGATTATTCCCAATAGACTTGGTACTGTACTTTCTAACTTTCTGCATATAATCTTCAACTTCTTTATTATCAGAAAATATCATAACCGGTTTAACAGGGCTTTCTGGTTTCTTATCTATATCGGATATAGGAGTAACTTTTTTATCTATAGCCACTGCTTCCAGTCCTATATCTTTTTTGATTTTTAACGCTTTTTTAAGAGAGGTTAGTTCAGCTTTGGTTAATCCATTACCGCCATGTTTTTCTAACACAGATATAGCAAGTAATCCGTCCATAGGATTATCATTATAATTTATCTTTTCTTTAATAGAATCGTACACTTCAGATAGATTTGGAGCTTTCTCCCAGGTGTACATTTCGTGACCATACCGCTTATAGTATTCATTCAACAGCTTGTTGTATACTTTTGCAGTTTGATCCGCCCAGATGTCTCCTTTTACCGTTCTAAATTTTCCTGTTGTATCCATATAAACAGGTTCTATCCCATTGGCAAAAATCATTTTGTCTTCAGATTTGTACTCTATTACCGGCATAGAAGGAGATAATCCGGCTAAAGTATAAACGTCTGACAGTATTTGTTGAACTCCTTCGTTTTTTATACCTAAAGCTTTCAGTATTGCAGCATACATTTTCTTAACTCCATTTAAAAATCCTTCTATTTTTCTTTCCATCATTGGAATTTCTGTAGGAACCACTGCAACAAATTCATAAATACTACTTAATGCGTAATAGAAATAAAAATCGTCCCTATCCATGGAAGATGTAATATTGATTACACTTGCCGGTAGAGTCTGGGTTTTTGGAAAAGCAGCTACTTCCCTTATTATCTCTAACAGTGTAACATCTGTAGTTATATCCTCTATATGTTTTAAAGCACTTTCATCCAAACTATAATATCCTGAAAAAGCTACTGCTTTAAACTTTTCAAATTCTACAGGATTATTGTAAATTTTTAACAGAGCTTTATCCATAGTTTTTCTTAAACTTGATACAGCTTCGAATATTTCTGGTGTTGTTTTACCTTGATAGTATCTAAAAATAGCAGTATTTGTTAGTCCATGTATATGTTCGTGCATGATTGTTTTCAGCACATCCTGGTCACTAACAGTTCTTTCTTTTACACTAGTTATATTTAAAGTTAAAGTATTGCTGTTAGGATTGAAATTACCTCCTACTCCTGCGGGAAGTTCTTTAAATACTACTTTTATGTCACTACTATTTTTTACTCGGTATAGAAGGTCCAGAGTTATATTGAAATCTCCGTTAACATTTGAATTCTTTATTATCTCGTACAGATCTTTTAAATTCTTTATCGAATCTATATTCTTTTCTATAGCAGGCAACAAATCCCCAGAATACATCCTAGTATCCTCATACATATCCTGTTCATCCTTTTCTAGATCAGCAGTGCTAGTTATTCCAGGATAATAAGTATTTACATCAGAATCATCCAATGTAGAATATTCTGTATAGGTTATCTTGTCTTTATTACGGATATAGAATTTACCTGTAGTTTTATCTCTTACAGCTAAAGGAGATTTACCCCCTAGTTCTATTCCTTTATATATCAATTCCCCTACACTGTTGGGGGATATGTCGTTTTCTTCTGCTTCTGTAACCATGTGCTGATTGTTCTGCAGATATTGGTACGCGAAATCTTCTGAAGAAAATCCCTGGGATTTATCAATAATAGCATTCAATATCTGTACTGGAATGTACTTCTTAAATGAAGTTCCTTTTCTACCACCTTTCAATATCGAATAATATATTAATTGCTGTGCAATATGAGAAGGGTTAATCCCGTCTTCTATCTCTCCGTCTGCGTACAGCATATCTATCAGACCTAAATATGTCCCGGAATCGTCGAAAGAATCCCCGGCTACACGATTGTAGTCAATAATAACAGTATCTGTATCTGACAATGAAACAGATAAACTCTGTAAGAATTTATTTTTTCTTCCGTAATCTGTATTTTTTATATCCATTAACGTTTGATACAAACTTCCGGATCCAGTATCTTTAAACAGCATATCTCTAAGAGCCTTACTGTCCTTATTCTTTATATTAGAATGCATATAATGAACTACATGCCTTCTTAAATCATAAAGTTCTTCATCTGTCAAGGATTCTTTTCCTGTGACATTTTCCATGAAGCTTACTATAGAATCGAAATTAAATGTATTCGAAGTTTCTATAAAATTCTCACCAAAAAAATCCAACAAGTTTTTGGCACCGTAAAAACTATCAAACCCAGCCATTGTTTTTGGAGCAATAAAAGTCCACTTTTTAGTTAAAGCATTTTGTACATAATCTCCAATCAATGTTCCAGCACCTTGAATCGGGTTATTTGGAAAATTAGACAAGGTTTTATAACGAGCTTTCGTTACATAGAAATTCTTATTTAGACCTTTGGAATCTAAGTTCAATTGTTGCTTTATAGCAGAGAATCCTTGGGCAGCAGTCTGAAGTTTTATAAACTTATTTAATATAGATATCTGCGTATTACCGAAATTAGCTATATTCTTATCTCCGTTGATAATCATATCTTTTAATACAGCAGATGCATCCATCCCTTCGAAATCAGCTAACGCATCGTCTGCTCCTTTAATATCTATTTCTTCAGTATCAGATCCTGAACTATAAGGGTTATTTGGGTCTTCGTATTTTTTAGTCAATGATGTTACCAAATCCTGTTGTGCAGTAGGGTTAAATCTAGAAAGTAAACCCCTATTATGCCTAAGACCTTTAATATAATCAAACAATATAGGCTGTGACATAAAGTAAGCCGAGATATCTTCTTCAAACCCTAACATGCTCAACATTGTATAGACTCCAGCTGTATCGGTATTCAAGTTTATCTTGGCCATACCTTCCAAATTGGCATTATCTACGGACATATTTTGCAGCGCCGCAATCAAATCTGCCGGAGTAGAAAATTCGTCTCCACCTATTTTAATACTAGAAGTAAGTCCGATTTCCCCTTTACTTTCTTTATACTTATTTCCGAATTTAACAGATATAGCTTCCCATACATTCATATTAATAAATGGGTTATAAACATACTCCCCAACTACTAATCCTTTACCTTGGGCTAGAGCATTTAAAATACTGTCGCTGGAGAATATAGAAATACCATCCTTACCTGCAGATCCGTCAGATAGTTTCTGTCTGTTATATCTATGGGAAATTACCGAATTTTTCTTCTTATTTTTATCTGATTTAGATTTATGAACTTCATTAGCTATATCTAAAAATTTACCGTTACCTAACGGGCGCACGATTCTTTTCTGAGCTTCCGGGTTTAACAAGACAGCTTTATGAATTTCTATAATCCTGTTCTGTAATCCGTTTTTATACTCCTGTAGGAAATTATCCCTGTCAATTTCTATATTTTGAAGGCTATCCAGAATTATGTCAAAACCTTTTGAATCCTTTATTGTCTTTCTAATCTCGGAGTATTTACTACGTTCTTCTGTAGACACTTCTCTCATAGCCTCTACTCTAGCCTCTTTACCTAATTTTTTAGAGTCTATTTCTTTTCTACGTTCTTTTATAGCTAATCGAATAGTATCTTTAATTTCCTGTTTAAGTTCCCCTTTCAATTCTGACAAGGCTTTTTCTGCTGTAGCATATTGCTCGTCGAATTTCGATAACCTTGAGTTCTTTTCTTGAGGGGTTATATATTTAGCTCTGCTTAGTTTACCATTTTCATAGATAGTATTGTACAGATAAGCATACAATTTATCCACGTCAAAGTCAGACCCCATCTGTACTACGAAGTCTTTAGGGGCAATAACAAGATCTCCCATTTTCTCTGGCAAGAATCCCACTATTTCCACATAGGCCATGGATTGCTGTAATTGAGATGGAATCCGGAATCCGAAACCTTCTAGAATTTCTTGCGGAATTTTATCTGTATCTATTATCATTTTACCGTTTTCATCTTTAACGATAAAATCTTCTACGTTCAGTAGATTTCCTTCAGAATCTCTTCCTTTAAATGGCAATAGTATTTGAGCAGGTAATATTTTACCTGTAGCTTTATCCAATCTCTGTGGTTGTAGTGATTTAGTGGAATCAAATCCCGGTGCGTATATGATACCACCTTCTTTTTCCATTAGTTCTTTGCCACCTTTTTCATAGGTAATAAACCCGGCATCTGAACCTAAAACAAAACTTCCACCAGGCATATGCTGTTTCAATACGAATTTGGCTATTACTGAATTAAGTAAAGCCATGTATTTATCAGAGTAATCACTTTCCCATAATTCTATAGTAAATTTACCGTTAGCATTAATTGCCAAACCATCACGCAAAGGTTTAGAGTATTCTTTCCTGGCATCTAATTCCCTTAAAAGTATTCTGGATAGCTTTCTATAATTTACGGACCCATCTTCATTTAAAATGTAAGCTTTTAAAGCACTTTCCCCTTCTTTATACAACTCATGGTATATGTTTAAATACTCTCGCTGTAGTTGTTTACCGCTTACTTCTTGTCCATCAAATTCAAATTTATGGTCCAATAAATTTGCAAACAATAATTTAGACTCTTGAGAACCTTTAGCTATATCTTTCTTTTCAGCTTTGTATGGAATAGCTTGTTGTATTCTATAACCTGACGATTCTATGAGTCTTGAATACGATTCCAGATCTAAATCATCTTTAATGGTACCATCCTCATTGAATATCTGGGCACTTTCTTTTGGAAATCCTACTTTAACACCAGAGTAATAAGCTGCCCTGACCGCTATTTTTTTACCATCACCCATGTCTTCCATGGCTTCCATAGCTTTTGCCAGCTTTCCTAACTCCAGTTCCTTTCCAGGAGAATTAACTAGTTGTGGCAATAACGGGAAGGATGATGTTTTTATATAAGTCTTTTTATAATAATACTCTTCTGATCCTGGAGCAATTCTCACTAATTCCGTATTAGAGTAAACCGGCTTTCTTGGACCTACTACTTTTTTGAATATATTCCCTGTCAATGGATTACCACTTTCGATTGTCTTTACGGCATCGTCGTATTCATCCTGTGTAAGTTCACTGTAACGCAACATTTCCCTAAGATGTGTTCTCCATGTGGTATATTCCTGGGCATTGGTGCTTTCTATATTCATATAAGGATTGGATACTAAATTATCCACCTTAGTTACCAATTCTTGCCATTCTTCTTGCTCTTCTGGTATCTTAGAATCCTCTAACTCTTCAATTCTGTCTAGCATAGAACTATATTGAGCAGGACTTATCCCGTCCAGTATCTGACGGAAATCATCAATGTTGGATGATTCTGCAAACCTATCGTCCAGAAAAATTTGTTTTGTATAAGGCATGTCAGAATAATCTGCCTCATCCCCAGGAGCAACTTCAGAGGCCAAACGTTTTGTAACGTTATTCATTGTAGTCTCTACATCCTTTTTAAAGTATTGAGCTACATCTCCAACCACTAATTGAAAAATATTGGCTTTATTAAATTCTTCACTAAATGTCATATTAACGGCAGCTTCCAAAGAATTCATCCTAGTGTTTTCAACCCCTTCTATTGTTGAAAGCATTTCTGTATCGTGGGTAAATTCAGCTCCATTAGTTATCCCTAATTCTTCCCATTCTTTATTTCTTTCGACAGCTTTGCTTATAAGGTCTAGTCTTATTTGAGATCTTATTGAAGGTCCTAAAGCATCGATAACAGCTTCTGTTGTGTTTTTATCCTGTATAAAATCTATAATAGGAATTCCTCCGGTATCTGTACTTAATTTACCATCGACCACATACATATCGTTTAAATATGGAGTCATATAAAATGAATTTCCATTATACCCTTTTAGGTTTAAGGCTTTTACAAATTCTGGATCGGCACTTATTCTGATACGTTCTATCTCAGCCTGAACTATTGATGTATAATATAAATTAACAGCATAAGAATCCATCCCTAGTTTTCCTTCTTTAAGGGTAGCAATATGGAACATTAATCCATTCATCATCATTACCCTGGACTTGTCAGAGATAGTAGGAAAAAGGAATGTGCCTTTACTTACATTTAATTCGACTCCTTCATAAACTTCCATTTTATGAATCTTTCCTAGTCCTCGAAACTCCAAACCTATGTTTAAAATCTCATGATCCATCTCACTTAATTCAGGAGCCCCTTTGGATCTTTTATATTTCTTCATTACCTTTTTCATTAAAGGCTGTAAAGAAGTATATTTCACTTTAAACCAATCGGAAAATACTTTACTTTGTGGATCTTCATTTACACCGCCGAGCAATAAATCTCTGTAAAAAGATTTACCACTAAATAGTGTTTGCCCTAGTTTTTCAAGAATATTATTTTTATTAGCTTTTAAATCCCTGGTCTTATTCTGTAAATGGTGATTTGCTGTGTAAGTATAGATTAATTTATCAGCTACTCTAAATACATTACTAAATTCTTCTTCTTCATATTCAGCAGCTACTCTGGCCACTGATTTAAAAAAGCTGGAATTTATAAACCCGGAGTTTGCTTTTAATGGGTTTTTCAAATCAGTTTTCTTATCGACTTTACCCAGTTCATTCATTTGAACAAGTAAAGCTTCTATGAATCCTTCGGCACCTTTCAGTTTATTCTTGCCAAGAAATACAACAGCATTTCCCCTGGCTATAGCTTTTAAAAAATCCTTATTGGTATGTACTCCTAAACTTTCTAACGCGTCCTTGATAGTTATATATAATGCTTTTGCTGACTGTGATTTTTTGACAGACTGCAATTCATCAACTAATTTTAATATTTTATCTTCATCATAAGTACCGTTTACGGTTAATATGGGAGATTTAATATGAGCTTCCTGCCATTCTTTTAAAAGTCTGTTTCCGGCTGTACTGGAGTTATCATTCATAACTTTTAATTCAGAATGATACTTATCATTTCTATCACGGTAGCCGTTATAATAAACATATTCCATGTCTATTTTATGTTTAGCCATATCCCTTACAAATAGAAATTTAGTAGTGCTATCTATAGTTTCTGCACGTACTACTTTTCCATCTTCAATAACAGGTTTTAACTGATCTAATAAATCTCCTATCCAGGCCCGGCTATGATTTTCACTTATTACAGCTTCATTGTATATATTTTCCAGCTTTTCAATCATCGCTTCATAACTAGGATACGTTCCCTCTAACAGTCTATGCAATTCGTCATATACTGTGTTGAAGCTCATGAAATCTTCTGTATTGAAAAAAGTTCTTATTGGAATTCTATTCTTTTTCGAATCGAATTTAGACTTTTGTACAAACGATAAAAAGGCTTTTAATCGCCCGGATATTTTCGCTTTACTATCCATTAAAATGGAAAAGTTATCATTATATGTAGTCCGTTCATGATCTACATCCGAATACTCAGCAAATTCTTCAGAGATATTATCTTGTTCTTCGCTGGATATTTCAGTGGTAACTTCGTCATTCTTTTTTAAATCCTCTTTTTTAATTTTAATACCTTGAACATTAGCGAGGTTTTTTCTGCTCATGTCGATCAACGTATCGATATTATCTTTAACAGTATTAAGGATTTTATTGCGTTCTTTTAAAAAATCTATAGTATCTGAAAATAGTTCTATATCGGTAGATGCAGCTTCAAGGTCGTCATTATTTTTCTTTATACTTTGGTTTATCTGTTCTATCACGTAGTTTTCCAGATCTACAGCGGTATAGGTGTTTCCACCTGTCTTTGCATGAATAACAGATTCACGATATATTTTATTAGATATAAACTGTACTACTTCACGTTGTTCCCCAGAATTTAAACCTTCAATAAAAGTATCTGCATGAGAATCCTTTAAAGCTTGTTTAAGTTCAGCGGTTAAAAAAACAGGACCTTCTACGTTACATTTACTCATAATGTACAGTTTTAAACTATTAGCATCTATTTATATTATTGAACCCTTCAGCATCTATCATATTTTGAATTAAAGATCTAGGATTTGCAGATTTAAGTGCATGTTTTATTTTATCTATATTAACCCCTTCAACTTCATAAACATCTTCTACTAATGTCTGCATATCTTTCGGCAATACCTTAAAAAATTCCTCTTGTGTTATTGGATATATCGCTTTATACGATTCCATTGTTATAAATACCTTTCTTGCACCTTCAGCGTCATCAGATTGAATAGCTGTGTATAAAGCTTTACCTAATTTTGTACTGCTTAAAGCAGTTGTTATATCCTTGACAGGAGTACTTTTTGTTATTACAATACCTTTGCCAAGAGTTGCTAATACCTCATTAACATATGCTACAGTATCGTTTACATTTTTACTTTCTTCATCAACTTCTATTAAAGCTTTTTCTTTTTTTGTTGGAGTCTTTTTCGTTTTTACAGTCACCTTTTTTACAGTGGGATTAGCTGAAGAAGGACTATATCCATCAACATCATACTCTACTATATTTTGTAACGTGTAAGTGTACTTTCCATTTGCTAGTTTATCTCCCCTTAAAAACGTCTCGGTATTATTTTTTACAAATGTATTATATTTCATGGCAATAGTTTTAACATTCCCATTTTCATCTACTGTAGGTATGCTAACTTTTTTATTATTATTCATCATGCCGGCATTAACATTGAACATGAACTTTCCTTCATTGAACAGATCTTCTAAATTTTCCATCATATCTACCAGCTCTTCTGTACTCATAGATTCCTTGTTAATAGTTTTCTTTTGGGCCATTCCAAAGTGTATTTCCCCTGTGTCAGGGTTGATGGAAAATATGGTATTTGCAGAAGTGTCCTTTGTTCTGGAAAATTTAATGTTTAAATCGAAAGCTCCCTTTTGTTTATATACATACATAAACCTTTCCAGTGCTACTTGCAATCCTGCAGCTGTGGTTATATTTATACCATGATAAGTTTTATAATTAGTGATCACATCGTTTATCAAGTTTACATCTTTCTGGGAAAGTCCTTGAGTATTTAACTTTCCGTCTTTATCGGAATGAGTATATGCACGTATACAAGCCATGGCAATAGTACTTAGTTCTTGTGATAAAGGGGTAGTGTACAAAGGTTCTCCGTGATATAAAGTTTCTCCCATAGAATTTACCCCGATTGGTACCAGCATTAAACTAATACCTTTTGGCCAATCTGAGACTATCCCAAAATTCATTATATGTTTAGGGGATATGTTAGACATCAATCCGCCTTTTAAAGTGATAACAGCCAATTGCACATCTTCTTTTACTGCTAAATTGGCCTTGTCTTTTTTCTCAGCATAGTTCATAACGAAGCCCATGTATCTACCAATCTTGTTCAGATATATAACTTTCTTGCGAATCTTTCCTGTAGCCGTTTTATCTTTTGCAATGGAATCTATTACAGTTCTACGTTTAGAACGCATGATAGCGCGTTGTTTTGTTTTCTCTTCCGGAGAAATATTCAAATTGTTAATCCAATTTGGTTGGTGCATATATCCTAAAGTATTGCCATCTTTATCTTTAATGACAATAGGAATAAAATCTTCCGGCAATACCTCATCCCCGACAATTCCATTAGCTTTTTTAAACTTGTTCCAAGCTTTAGCAACTTCAGGAATTTTAATATCTTTCACGGAACCGTCTTCGTTTACAAAATTATGTTTAACTTGTTGATATAAAGTGTATCCATCCCGTTCTCGAAGAGCTATCTTTTTTTTATAATCATGTTCTATTTCCATAGTCAACACTTCTCCGCCCTGATAATCTTCCGGGGATAATACCAAAGAAAGATTTCTTACCGGATCCGAATCGTCTATCAAAACAGTGTTTTCATTTTCATCTGTCACCACATGATAACTAACAGATAAATGGGCTAATGAGGATGTTCCATCACGAACTACAGATTGTTCACCATCCGATAAATTCTCTTCGACTACATTCGTTAAACTTTTATTAGAATCGCCCATGGTTTCTTTCATAGATTCCTGGACTATAGAATTCATATTCAAAGTCGGCATGTCTTCTGGTACCCCGTAATCAGTAGTGTACCCCATCGACTCGGCGTATGTCTCTGCAAGTTGAGCTGTTGGAAATGCTGTTAGATATATGTCTTTTAATAAGGTGAAATTGGTAAAAGCAAATTCCTCTGTTGTCATGTCAGTTATATATTTAACAAACGAATTAAAGTCAGGAAATGCTTCTTGAATCGGTTTTCCAAAATGTCTTTCAATAACATCTTTTAAATTTTTCAAATATTCACTTTGTTTGGTTCCGATAGTCATTCTTAAATTATCTAATTTTCCACGTTTAATACGTGCTTCTGCAGCATCCTGTTCGCTAATTCCTCCCATCGATAATGCCTGGTCTATCTTTTCTATCTCCAATGCTAATGCCGCACCTTTCTTTCTTCCATCATCCATGGAAGCTATTGAAGAAGCTATAGAAGTGCTTATAGCTTGACCTTCTTTCTGAACAAGATCTTTCTTTTTTACTATATCAATTCTGAATTTATGAACATAATCATTAATAGTTTTGTCTATAACAGATTTCAATACAGTCGAATGAGCTGTCTCATCTTTTAAGCCTGCACTTTCTTTTGCGTATTCTTCATTGACCTGTTTAAGTACAGCATCTAAATCTTCTTCATCAAAAGCTTCGTCATCATAGGCCAATAAAGATATAACAGTATTATTTCTAACTGTTTTAGGACTTAAACCTTGTGGAATATCCTTTACTTCTTTATCAAGTTCCTGAGTTTCTTTTTCGATTTCTATTTCGGGATTCTCTTCTGCAGCTTCCTTGTTCTTTTTAGCAGTCTTTTTAATGGATTCTTTTTTCAATTTAGCATTATCCTTTATCGCTTTAAACGAAGAGGCTGCAGTCCCGTCAAGAACTTTTTTCATTTGATCTTGAAACTTTTGAGATTCTTCTATACCTGGAATAGCTATTTTTAAACTATTTAAATCCCGAAGAGTTACAGCAGAATCTATTGTCTGTAAAGCTTTGGCCATATCATCTTTAATACGGTTTGAAGTGTACAGTTTTCTTTGGTATTTTCTTGATGTAATGTTATCGAAATTCTCTTGTTCTTTAGCCAACTGAGAATGTAAATTAACCAGACCTTCTTCCAAGTCTTTTAATTTATCGTTTTCTTCTTCAGTTCGTCTATCTTTTACTATAGAATTTATGGCTAAAACCTGATCTTCGAAAGCCTCTATATGACCTTTATTTATAGCTATGCCTGCTGCTACATTAACAACTTCAGTACTATTTTCATAAGTTTGATATTTCGATATCAAAGGTTTTAATTCTTTAATATATTTAGAAAGATTGGACATATGATCGTCAGTATTTTTATGCTCTTCTGCAACTTTCTCTAGATGTTCAAAAGTTCCTTTAGCCAAATGCTCAACTATTTCCTGAGTATACACTTGTTTTTCCACTAGCCTTTTAGACTTTTCATTATCCATGTTGAATGAAGCATCTACCAGTTTGTTTGCTAAAGCGGATTTTTCCATCTCTTGCATAAACTTTTCTTTACTGGCATATACAGCATCTCTATCTTTTATAAAGGCTTGCTGCTTTTCGTATTCTTTTACTTCCTTTTTAAATCGATCTACAGATCCGTAACCTCTAGTAATACCTGCTTGAATAGGGCCCGTAATAGCGCCTATTATACCGGATACTATTACTTGATTAGTAGATAGCATTTGGGCAAAACGTTTAGAAAAATCTGAATTAAGATTGCCTACATATTTTCCAGAGTCCTTTAAATTTTTTATTAAATCGCTATTCTTGTTAATACTTTCATATCCTTTTAAAGCTTCGTATTCAGCTTCCATTTTAAACATTTCCTGTCCAGCTTCTTCTATTGTTTCCATAGGAGTTGCTTTTGCCATATCCCACATTTTATTGGCCAAAGTAGGTTTAATCTTTAAAGCACCTTTACCTAAAGTTCGATTCATCTTATCAAACATTCCTATATTAAGAGCTGATTTTAATAGATTCCAGTTAAAAACTTTCTGAGCTTGAACTTCTCCCATATTATTTATATCGGTTATGTTCTTTTCATTGGTAAAAACTGATACTGCAAATTTATCCATGAAAGCTGTTTTAGCATCCTTTGCTTCCCACATTGCCTCCCCATATCCTTGTAATAAAGCAGATCCTCCTGCATTAGCTATCCTAGATAATATTGGCATTGTTTTTTGTATATGCTGTAACCCAACTTCAGCTCGTATTAAATTATTTGCTAACTTTTCTGTACGGGTCAGATTTTTTATAGCTGCTCCCCATTTTAAAAGTTTACCGGTTCCAGAAATAGTTTTAGCAGCCAAAGTTCCAACTTTAGATATAGCCATACCAGGGATAGCAAACCCTAGGGCACTATCCAATACACTGCTGAGTGTGCTCCATTTAGTTAACATTCCAGATATAGACTGATCAGATTCATCTTCGTACATCTTTAGATTTTCATCCACTCCGGCAGTTATTGCTTCGCTTATATAATCGGTAGTATTACTTATGGTACCTTGAGATTCCATGTCCATTAATCCAAAAGTCTTTGCATAAGTTGTCCAATCAGCTATATATCCAATATCTTTTAAAGCAGTTCCTATTCCTTTTGCAAGACCTCCTAAAACTGCAACACCGAATTTAGAAAAATTACCTTGAGATACTATCCTGTTCTTTTGTATATCTTCCCAGGATTTTAAAGGCCCAGTACCGTATTTTGAATCGTAATCTTCATTAGAAATACTATGCTGCTCCTCTACTCCGCGTAAATTAAAACTAGCAGCATTTTCATTAGTGGTTCCAGAAACATCTAAAACATTACCTCGACCTCCAAATACGTTTGCTGGATTTACAGGTAGAACTGTTTCTTTATTTTTCTTTTTACTGGTTTGTGTAATAGGATCGTACCCTTTTTCTGTGTAGTTTATAGGTTCTCCATTACTGTCATATATAACATTTGCCATAGTTATTTTAATTTAACATTAAAAATTTCTGCCATTGCTAGAGATTTTTTTCGTTTAAGGATAATCGGTCTTAGATTTTTATCTATACCTACATCATCGTATTCAACAACTACTTCTCCTTTTTTAACAGTAATAGGATTATTTGGATCACTATCATCTATATAAGAATAAGGAGCACGATATACTTTAGACTTAGCAGTCCTTAATTTATTGTCTTCTCCTACGGTATTATATTCAGAGTTTATAACTTCTCCTATACCTAATTCTCCTAATTTTTTTAGTTGATTTTCCATTAGACGATATTGAGAAATTCCGGTCATTCTTTTACCGCCTCCCATAACATACTCTCCAACGGGAACAAAATTATCGCCATCATGTTCATATAAAGTCAGGATATGTCCAAATGCTAAATCATTAACAAATTTACCTTCTGCATTTTTATATAATTCAGGATCAGATACACCGGTGCCATTCAACATTACTTTAAACGCGCCTTTCTCTTTGTTCTTACCGTCATAATTTTCCATACCAGATGCCAAGTTTTTGACTATATCTTTATATTCAGTACCGGTATATTCCTCTTTATTATTCAACCCTAAGATAGGCACATTACCTTCAGCTTTTCCTATAACTAATCTATTCAACATATCTGCAACCTGCCCTGGTATATCATTACCAACTTTCAAAGCATTGTTAGCTGTAGCAGATCTGGTATTTATAGTAGTATTTCTTCGTATAGACTTAAAACTGTTTTTAGCGTATGGCTTTATTATATCTTCATAGTAAGCCTGTTTACCTGCTTCAGTTAATTTATCATCTTTAAAATATCCCTTTTTAACAGACTCGTTCATCCATGCTTTATGATCTCGTTGATACTTTTTATCGGTCGGATCTAAAGAAGCCTGGTATCCGTATTTAGCATACTCTTCTATTTTAGCATTGGTTGTTATATATTCATTCCACATAGCATCACCCATTTCTCCTTCAAGTTTTTTAATCTGAGCAGGATTACCACCGTATCGCTTTGCAATTTTAATCTCTTCGACCCAAAAGTTATCGTAAGCTTTTTTTACAAATCCAGGTTCTTTCTGTTGTTTACGAAATTCTTCTTCAGTTAAAGGTTTATCTTTTCCTGTAATTTTGTCCCAAGTTCCTACCACAAGATTCTTTACTAATGCCCCTACATTCATTATAGTTTCTATATTAGCCGCTATCACTCCCTGACCTTCATAGGCTTTTCCAGGGTCAGCTACCTTTTCAGTATCGACAGTAGTATTAATATCCATATTCTCTTCAAAC
>Ga0315285_10002752_pt1 | contig 18394 bp, 17 predicted proteins | sample YL17G09_36_MG_FD_203698 | JGI IMG/M metagenome (GOLD analysis project Ga0315285, IMG submission 203698) | Sediment microbial communities from Yellowstone Lake, YNP, Wyoming, USA - YL17G09_36 | ecosystem: Environmental > Aquatic > Freshwater > Lake > Sediment | place: USA: Wyoming | collected... | reverse complement strand
GGCTCGAAAATTGGCCTGCCTTCGCAGCTTCTTCCAATACCTGCTGCGGCAAGGGAGAATTGCTTTCAACCCGGCCCGGCGCGTGGCCAGCCCCAAGCTGCCCCGGCGGCTCTCTGCCTTCCTGACGGTGGATGAGACCATTGCCCTCCTGGAATCAGCCGATGCCCCCACTGCCCAGGGGGTCAGGGACAGATCGATCTTAGAGCTGTTTTATGGGGGTGGAATTCGCCTCAGTGAGCTGGTGGGCATGGATCTGAATGATCTAGATCTGGAGGCAGGATTGATTCGCGTTTTGGGCAAGGGGGGGAAAGAGCGGGTCGTGCCCATTGGCTCCCAGGCGGTGCTCTCCCTCCAGGTCTACCTGTCACGGCGGCGTGAGTTCCTGCCTCAGGAAAGGGTGGAGGGGGAGGAGGAGCGTGCGCTTTTTTTGAACCGTTGGGGAGGCAGATTAAGTGGTAGATCGGTGGCCCAGATTGTGTTAAAATACTTGAGGAAAAGTGGGATCGCGCACCGCATCAGTCCTCACGGCCTCAGGCATAGCTTTGCCACCCATCTGTTGGACGCGGGGGCGGATCTGAGGGCAATTCAGGAGCTTTTGGGCCATGCCCGCCTCTCCACCACCCAGCGCTATACCCATTTGAGCATGGACAAGATCATGGAGGTCTACGATAAGGCTCATCCCAAGGCCTGAGGGGGAGCTCTGGATTTTAGGGCAAGGTTTGATGAAGCCCTTCTTCGATCGCCCGGGGGTTCAAGGAGCAGAAGATGCGGGAGCTGAGCGGAATCAAAGGCAGGGCCACGGGTTTTGGCCCCACACCACATGCCCCTTCACCGGTACATCGTTCCACGACCATCCTCTCGGTGCGGCACAAGGGAAGGGTCGCCCTGGCCGGGGACGGCCAGGTCTCCTTCGGAGAGACGATCATGAAGGCCACTGCCAAGAAGGTGCGCCGCCTATACCACGATAGAGTCCTGGTCGGTTTTGCCGGGGCAGCGGCGGATGCCTTCGCCCTTTTTGCCAAATTCGAGACGAAATTGGAGGAGTACAACGGCAATGTGCCTCGGGCGGCGGTGGAGCTGGCCAAGGATTGGCGGACGGACCGGGTACTTCGACGATTGGAGGCCCTGTTGGCGGTGGTGGATAAGGATTATTCCTACATCATTTCGGGCACTGGGGATGTGATTGAGCCAGACGATGGGGTCATCGGCATCGGCTCGGGTGGTCCCTATGCCATGGCCGCCGCCCGTGCCCTGGTGCGATACTCCGACTTGGACGCCCGGGGCATTGCCGAGGAAGCGATGAAGATCGCTGCCTCCCTCTGTGTCTACACCAATGAGAGAGTGATCATCGAGGAGATCTGATGTGCATGTTGGGCAGGGAAGGAAGATGGAACAGTTGACCCCCAAGCAGATCGTCCAGGAATTGGATAAGTATATCATCGGCCAAAAGAATGCCAAGCGGGCCGTGGCCGTCGCATTGAGGAATCGGTGGCGGAGGCAGAAGCTCCCCCCTGAGCTGCGGGACGAGGTAGCCCCCAAGAACATCATTATGATCGGTCCCACTGGGGTGGGCAAGACCGAGATTGCCCGTCGGTTGGCCAAATTGGCCGAGGCCCCCTTCATCAAGGTGGAGGCGTCGAAATACACCGAGGTAGGATATGTGGGCCGGGATGTGGAGTCCATGGTGAGGGATCTGACCGACCTGGCGGTGAATATGGTGAAGGGGGAGAAGGCCCGCGAGGTGGAGTCCCGTGCCAGCATCCTGGCGGAGGAGCGCATCCTGGACCTGCTTCTCCCATCCGCCAAGGGCTCCGTCTCCGCTGGCGAACAGAATGAGGTCTCTGCGGAGGCGCAAAAGAACTCGGACACCCGCGAGAAACTTCGCAAGAGGCTGGAAGAGGGCAAGTTAGAGGAACGAGCGGTGGAACTGGAGGTCAAGGACCGGACTGTTCCCATGGTGGAGATCTTCTCCAGCGGTGGCCTGGAGGAAATGGACATCAATATCAAGGAGATGCTCTCCAACCTCCTGCCCCAGAAGAGGAAGAAGAGGAAGGTGAAGATCGAGGAGGCGAGAAAGATCCTCGCCCAAGAAGAGGCCCAGAGGATGATCGACATGGATGAGGTTCTCAGCGAGGCCATCCTCCGGGTGGAGAATTCCGGGATCATCTTCTTGGATGAGATCGACAAGATCGCGGGGAAGGAATCGACCCATGGCCCTGATGTGTCCCGAGAGGGGGTCCAGAGAGACCTGTTGCCCATCGTGGAGGGTTGCACCGTCTCGACCAAATATGGTCTGGTGAGGACCTATCACATCCTGTTCATCGCGGCGGGGGCCTTCCATGTCTCCAAGCCCTCCGACCTGATCCCAGAGATGCAGGGGCGATTTCCCATTCGGGTCGAGCTGGACTCCTTGGGAAAGGCCGATTTCGTGCGCATTCTGACCGAACCCCGGAATGCCCTCACCAAGCAGTACACGGCCCTCCTGGAGACCGAAGGGGTCCAGATCGAATTCACCCCCGATGCGATCGAGGAGATCGCCAAGATGGCCTCCATGGTGAACGAGGCGACGGAGAACATCGGGGCGAGAAGGCTCTACACCATCATGGAGAAGCTCCTGGAGGAGGTCTCCTTTGAGGCCCCCCAGATGGAGGGGGCAAAGGTGGTCATCGATGCCCACTATGTTCGAGATCGACTCACCGAGGTCATCAAGGATCAGGATCTGAGTCGCTACATCCTGTGAGCCATCCGGGAGGTCTTTGCGGTCCGGCAAGAAAGAGGAGGATTATGGTCAGAAAATCGGAGAGGCAGGTAGAGGTGCTGATTGAGGCCCTGCCCTTTATCCGCCAGTTTCAAAATAAGGCGGTGGTCATCAAATATGGCGGCTCGGCGATGACGGAGGAGGGACTGCCGGAGGCGGTGATGCTGGATGTCATCCTGATGAGGTATGTGGGGATGCGTCCGGTCATCGTGCACGGCGGGGGACCTCAAATCGATAAGGTCATCAAGCAACAAGGCCTGCAGCCAAGATTCGTCGACGGCCTTCGGGTGACGGATGCGGAGACCATGCGGATCGTGGAGATGGTCTTGGTGGGCGAGATCAATTCCAATCTGGTGTCGCTGATCAACCGACACGGAGGATGCGCGGTGGGCCTCAGTGGCAAAGATGGCGGATTGATCAAGGCAGCCAGGATCAGACACCGAAGGCAGGGGGCGAGGGGGCCCCAGAGAATAGATTTGGGGCAGGTGGGGCAGGTGGTGCAGGTTGACCCGCGCCTCCTCCTGACCCTGGAGGAGGCAGGGTTTATACCCTGCATTGCCCCGATTGGTGCGGATGAGGAGGGGCGCACCTATAATATCAACGCCGACTCGGTGGCAGGAGAGGTAGCGGCCGCACTGGCGGCGGAGAAGCTGATCCTGCTCTCCGACACCGATGGAATTCTGGATCGAGAGGGGAACCTCATTTCCTCCTTGAATCGCAAAGAGATCAGGCGGCTCATCCGGGAAGGGGTGATTGCCGAGGGCATGCTCCCCAAGGTAGAAGCCTGCCTGCGAGCCCTGGACGGGGGAGTGGGGAAGGCCCACATCATCAACGGGAAGGTCCCCCATTGCTTGCTCCTGGAGATCTTTACGGAGAGGGGGATCGGCACCGAGATCTTGAACTGAGCGGAAAGGACAGGAAGGTAACCTCCTTTTCATCTGAGGGGAAAAGAGATGAGCTTGCAGGAAGGATGGATGGAAGATGCCAATCGATATGTCGCCCAAACCTACGCCCGGCTTCCCATTTGCCTGGTAAAGGGTGAGGGCTCCTCCGTATGGGACAGCGAGGGGCGCCGGTATCTGGACCTGGTCATGGGGATCGGGGTGAACGGGCTGGGCCACTGCCACCCCAAGGTGGTGGCGGCCATTCGGGAGCAGGCGGGGAGGTTGCTCCATGTCTCCAACCTTTACCATATCGAGGCCCAGATTCGTTTGGCCAAGGCCCTTTGTGAGATCTCCTTCGCGGACCGGGTCTTCTTTTGCAACAGCGGGGGAGAGGCCAATGAGGCCTGTATCAAGCTGGCGCGGAAATACGCCAAAGATAGCGGCCATCCGGAGCGATACGAGATCATCACCATGGAGGGCTCCTTTCACGGCCGCACCCTGGCTACCTTGACGGCCACCGCTCAGACCAAATACCATAAGGGCTTCGAGCCCTTGCCCGAGGGCTTCAAATATGTCCCTTTCAATGACCTGAGGGCGGCCGAGGCCGCCCTCAGTCAGAAGACGGCAGCGATTATGCTCGAGCCCATCCAGGCCTTAGGAGGGGTGAATGTGCCGGCGGACGACTTTCTCCCGGGGCTGAGAAGGCTCTGCGATGAGAAGGGCCTGCTGTTGATCCTGGACGAGGTGTTTACCGGGATCGGTCGTACGGGCGCCATGTTCTGCCATCAGCATTATGGGATCGAGCCGGATGTCATGTCCCTGGCCAAGGCGCTGGCCGGAGGACTTCCGGTGGGGGCGATGCTGGCGAAGGAGGAGGTCGCAAGGAGCTTCGGTCCGGGGACTCATGCGGCAACCTTCGGGGGGAATCCTCTGGTGGCCTTCGTAGGGACCGAGGTGCTGAAGGCCATTGGGGAAGAAGATTTGCTGGGTAACACCCAACGGATGGGAGGCTATTTCATGGGGCGGCTGAAAGACCTCCAGAGGAAATACGGTTTCATCAAGGAGGTGCGAGGAAAGGGCCTTTTGATCGGGGTGGAGCTGGAATTCCCGGGCAAGGAGATCGATGCGCAATGCCAGGAAAGAGGGGTGCTGATCAACAGCTTGGGAGATAAGGTGCTGAGGATCATCCCGGCCCTGAATGTGAAGCAGGGGGAGATCGATCAGGCGATTGGGGTCCTGGATTCAGTCTTCGCGGGAATGGCAAAATGAAGAAAGATCTACTGAGCATCGCAGACTTGGGCCGACCGGAGATCGAAGAGCTCCTCGATCTGGCGGAGGATTTGAAGGCGAGGCAGAAGCGGGGGGAGCGCTACACCCCTCTTCTGGGAAAAACCCTGGGGATGATCTTCGAGAAATCCTCCACTCGGACCCGGGTCTCCTTCGAGGTGGGGATGTATCAATTGGGGGGCCATGCCCTCTTCCTGAGTTCCAAAGACCTGCAGATCGGCCGGGGAGAGACGATTGCCGATACCGCACGCGTACTCTCCCGTTATGTGGATGGCCTCGTCATCCGCACCTTCGGGCATCAGGTGGTGGAGGAGTTGGCCCGCTGTGCCAGCATACCGGTCATTAACGGCCTCACCGACCTGCACCATCCCTGTCAGGTGCTGGCTGACCTGTTCACCATTCGGGAGAGGAGGCAGGGACTCAAGGGACTCAAGGTCGCTTATGTGGGGGACGGAAACAACATGGCCCACTCCCTGATGGAAGGGGCGGCCAAATTGGGCATCCATTTGGTCATCGCCTGCCCGGAGGGCTATGAGCCGGATCAGGGGATCCACCGGGAGGTCTTGAAGGAGGCGGCCATCTCCGGAGGAAAGATCGAGATCGACCATGACCCGCAGCGGGCAGTCGAGGGCGCGGATGTCCTCTACACGGATGTTTGGACCAGCATGGGCCAGGAGCAGGAACGGGAAAAGCGCCTGGAGGCCTTCCAGGGGTTTCAAGTGAACGCCCCCCTCCTCTCCCTGGCTAAACCCCAGGTCCTGGTGATGCACTGTCTGCCGGCCCATCGGGGAGAAGAGATCACCGATGAGGTGATGGATGGTCCCCACTCGGTCGTCTGGGATCAAGCTGAGAATCGGCTCCACCTGCAAAAGGCGATCCTGGTGAAGCGGATGGGGGGATAGGTTGGGGGGAAGGGTGGAGGGGCGGAGGCCCATTTATTCTAAGTCGGCGGGGAGGATATGATGGAGAAAGCGGTGAACAAGGTGGTGTTGGCTTATTCGGCGGGCTCGATACCTCGGTCATGATTCGGTGGCTCATTGAGCACTATGGCTGCGAGGTGATTGCCCTGGCCGCGGATGTGGGCCAGGAGGAATTTTTGGAGCCCCTGCGGGAAAAGGCGTTGAAGACCGGGGCGAGCAAGGTCTACCTCGAGGACCTGAAGGATGAATTTGCACGGGACTACTGCCTGCCGGTGCTTCAGGCCAATGCCGTCTATGAAGGGAAGTATCTCCTTTCGGCCGCCATCAGCCGCCCCTTGATCTCCAAGCACCTGGTAGAGGTCGCCCGCAAGGAAGAGGCCGATGCCGTGGCCCATGGCTCCACGGGCAAGGGCAATGATCAGGTGCGCTTCGAGGTCTCGGTCATGGCGCTCGCTCCAGATCTGCGCGTCTTGGCGCCCGTGCGAACTTGGGAATTCAAGTCTCGGGAGGAGGAGATCGAGTACGCCAAGAGGCACGATATCCCGGTGCGGGCTACCAAGGAAAAGCCCTACAGCATCGACCGCAATCTGTGGGGCGTCAGCATCGAATGTGGCGTCTTAGAAGACCCGTGGGTGGAGCCCCCGGCCGATGCCTATATTATCACCAAGGCCCCGGAGGAGGCCCCGGATAAGCCCCGCTACCTGGAGGTGAGTTTCGAGGAGGGGGTGCCCGTGGCGGTGGACGGCAAGGAGATGTCCGTGCCCCAGCTCCTTAGGAGCCTCAACCAGATTGCAGGCGAGTATGGAATCGGCCGGCAGGATTTGGTGGAGAATCGCCTGGTGGGGATCAAATCGAGGGAGGTCTACGAGGCCCCAGGGGCCACAGTCCTTCATATCGCCCACCGGGAACTGGAGAACCTGACCCTGGATCGCGACACCTTCCATTTCAAGGAATCCCTGGTACCCCGGTATGCAGAACTGGTCTATTACGGCCTCTGGTTCTCTCCGCTCAAGGGGGCACTGGATGCCTTCGTCAAGGAGACCCAGAGAAATGTGAGCGGGGTCGTGAGGATGAAGCTCTACAAGGGGCAGTGTGTGCCGGTGGCCCGCAAGTCAGAGTTCTCTCTCTATGATTTCAACCTGGCGACCTACGATGCCGCGGATACCTTCGACCATCAGGCCGGGGAGTCCTTTTGTAAGATCTGGGGCCTGCCCTTGCGGGTGAGGGCCAGGGTAGAGAAAAGACAGAGGGGTTGAGAAGCGGTTTGGTGGCGGGAAGGGAGGTCTGCCTTCCCGATGGGGCCGGAAAGGGCTGCAAAGGCGGGTCAATGAAGAAGAAGCCGTGGGGAGGGAGATTCAAGGAGAAGACCCATCAGTCGGTCGAGGCCTTTACCGAGTCGGTCTCTTTTGATGGCCGCCTGGCGAAATACGATATTCAGGGCAGCATTGCCCATGCCCGGATGTTGGGGAAGGCCGGGATCATCAGCCCGACAGAGGCCAGGGAGATCGTGGCCGGGTTGCGGGAGATCGCAGGGGAGATCGAGGCCGGAAAGGTGACCCTTGATCCGGCGTTAGAGGATGTCCATATGAACATCGAGGCCCTGCTGATCGAAAAGGTGGGGGAGGTGGGAGGCAAGCTCCATACCGGCCGCTCCCGCAATGATCAGGTGGCCCTGGACATCCGCCTCTACCTTCGAGAGCAGATCGATGCCCTGTGCCTCTTAATTCGCTCTCTGCAGTCGGCCCTCTTGGAGTTGGCAGAGGATAACCTGAGGACGATCCTCCCTGGCTACACCCACACCCAACGGGCCCAGCCCATCCTCCTGGCCCATCACCTCCTCGCCTATTTTGAGATGTTGGACCGGGACTGGGGACGCCTTGGCGACTGCCGACAAAGGGGGAATGTCTTGCCCCTCGGGGCCGGGGCCCTGGCCGGAACCAGCTTCCCCATCGATTCGGATTATGTCGCCCAGCTCCTGGGCTTTGCCCAGGTTGCGGAGAATAGCCTGGATGCAGTCTCGGATCGCGATTTCTCCCTGGAGTTTCTGGGCGCCGCCTCGATCTTGATGATGCACCTCTCCCGCCTCTGCGAGGAGATCATCCTCTGGTCTACGGCGGAGTTCGGCTTCCTCGATCTTCCCGATGCCTTTGCCACCGGATCGAGCATGATGCCGCAGAAAAAGAATCCCGATGTGGCCGAGCTGGTGAGGGGGAAATCGGGTCGCGTCTTCGGCAGCCTCTTCTCCTTGTTGGCTACCATGAAGGGTCTGCCTCTGAGCTACAATCGGGATCTGCAGGAGGATAAGGAGCCCCTCTTCGATGCCGTGGATACGGCCAAGGCCTGCCTGCAGATCCTCTCCCTGATGCTTCCGCAAATGAAAGTCCATAGAGAACGAATGCGGCAAGCTGCGGAGCAGGGATTTCTCAATGCCACCGATCTGGCCGATTACCTGGCGGGGAAGGGTCTGGCCTTTCGGTCCGCCCACGAGATGGTGGGTAGGATTGTCCGCTATTGCCTGCAGAAGGGGAAGGAGAAGATCGAGGATCTCAGCCTGGAGGAGTTCAAGGCCTTCTCCCCCCTCTTCGGCCCAGAGGTCTTTCAGTTCATCTCCCTGGAGGCCTGTGTCAATCGCCGACGGTCCTCCGGCGGCACCTCAGGGGAGAGGGTGGAGGCCGCACTCAAGGCAGCGAGAAGAAGGCTGAATCGCCCCGGGCCAGGTGAAGCTCCTCGCCCACCGGGCGGGGCTTCCCGGAAATGAAGTACATATCAATTTGTATTGTGCCCCTTGACCCCGCCCACCGGGCGGGGCTTGCGGGACACACCCCGGTCAAAGGGAAGACCAAGAGTTGACCTCTTCCTTTTCTTTTCAATCCCCTATGGGCAATCGATATTTCATCCTCGGCCTGAACCTCCTTCTCCTGGGGGCGACTCTCTTTGTCTCCTCCTGTGGCCGGAAGGCCCCCCCGGTGGTGCCTGAGTTGACGACTCCTTCGGCAGTGAGCCAGGTGACGGCGGTCAGCCGGGATAACCGGGCTTATCTGTCATGGTCCCGCCCTGCCAAGAGCCTGAAGGGAAAACCCGCCCGGGAGATCATGGAGTTCGAGATCTATCGACGGGAGGTGAAGCAAGAGGGGGCTGCCTTGCCGGCGACCCTGATCGCAAAGGTGAAGGCCAATCTGCCAGAGAACGCAAAGGTCAGTGGCGATTCCTATGAATTTGTCGATGATGGGGAAGGAAGGGGGTTGAGTTACGATCAGCAATATGCCTATCACCTTCGGGCGATCAATTTTGGCCAGGGACCGGGTCCTCCCTCCAAGGAGGTCATGGTCCGCATCAATCCCGGCCCCAACCCCCCCTCCTTCCTGAAGGCGATCGGGGGCGATCAGACCGTCTTCCTCTCCTGGGAGGCCCCCAGATTCAGGGCAGACGGGAAGGAGCTTACCTCGCCCCCCCTCTACAACCTTTATCGAGGAAAATCCCCCCAGTCCTACGATTCAAGGCCGATCAACACCCAGCCGATTGAGGGGCGGAGTTTCATCGACACCGGGCTGGCCAACGAGGTGAGCTATTACTATACCGTCAGGGCGATCGATCCCGAGCTTCCTTCCGGCCATGAAAGCCTGGAATCCAACGAGGCGGTGGCGATCCCCAGCGACACGACTCCCCCTTCGCGGCCCCGAAACCTGAGCGCAGCCCTTGCAGGAAAGGAGGTTCGGCTGGCCTGGGAGGCCAATCCCGAGGCGGACCTGGCAGGCTATTTCGTCTGCCGGAGCCTCTATCCAGGGGTGGGCTATATCCGCCTCAATCTCGTGCCCACCACCAAGGTGACCTTTGTGGACAAGAACATTCCCCCCGCTACCATCCTCTATTACGCAGTCTCCGCCGTGGATTCCTCCCCCCAACGCAATGAGAGTGGACTCTCTGAGGAAGTGAAGGTCGAAATCCCTTGAGGGCCGGCTTTCATTACCAGAATCCCTTTGACAAGGAGGGGGTAATGTGTTATCAAAAAAAAACCTTCCATCGGGGGGAGACCTTCTTGCTGAGGGGAAGCGAAATCCATGCACGACTTCCAATATCGTGAGGGCGAATTATACTGTGAGGAGGTGCCCGTCCGCCGAATTGCAGCGGAGATCGGGACCCCCTTCTATCTCTATAGCCACCATACCCTGCTCCATCACTTCCGCGTCTTCGATTCCGCCTTCTCCGCCATTCCCCATCTGGTCTGTTTTGCCTTGAAGGCCAATTCCAACCTGGCCATCCTTCGGATCTTTGCCAAGGAGGGATCAGGCGCCGATGTGGTCTCCGGGGGGGAGATCTACCGCGCGCTCAGGGCGGGCATCCCCGCCGACCGCATCGTCTATGCGGGGGTGGGGAAGAGTCGAGAGGAGATCGAGTTTGCCCTGAGATCGGGCATCCTCATGTTCAATGTGGAGTCCTCTCCGGAGTTGATTCTGATCAACCAGGTGGCGAAGGATCTGGGGACCCAGGCAAAAGTGGCCCTGCGGATCAACCCGGATGTGGATCCCCAGACCCACCCCTACATCGCCACCGGTTTGAAGAAGAACAAGTTCGGCATCGACATCGCCCGGGCCCTGGAGGAGTACCAGATGGCCGTGGAGCTGAGTCACATCGAGGTGATCGGGATACACCAGCACATCGGGTCTCAAATTATTGAAATCGCCCCCTTCGTAGACAGCCTGGTCAAGATGGCGGAGCTGATCCAGACCCTGCGGGGGCGCGGGATCCCCATCCAATATCTGGATGTGGGGGGCGGGTTGGGGATTACCTACTATAATGAAAACCCTCCCACGCCGCGGGTGTTCGCCGAGGCGCTGATCGCGGTGATCCAGGACTTGGGCTGCACGGTGGTGCTGGAGCCGGGGAGGGTGATTGTGGGCAATGCCGGGATCCTGGTCACCAAGGTGCTCTATCTCAAAAAGGCGTCCCAGAAGGACTTTGTGATCGTAGATGCGGGCATGAATGATCTGGTTCGGCCCAGCCTCTACGGCTCCTACCACTCGATCCAGCCCATCCGGCAGAGGGATGAGGAGGGGACCCTCACCGCGGATGTGGTGGGGCCCATCTGCGAGTCGGGAGATTTCCTGGCGAAGGACCGGAGGTTGCCACCCTTGGATCAGGGAGAGCTGCTGGCGGTGATGAGCGCAGGCGCCTATGGTTTCGCCATGTCCTCCACCTACAATTCCCGACCTCGGGTGCCAGAGGTGTTGGTGCACGGCGGGGAATTCCATCTCCTCCGCGAAAGGGAGACCTGGCTGGATTTGGTCCGCGGGGAGAGGATCCCCGCCTTCCTGGAATAGGCGTCCTTATGGAGAAGATTCGCTTCTGGAAGATGAATGGCAGCGGCAACGACTTCCTGGTGATCGATCGCCGGGATCAAGCCTTGATTGCCGATCCGTCAGGCTTCGCCCGGCAGGCCTGTCGGCGCAAGGTCTCGGTGGGGGCGGATGGAGTGCTGTTCCTGGAGGGATCGCAGAGGGCCGATTTCCGAATGCGTATCTTCAATGCCGACGGGAGTGAAGCGGAGATGTGTGGGAACGGGGCCAGGTGCATCGCCCGCTTTGCCTCTCTGCAAGGGATCGTGGGAGGGACGATGACCTTTGAGACCTTGGCGGGGATCGTGCAGGCTGAGGTCTCGGGAGAGCGGGTGAAGATCAGGATGGGCGAGCCGAAGGATCTGAGGCTGCACTGCAAGATCGAGGTGGATGGGGCGGAGCATCTCCTACATCACATCAATTCCGGGGTCCCTCATGCAGTATTGTTTTGCGAGGACCTGGAGGCCGTTGCGGTCAAAGACCTCGGCCGAAAGATCCGTTTCCACGAGTCCTTTCGCCCGGCGGGGACCAATGTCAATTTTATTACCGTGAAGGATTCCCATCACCTTGCCCTTCGGACCTACGAGCGGGGAGTGGAGGATGAGACCTTGGCCTGCGGCACCGGGTCAGTCGCCTCCGCCCTGATCTCTGCAGCCTTGGGGTTGGCCGACTCCCCCGTCTTCTTGCACACCCGGGGGGGAGAGGTCCTGGGCGTCTATTTTGTGCGGAGGGGACTGGAATTTGACGAGGTCTATATGGAAGGAAGCACGGCGGTGGCCTACGAGGGAGAGCTCTGGGAGGAGGCTCTGCGGTGAGTCCCAAGCCATGGATCCCAGGTGCTTAAACGAAGCGCGCTGCTTGCGGGGAGGGGGGAAGAGATGTTTAAAGGATCGATTGTTGCCATCGTAACCCCGTTCCAAAATGGGGAGGTCGACGAGAAAAGGCTGAAGGAGCTGATTGAGTTTCAGATTGCCAATGGCACAGATGGCATCGTTCCCTGCGGCACCACCGGAGAATCGGCCACCCTGACCCACGAGGAACACCATCGGGTCATCGACTTCACCATCAAGGTCGTGGATGGGAGGATCCCGGTGATTGCAGGAACCGGGTCCAACAGTACGGCAGAGTCCATTAGCCTCACCAGGCATGCCAAGGCCGCGGGCGCGGACGGCGCCCTCCTGATTACCCCCTACTATAACCGTCCCACCCAGAAAGGACTGGTTGCTCATTTCCGGGCGGTTGCCGAGGCGGTGGAGATTCCCATGATCATCTACAATGTTCCGACTCGCACCGGGGTCAATATGCTGCCGGAATCCATCGCGGAGCTGTGTACGATCCCGCACCTGGTGGGGGTCAAGGAGGCCAGCGGTTCGCTCCAACAAATCACCGAGTTGATCACCCTCTGCCAGGATAAGATCGCCGTCCTGTCAGGGGATGATTTCATCGTCATGCCGATCCTGTCGGTGGGAGGCAAGGGGGTCATCTCGGTGGTGGCCAATGTGGCCCCGCGCCTGATGGCCGATCTGGTGGATGCCTTTGAGGCGGGGGATTTTATGCGGGCCTCCCAGGTCCAGAGGGATGCCTTCCCCCTTTGCCAGGCGATGTTCCTGGAGACCAATCCCATCCCGGTGAAGACCGCCCTGGCCCTCATGGGAAAGATCGATGGAGAGCTGCGGCTCCCGCTGGTGGGGATGGCGGAGGGAAACCTCAAGAAGTTGAAGGAGGTTCTCGCAAGATATCGGCTGATCTGAAGCAGCCGGCAGGAAAGATGGCGCAGGAAATGCCGAACCTGCACCGAGCGAGAAGGAGGGACGGGATGATCAAGGTGGCAGTGACCGGGGCTGCGGGGAGGATGGGCTCGCGGATTATCGCCCTGCTGAAGGAGGATGAGGGCCTGCAATTGGTGGGGGCAACGGAGAAAGAGGGCCATCCGGCTGTGGGCAGGGACGCAGGGGAGGTGGCGGGGGTGGGTCCCTCGGGCATTCCCATCCTCCAGGATTTTGCACAGGTGATCGAGGGATGCGATGTGGCCGTCGATTTTACTGTACCTTCAGCCTCTCTCCGCCATGTAGAGATCACCTCGGCTGCGGGGAAGGCGATTGTGGTTGGGACGACAGGTTTCTCCAAGAATGAGGTGGAGCAGGTCCGGGGACTTGCCGCGCATTGTCCCTGTGTCCTTTGCCCCAACATGAGCGTGGGGGTCAATGTCCTCTTTAAGGTGCTGGAGGAGATCGCCCCCATCTTCGCCCATGGATATGATGTGGAGATCTCGGAGATCCATCATCGGTTCAAGAAGGATGCCCCTTCCGGCACCGCGTTGCGCATGGCCCAGATCATAGCGGCGGCCACGGGGAGAGACCTGGAGAAGGTGGGGATCTTTGGCCGCCAAGGAATCATTGGAGAGAGGCCCCGCGAGGAGATCGCCATCCACACCCTCAGGGCGGGCGATGTGGTGGGGGAGCACACGGTGATTTTTGGGGGCATGGGAGAGCGGGTGGAACTGACCCATCGGGCGGGAAGCCGGGACAATTTTGCGCGGGGTGCCCTGCGGGCGGCGAGGTTTGTGGTGCACGCCAACAATGGACTCTATGATATGTTGGATGTGCTGGGACTAAAATAGAGGAAGCGGCGGGGGCCTTTCCCGCCCGGCTCATTGCATTGGCTCGCTTGGCCGGAGCCTCCCTGGGGGGAGGGCTCGGGCGATGAACTTTACCATCGAGGAGGGATGATAGTGGAACCTGGGAAGGCGGAAAAGTGGTTCGTCAGTGCCTGGAATTACTTGCCGGAGGTCACCTCCGGTTTTCGATTTCCCCAGAAGATCAAGATCCACGATGTGACCTTGAGGGACGGAGAACAGCAGGCCGGGATTGAGTTCCGCAAAGAGGAGAAGGTGCGGATCGCCATCAAGCTGGCGGAGGCTGGCGTACACCGCATCGAGGCGGGAATGCCCGCAGTCTCCCCCGAGGACGAGGCGGCCATCAAGGAGATCGTGAAGTTGAACCTGGGCCCGGAGATCTTTGCCTTTTCCCGCTGCATGGTCCCCGATGTCAAAAGGGCCGTAGACTGTGGGGTCAAGGGGATCGTGGTGGAGGTCCCTTCTTCCCCCCACATCATTCAGTATGCATACAAGTGGCCCTTGCAGAAGGCGATCGATCTCTCCATTGAGGCGACCCGATTCGCAAAAGAACAGGGCCTGTACACGGTCTTCTTCCCCATCGACTCCTCCCGCTCCGATATGGGCTGGTACCTTGACCTCATCGAGAAGGTAGCCACCGAAGGGCACATGGATGCTTTAGCGGTGGTGGACACCTTTGGGGTTTGCTCTCCCCATGCCATCGGCTTCTGGATCAGCAAGATCAAAGAGCGGATCAAGAAACCCCTGGAGACCCATTTCCACGATGATTTTGGCATGGGGGTCGCTAACACCGTCATGGGCCTGGCCGCGGGGGCGGAGGTGGCCCATACGACCGTGACTGGCATCGGGGAGAGGGCAGGAAATTGCTCCTTCGAGGATCTGGTGCTCAGCCTCCTGACCATGTACGGACAGGATCTCGGCATTCGCTGCGAGGAATTCTATCCCCTTTCCAGGCTCATTCGGGAACTTTCAGGCCTCCAGATCCCTTCGAATCGGCCCATCGTGGGAGATTGGGTTTTCAACATCGAATCGGGCATCATCGCCTCCTGGTATCGCAACTGCGGGAAGGATCGTCCCACTGAACTCTTTCCCTTCCACTGGGGACTCGTGGGCCAGGGGCCGGCCGAGATCGTGTTGGGTAAGAATAGTGGCCTCGATTCCATCGCCACCTGGCTGGAGCGGATTGGGGAACGGGCCTCCGAGGAGGAGATTACCAAGATCCTTTCCCAGGTGAAGATGAAATCGCTGGAGAAAAAGGGCCTCCTGACCGAGGAGGAATTCCGGCAGATCGTGAGGCAAGTCAAGGAGGGGCGATAGATTGCGGAGCCCAAGAAGCGGAAAGGGGAGAACATGTCCAAGTACTTGAGATTTCGGACCGGGGGAGAGATCCGGTATGGGATCTTGGAGGGGGAGCGGGTGAGGATCCTGAAGGGCGATCCCTTTGAAGACCCGGAGATGACCGGCTCTGAGGTTTCCCTGAACGCGGTGCAGATCCTGGCGCCCTGCGACCCGTCCAAGATCGTCTGCGTCGGCCTCAATTATAGGGATCATGCGGCGGAGGTTGGCCAGGCCCTGCCGGAGGAGCCCCACATCTTCCTCAAGCCTCCTACGGCGGTCATCGGCCCGGGGGAACAGATCCTCCTGCCGCCCATGTCGGCCCGGGTGGATTACGAGGGGGAGTTGGCGGTGGTCATCAAGAAGAAGGCCAAGAACATCCCCCGAGAGGAGGCAGGGGAATATATCCTGGGCTATACCTGTTTTAACGATGTCACGGCGCGCGACTTGGTGGCCAAGGATAATGGCCCGCTGCGGGCCAAGATCTTCGATACCTTTGCGGCCTTCGGCCCCCACATTGTCACCGATATTGATCCGCTGGGGCTGGCGATCAAGACCTATCTCAACGGCGAGGTGAGACAATCCTCCAATACGGCCCACCTGATTTTCGATCCCTTCCATCTGGTGAGCTTCATCTCCTCCGTCCTGACCCTGCTCCCCGGGGACATCATCTCCACGGGCACGCCTTCAGGCATCGGGCCTATGAAGGCCGGGGATGTGGTGGAGGTAGAGATCGAGAAGATTGGTCGCCTGAAGAACCTGGTGGCGCAACCTTAGAGGAAAGGCAAGAGATGGATCAACGATTTGGACAGGCCAAGCGATTGCAGGCACTGCCTCCCTATCTCTTTGCGGAGCTTGATCGCTTGAAGCAAGAAGCCGCCAAACGGGGAATGGACATCATCAACTTGGGCATTGGAGATCCGGACCTCCCCACCCCCTCCCACATCGTAGAGAAATTGGCCGCGGCGGCTGTCGATGCCCGGAATCACCAGTATCCGTCCTATGAGGGCATGCTCTCTTTTCGGCAGGCGGTGGCCGATTGGTATGACAGGAGATTTGGGGTGAAGCTGAATGCCGAGGCTGAGGTGCTGAGCCTGATTGGATCCAAAGAGGGGATTGGCCACATCCCCTTGGCCTTCATTGATCCCGGTGATTTCGTACTGGTTCCAGATCCGGGATACCCCGTCTATCAGGCAGGGACAGTTCTAGCAGGGGGCATCCCTCACTTCATGCCCATCATGAGAGCCAATGGCTACCTGCCGGATTTCCAACAGGTTCCCCGGGAGGTCCTCGGGAAGGCAAAGATGATCTTCATCAATTACCCGAATAATCCCACCGCCTCCGTGGCCTCCCTGGATTTCTTCCGCCAGGCAGTGGAGCTGGCAAGCAGACACGGCCTCATCCTGTGTCATGATGCTGCCTATTCGGAGATCTGTTTCGATGGCTATCGCCCCCCCAGCATCTTGCAGGTGGAGGGTGCCAAAGAGGTGGCAGTGGAATTCCACTCCCTCTCCAAGACCTACAACATGACCGGGTGGAGGATCGGTTTCGCCGTGGGGAACGCCCAGATCCTGTCCGGGTTGGGCAGGGTCAAGACCAACCTGGACTCCGGGGTGTTTCAAGCGGTGCAATATGCAGGGATAGCCGCTTTGAATGGCCCTCAGGATTCCCTGGAGAAGGCCAGGTTAACCTTTCAGGGTCGTCGGGATGCCCTGGTGAGGGGCCTGCGCGAGATGGGATGGGAAATAGACCCACCCCAGGCCAGCTTCTATGCCTGGATCCCGGTCCCCAAGGGATTCACCTCGGCCGAATTCACGGCAACCCTCTTAGAGCAGACCGGGATCGTTGTGACCCCGGGAAACGGATTTGGCCAGCACGGAGAGGGATTCTTCCGGGTTGCCCTCACGGTTCCCGAACCGCGCATCGAGGAGGCAGTAGAGCGCATCCGGGGGATTGGCATCCGGGAGAAGGCTTGTCGGGCTTAGTTGTGTGAGGCTGGGGTTGGACAAGATCCTGATCGAGGGTTTGCAATTCTATGGTTACCACGGCGTCTCCGAGGCCGAAAGAGGCCTGGGGGGGCACTATCAGGTCGATCTGGAGATCTCCTATGATCTCTCCCGGGCGGCTCAAAGCGATGCCCTCGCTGATACCATTGATTACGGGCAGGTATGTCGGCTGGTGCAGAAGATAGGGCAGGAGAGTCAGCACCTGCTCCTGGAATCCTTGGCCGAGGCTATGGCAGCGGCGATCCTGGAAGTGTTTCCAGCGCAGGGACTAATGATCCGCCTTAGGAAACGATGCCCTCCCCTTGATTCTCGCCTCGACTTTGTGGGGGTGGAGATTAGGAGAGGTCGCCTTGCCTAAGTGCGCCCTCTTATAATTTCGGTTACGTATTCGGGATTGATGGAGCGCCATAGGGGCGTAAGCCCCTGTGGAAGTGCTCCGTTTCCGGGAAATAGTATGTTACAGCATTTATGAAACGGAGAACTAAGGTCTATCTGGGGATCGGTTCGAATCAGGGCGACCGGTTAGGACACTGCCAGGAGGCCCTGCGCCGCCTCTTGGCGATCGAGGGATTTCGCCTGATCCGCACCTCTTCAGCTTATGAGACCGAACCGGTGGGAGAGGGATTTGGAGGCTGGTTCGTCAATGCCGTCGCCGAGGGAGAAACGGATCTGGCCCCCAGTTCACTCTTGCGGGGCCTGAAACGGATTGAAAGGGCCATGGGAAAATCAGGGGGGGCAAGGCCGGCGGATCGTCCCATCGATCTCGATCTCTTGTTTTATGGAGACCTCCTCCTGGAGTCGGAATCGCTCATCGTCCCTCATCCCCGACTGCACCAGCGGCGATTCGTGCTGGTCCCTCTATCGGAGTTGGCCGGCCAGCAGGTGCATCCCAGGCTGGGGAAGACGGTGAAGGCCTTATTGGTGGACCTCGAGGATCCTCATCAAGTAAGGAGGATGGAGGGCCCACTCTGGGAAATCCCTTGATCCCCTGAGGGAGGGGGGGGAGGGCTTTTCAGGGAGGTGCAACAGAGGAAAGCGAAACCAGGGCCCGCTTGGATCCCAGGAATTGGGACCGAGACGGGTCTTTCGGGGGAAGGCGACAAATTGTGATTTGTGGTCCGCCAGAGGACGGGAAATCCTGCCTCGAGGTGGGCGGATTTTTGAATTGAGGCGTTGGCCATTAGCCCCCGGATCCGTCCGAGGGGCTGTTTTTTTTGGGGGGGTGGGAAGATCCAT
>Ga0315285_10002751_pt1 | contig 18400 bp, 21 predicted proteins | sample YL17G09_36_MG_FD_203698 | JGI IMG/M metagenome (GOLD analysis project Ga0315285, IMG submission 203698) | Sediment microbial communities from Yellowstone Lake, YNP, Wyoming, USA - YL17G09_36 | ecosystem: Environmental > Aquatic > Freshwater > Lake > Sediment | place: USA: Wyoming | collected... | reverse complement strand
TCTCAGTTTCAGATATTTTGTAATCGGCGGAACACCCTTCGCATCAGCAAATTTTTCGAGCTTCAATACTATTTCAATTATTAAGAATTTTCTAATTTATTTACCTTTATCGGTTTTTACTCCTGACCAAATCGAAATAATAAGCCACTTATTTCTAAAAAATACTTTTTATTTCATTATTATATTATATATTATCAAATTAATTTATCAGCTTTACCAAATTATTTTCAGAAAATTTTTTGACTACATTACCAAATTATTTTCAGAAAAATTCATCTTGATTTGAGTAATATACGAATTAATTCGCTTATTAGCAATCTCACAATACTTAGGATTGATTTCTATCTTAATATAATTCCTACTAGTTTCTAATCAATCACCACAATATATCTTATTCAATTCAAGCATTATATTACTACTAAATTTGCTTCACCAATTAAGGGATATAATTCATCTATAGCCGATGCTGTCCCAATTTTCTGTATAATCATATCATCTACAGGGGTAGGTAAAACTGTGGTTAGATTAGGCACGTCATTTATAAGCCATACGATAGCTCCAATGGTAAATTCTGCATCGGGTATGGTAACGGGCTTCGTTGTGGTTACTCGTATCCTGTCGCCTTCATTACCGGTCTCAATTGCGATTAAATCAACCCGCTGAACTCCTGAATTATATATTTTCTTATTATCATCAATATAAACGCCTCCAATATTGATATTCTCACCGCAAATCCGGGTATCATAATACGAGACGGCAGCAGCTCCAATAACTCTCCCGCCCCGACCTTTTTCAAGGAAAAAAGCAAGGTGCTTTTTCTGCACTTTTGTAATATCACTTATAAATCCAGTAGGCACTATTCCCTCAGTTTTAAGTTTTAAGTTTTAAGTTTTAAGTTTTAAGTTTTAAGTTTTAAGTTTTAAGTTTTAAGTTGACCATTATTTAAACTCCTTCCGCAAGAGCTCTCACAAAAGCTTCGGTTTCTATAATTTCAGTTTTAATACCCATTTTTATTGACATCAAAACTGCTCGGTATAAATGATATTGTAATATTTCGGGTGGAATATCTCTTGCATAAGGCAGGAATTCGATTCCCCAATTAATCGCAAGAAAATCGCCCACATTGTCAATTGTGATGCCCATTTCGAATAAATATTTCGGTTTATAAAGTGCTTGATTATATTTGGAAAATGTCACAGAAGCGGCATAAGAAACTACAGAGACCATATTTTCGTAATTTTCTTGTTGCAAAGTAAAAATCAATGGATTTAAGAAATCTATAGCAAGGGCTTCGGTTTTATAAGAACCCAATTCAATTTCCGGAGTATCGGGAATACTCCACCAACATAAACCATCATTAAATTCTACAAATTCATGTAATTTAATTGGCTGTAACCCATCGAAACCGGCAATTGAATCCATATAATATAATTTATTATTGAAAAAGCCGCCCATATCCATATAAACAAATGCATAGTTTCCACCAAAAGAAAATAAATGATAATGGTATTGTTCCATTTGAGTTGGTAAATTGTGAAAGACTGCCTTAAATTCAAAATCCATCTCAGCCATCGAGCCGGTTTCTTTATATACCATCTCACTATTATCATTACTGCCCATTCCTTTAATATTACCTTGTGCCTTCCTAATAACCCGCTCACCATCCTCAAACTCAATATTTTTCTCTTCGACAGCGGAGTTTAAATCCACATTTATTTCGGATTCCGGCTCGAAAATATTATTAAATTCAATATCAAAAAAGCCTCTTTCTTTAATCGGAAATCGTAATTTACAATAGCTTGATTCGGTAATTGCACGCAGATAATCCCACATATTATCATAATCAAATAATGTCGGTGCATCCTTTTCTTTAACCAAAAAACCACCGATTTGCTTGTTTAAATCCCATAAATGACCCGATTGAACATCGCAGACATAGCCAATGAAATACAAATCCTCATAAGTCAAATCAGCGCCATAATAATGAGTATTATTATGAATATATTGACCATGAAAAGCCCAATGGAAAAATGCTGAATTGATAATTTCCACACCAACATCATAACGCATAAATTGACTGCCAATCACACCACATAAATACCGGATTGCATAATCCAGATTTTGAATATTTAAAAACCATGCCTCAGCTAGAAATGGTAAATCCTGAGTATTTTGAAATGTCCCACAATCCACTTTTGCATGAATATCGCCATCATAAGTCCACACAAGGTCGAATGCCATATATCTTTTATAATAGCCATAATAATTGACATCAGCAAGGAAAAACCGGATAAAACGTGAAATATCCATTGGCTCTATATTTTCCAGTATAACTTTAATTAAGCTGACAACTGTAATTTCCTTTTTAATGCCATCCATTGTAATTGTGGTTTTGCTTTTAATCGAGCGTTTCTGGCAGCCGATAAATATTGGTAATAAATCGCCACCCGAACCTTTGTCAGTCTTTAAAATGAAAACATTTGTCAAATCGAAATATTTTTTATATTCTTCCTCACCATTGAGCGGAATACCGTTAATTTCAATCACCGGAACGGTTATTACGCCTGCCTTCGACATAATCGGTTGTGTGATATATTCAATCAAATCCCACGGCAGCCAGCGTAGATCGAACTCGATTTTCAAATCTTCAGCGGCAATAATCCCAATCGGTAAATCACCAGGGAATTTTTTTTCCAAATCATCGATAACATTCACAGCTTCAGCAGGAATTTCTTCGCTCGACCACAAATCCTCACGATATTCAGACGGATAATCCGCAGGAATAATCTCCAATCGCCATTTCCATGTCGCTTCCGACCATTCCTTAAAATATTTAGTATTGCGTCCCAATTTTAAGTTTTAAGTTTTAAGTTTTAAGTTTTAAGTTAACCATTAACAATTAATTATAAGGATCAGTATCTATATAAATAATATCGCTTTGAATGCCTCTGATATATTCAATTTCCTCAATAATAACACAGGCGATACAATAAAAATAATATCTACGACTATTCCATGCAAATGTAACTAGTGGAGGATTATCATTTAAACCATGCGTAATAAATGAATTTGCCGGAGCCCCTAAATCAACCTCACATGAAACAATATAATAAGTATCAGCGCCGTCAACTGTGTCCCATGAATAAGTAATATAATCCGTATCATCATTAAAAATTAAAGTGGGATTCATTACCTTACCAAGTGTCCCAGCTCTCAAATAATCAATTGCCGTGCTCCATGCGGATGCTCCACCGGTTGAGTTTTTTGCCCTTACTCTGAATTTATGGCTTCCTGCACCCGGCGTAAAAGTTGTGGAGGTTGCCGCAATTGTTGAAATCGTTACCCATGTCGTTCCATTATCCTGCGACTGTGCTAATTCATAACTCGTAGCGCCTTCCACCGCATTCCATGTGAAAATAAAGGTTAAGTTTATCCCCTCATGAAATGCCAAACCTGCCGGTGCATCCAATAATGTAAATAATTCCGTAATATCGACATGCTCTCTCGTGCGAAATGTCTGACTAAAATCCTCGCTTCCACTCTCAAATTGCGGTGATTTACTCTCTTCGATTTTCTCGACTTTAATCGGTAGAATCAAATCCCAGAAACTGCCGGCATCGAATTTCCTATTCAATCCTGTATCATAAAACCAGATATATTTTTTCAGCAAAACCTGTTTCAATGTCAAAAAATTCAGATATGAATTATAAGGACTTCCTTCAGCTTCCGGCTCGATTAATATCGGGGCATATTTCACATTAAAAAGCAGATTCTCGAATCGTGTGGCTTTGATTCCGCCACCAACCGTTTCCACATCCTCACCGCTTTTCTCGAATGACGGCTCGACACCAGCCACATACATGGTAACTTCCATATAACCAGCTTCATCCACATCATCGGTATCCGTCCCCCGTATTTTTAATTCATCAATATTCATAATCACCTCATTTTTGGGTTTTGGATTTTGTTCCCCCAGAACCCAGATGCTAACCCCAAAACCCTAATTATTAATTCATTCCTAACACATGGACATCCTGATTAATTGTAATCTCCTGGTAAATGATATTATAACCCAGCCGAATAGCTATTCCGAGCTCGATTCGGGCGCCATTCGAATCCTTCCAATCCTTCAACATATAAATATTATCGCATTTCAATAACTCGGTTATACATATCCTCATTGTTTTACTCCATTCAGTTCCATGCGGTACATGCCGCATCGGATTAACCGTTGCAAAACCCTCATTTCGCAGAATCCGTTCAGCAGCTTTAAATTTCTTATAAGTCTTATAATAATTGAGTCCCGTCACTTTTCCTGATATGTAAATATATTCCATTTCAATTTTAAGTTTTAAGTTTTAAGTTTTAAGTTTTAAGTTACTGCCGACTGTCGAATAACGACTAACGACTGATTAAACTTTGTTTAATGCCATTCTTTTTACCGATTCAATCTCAGCGATAATCGAACCGGTCTCAGCTCGCATCTCGCCTTCGAATTGAAATTTCACCTGCAACTCCTTGCGGAATCGTGACAACTTTTCATCCGATTTTTTGATGTCTTCCTTCAAAGATTTAATTTCAAATCGTAGAACATCTGTCTGCCGTTCAACTGCCATTGTGACATTATCCCTGAAGAGCCGGTCATTATTGAGCAGATTCTCGATGATTTCCCGCTCTCTCAAAAAATGCTTTTTATCGGATTCCATTTGAGCCACAATTTTTTCCCGTACTAAGAATTGGGGTTTTGGGTATAGGGTTTTGGGCTTAGATTCTAAGACCCCAGACCCCAGACCCCAGACCCCATACCCCAGTGCCTCACTGTAAAATTTCTGTACCAAATCCTGTCGGTGAATCCGGATATGCTCCTCAATAGTCGTATTTTCAGTATTGATATATGTAAGGTCTTTAGCGATTCGCTTTGTTGTCGTAGCATTAACGATAAATTCCTCGCCTTCCTCATTCACTTGGATAAGTTTCTTTTTACCTGAAATTAAACCACCGGTTGCGAATGGTTGTATTGATTGAATTGCTGACATTAAAGCCATAACCGCAGCGTATGCAAGTGGTGCCATAATTAAATTTAGAGGAAAAGGATAATCCGCTGACGTAGTTGCCATAGCTTTAAAAGCCATCATTGAAACATAAGCTTTTGTAGATTCAAATGCCGTATTCCAAGCTGCTTTTGCCCAATTACCTTCCATAATTCCCATTTGAGCAAACATTGCTCCGGCATTCAACATCATTTGGTCACGCATTTCAGCATCATTTTGCACTAATTGGTCTTTAATAGTTTGACTATTTCCAGAGCCATCTTTTTCAACTTTAATCAAACTTTTCTGCAAGGTCATTTGATTTTTTATCATTTTATTAATTGCAGTTTGACCATCAGTCACCATTACGGTAAATGTTGCACCGACTGCCTTTTTCATAATATCCCAGAACTTCACTTGCGTTCCGGCATTTGCTTTTGCCAAATCCGCTGCAATTTTATTATGTTCTTTGTGGAGCTCGGTGACTCGTTTGAAATATTCTTTTGAACTGATTTCCTTTTTCTGTAGCGATGTCCTTAAATCAATGACTTCCTTTTCGTTTGCACTTCGCTGCGACTCCAAATCCTTAATAGCCAACTCATCCTTCTTTTGTATCAATACCTCCTGGCAGGCAACTGCAATATCCAATTGATACTGCGAAGCTGCACGATATAAAGCACTCGTCCGGTTAAGATAATCCTCTTCGATTTGAGCTTTTTTTAATGTAAAATCCCGCTCAGCATCGAGCATTACCGATTGATTGCCCTGTGCTTTTTGGAGCTCTTCACGATATTGCTTTTCAGCTTCGAATATTGCAATTTCCCTCGACCGAATCGCAGTATCCTGAATTGAATTGATTTTTGCCAGTTTAATCTTATCATCCGATTCCCGATTAAGTTTTTCGATATTTAGATTTAAAGCTTGATATGCGGTTAATATGGATGGGTCATTCGCAATCGCATCGGCACGGGCTTTATTGACGGCTTCCTGCTGTGTTTTAATAGCATCGGGAGAGCCACCTTCTGCCTGCATTTTCCATAATAATTGCTGTTGCTTCTGATATTGTTCATTTTTCGATAGAAGCTCTGCAATTTCCTTTTCATTCTGCTTTTTTAGAAGTTCTAATCGTAAATTACCTGTGACCACCAACGCTTTAGTATAATTATCTCCTTGTAGATTGGGCTGGTATGTTTCCTGCAGGGCAATTTTCTTTTGAATCAAATCTATTTCGCTATTAAGAATATCATCCGCTTTTTTCTTTTGAGTTTCAATTGCCTGTTTGGTATATTTCACATCGATTTCATGGATTTTATCTTCACCGGATTTTGCTATAAGTTCTTTATCAATTTGAACATCTTTTAAATATTGAGTTCGCTCAGTTTCATTGATGTCGGTTTTAGATTTTATTTCATCATATTTTCGTTTGAGTTCATTTAATTTATTTTCGGTATCATTTTTCGATGCTTGTAATTCTTTTTTATATTGGTCATCTATAGTATTTAATAATAAATCGCCTTTCTTTTTCTCTAAATCATCCTCATATTTAGCAATTTCATCTTTATAGCTTTTAATTTTAGATTTTTCATCTCCTGTTGGGGTCGGCTCGACTCCACCGGTTGTTTTTGTTTTTAGTTCTGTCTCAACAATAAATCTTAATTTTTTTTCTTTTATTTTCGGGGTCATTGCCAGTGCTGCTGCTATTAATGCATTATAATCCTGAAAACCTTTTATTCCTTGCTTATAAGTATTATATACCTCGGTAAAATTTTGTTCTATTTCCGCTTTGGTTTTTTTTGCGCCTTTCACCCATTCCAATGATGCTATATATCTACCTTGATTATCTTTTTTATAAACCGTTTCCATTTTACCTGCATGTTCTATTCCGATATTTTCCAAGTCGGCACAGTATTGTTTAAATGCAAGTTTATGACTAACATTTGCAGCTTCCGATTCATATTGTTTTTCGATTTGAATGCTTAATTCTTTCTCTCTCAATCTTGCTAAATCAATTTCAAATTCACTTATTTCAACTCTTAAACCTTTAATTCTTTTATCTACTAACCCAGCCCCAATTTCCAATTTATTAAAAGCAATTGCCGTATTTTCCGCACCTTCGATAACTCCCGGAAATTCTTTTTTCAATTCAACTTGAGTTTCTTTTAATTCCCTTTGCTCTTTAGCAGTTAATTTTGATGCACCACCAAGTTCCTCAGCTTTTTTACTTAATCTTCCATATTCTATAACTAAATCCTGATTATGTTTTGTAAATTTCTTAGTTTCAACGCCCGAAAGTCCCATTTCATTTTTGACTTTTTCAAGATTTTTTGCATGGTCGCCAGTTAAATTTATTGTTGATGGATAAGTATTATTCAGTTCACCCATAACATTATTTAATTCAATTTCTACTGCGGAAGTATCCTTTCCTGCTTTTTTTAATTTATCTCGTTTTGCAATAAGTGCTTCATATTTGGCAATCAAACTAATATTTACTTTTTCAGTTTCCTGTGATTCCTGATTGAGTTTTTTCTGTTCCTCAATATTTTTAATTGATTCCTGAGTATCTTTTAATTTCGATTCGGCAGATTGATAATATTTATCAGAAAGTAATTTAACTCCGACTGCCAATGCTGTAATCCCTGCAATCGCTAAAAATACCGGATTCACGAGCATCGCAGCACCGAATGCAATAGTTGCCGCCATTGCTGCGGATGTTGCAAATGTATAAATACCGAATCCAACGGCAGCGGCAATTATAGCTGGTGCAAACGGTTTTAATGCGCTTACCATAAATTGAAATGCCGGACCCACCTGAGTTGCAACCGATTGAATTGCCGGCACGACTTTTTCACCGATAAAAACAAATACTGGGGTTAATCCCTGAACAATTCCTGCACCAACCGAAGTTTTCAATGCTTTGAAAGACATCTCGAATCGCTCCATACTTCCGAGCGGTCCCTTTGCCTGCTCTCTTAATGTCTCAAATGTAGGACCAAGGGTCTTCATTGCAGTTGCCGCCATTAAAGCGGGGTCGGTAATTCCCTTCAATGCCGTAGCCAAAGCCGGAAATTGCATTTTCAACCGTCCAAGATTTGCCATTCCTTCGGGGTCGGTAATTCCTCTCGTAAATACCCGAATCGCCATTTCACCTGAGACTAAACCTTTTGATGCTTTTTCGACACCAATTGCCAATTGCACGACATCTTCATTTGTCTTACCAAAAGCACCGCCGACACCTGCGGCAACCGCAGATAACTCTTTAATTCTTCCGATTGGTACGGCAAAATCAAAACCAAGTTTTTTTGCAAAAGCTCCGGTTGAAACCATTTGCTTTTCAAGTCCCTCACCCGCAAGTCCTGCCTGCCGAAATCCAAGTTCCATCTGCTCGGTTATTAAAAGATAATTTTTGCCGGCTTCTAAAATACTTTCCAATCCACCAAAAATTCCCTGAGCTCCACCAAATAAAGCGGCACCTCCTGCAAATCCGATGGCAGTTTTAAAAACATCACCAATTGCGGTTTTGGTTTTATGCAACTGCGGAACAATACCATCATGCAGACCTTTGCCGGCTCTTTCACCTGCATTTTTACCGGCACTTCCAAGTCCCTCAAATTCTGCTGCAGTTTTTTTACTTTCTACTTGAATTGTTCTAAGTGCGGAATTAAATTTGGCTTCATCGATGGGGGAGACTTTGGCGCCCATTGACTCCATAGTGGATTTCATAGCCGTTGTAATTCGGGTGAACCGCTCGGCATCCAGTAATGGTATTAATTTTATAATTAAACTAACTTCAGCCATATCTTACTCAAATTCTAAATTATAATATCTAAATTCTAAACCCAAAACCCAAAACCCAAAACCCAGAATTAATAATTTATTGCTTTCAAACCTGTCAGATAATCAAAAACATCTGATGCAGGAACTTCCTTATAAAGCCGTTCATAATCCTGAAAATTACCATTCGCTGCATATTGACAAAAGATTTTATGATTCCACTCAGTTCCTTTTGCCATACCATCCGACTCGACTGTCGGTATGAGATTAAAAGCGTTCCAAAACTTCTTTTCTTTTTCATCAGCCGGCTTTTTAACTGTCCATGCCGGCAGCTCCATTAGGTAATCAATTTTCGTCTGCTCAGATTTTAAGATTAATTCGAAAGGAGTTTACAGCTTCCTCGATGTCAGTATAATCCTGTTCACGCCAGAATTTATCGCTGAGCGGCTTTTCAAGATATTTAGCCTGTTCGGGTGTCAATCCTTTAGTGCTGTAAATCATTTTAAACATCCTTACCGGCAATGTTATATTTATCATCTTTATCTCACCTAAGAATTTTTCATTTTTCAAAAGAAATTCCGGATTTGTAATTTCTTTTTTGCCATCAATTTCAGGTAATCCCTCAACATGTTTATAATAATCGGCATACTTTTTATCGAGTTTTGTCAATTCATACATAAATTCGCTGCGGATTTTTAATAAAGAATCAGTGACTTCAAGCGAAGGTCTCCGGAAGAAAACTTCAAATTCCTTTTCATTTCCTTCGGTATCATTATAATACAAAACCACTGAATTGCGTTTCAGTGGATTTCTGATTATTTCTTGCGGTAAGGATTCCACTCCTTCGTAATTCGTTTCATCAAATTCGTCCATAATAACTCCAAAAAAATAGTTTATAAAGTTAATTAGTAATTAAAAAATTACCGGATACTGGGAGTTATGAACGCTTCCAGCATCCGGCGTCGGTCCCGAAACTAAGCCGCTTCGGCAATCCATTCTCTTAAGAAGCAATAACCTTTCTCGATAGTCTTTTCGGCAACTGTTAGAATTACATTATCCTGCAATGCCGTCGGCACTACGAGGTCGTATTCTGTAAATTTACCTTCGAATACCAGAGTCGGTTTTGCCCAATCGCTTGCAACCTGATTCAATCCGCCGGAAGTTGATTTAATAACTCCCACTGCATAATGGCATAAATATTTTGATTCTGCGGAGTCATAAGCTCCGATAATCTCAACAAATACCAAATTGTCGATGTCAGTTCCCCCCATTTCAACGCCAGTCTCATGTGTCCATTTAGGAAGTTTTGACTGAGCTGCAGTCTTCATTGCCACAGCATTCAGGAAGCCAATTAAATCGCCTCCAAGCTGATAATTATCCCAAGTCACCTGCAATGTGCCATCATCCTGCGGTTCGGGTTTTGTACCCTGCATCAAATTTAATTTCAATGCAGCATCTGCCAAAACCGCCGCTGGAGTTTCACCGTCGAGCTGAACGAACGAATAATCGTCATCCCCTTTTTTTAAACGGAAAAAGTAAGCTAATCCCTTACCACCCGCTAAATAGCTATCTGCCATCTTCCCCTCACTTTCATTAATTGATTATTTTTAATTTATTATTTTTAATTCGTAATTAGTAATTAGTAATTAATAATTAATCGCTCCACTTATTCACCCCAAATTCAATCACAACTTTTTCAAGATATATCGAGCCGCCGTAACTCTGACCGACCATTGTATCCCTGTAAATTTTAGCATGAACTTCATTCACTCCGATTGCTGCAGAACTTATTGTCAATGTAAGTTCATCTGTCACATATCGAAGCAAACTTAAAGTTAAGATTTTCGAAACATAAGTAATCGTACCAATTACCTGATTCAAAGGGTCAGCATCCTGATAAGCTCTTGCTCCAATTCCTAATCTTACAATATCGGAAACTCCAGGAGTTGGCATAGTTGAACTCGCTCTGAATTTAAATCTGATATTAACCGTGCCACCATCATAAGAATCCGGTAAATCAAATTTCAAATTTGCTACTTCGGCAGCTACCGGAGTATTTTTAAATTCAATCCCAAAACTTACAAAATAAGGCGAGGCATTAAATTCGAGAAGGTTACTTCCACAAGTTCCCTCCTCATTGGAATTATTGCAATTGGATATATCATATGCATCTTTAATTATTGTCTGATTCCGCTTGGAAAAATCATCCTTATCGATAACCGACCATTTACCTTCGCTTGCATCCCAGACGAAGATGCAATCCAAAGCATCCTGCATTTCGGTAATTACAGGTAAATCCCCGAGGTCGAATCCCTCGAGGATATACCCTTTTTCAGAATCATATTTCAGATATTTCTTCATAGCTTTTGGGTTTTGGGTTTTGGATTTAGAGCCTATACCCTAAACCCTATACCCTATACCCAATTTCCCTTTATGGTCTTAAAATTAAATATTGATTATAATAAGCGTTCGTATCCTCAGACCCATTTGTATATTTGTGATGATGCGTCTTTATTCTTAAATATTCTATACCCGGATATGAATTCGCTAACCCTCGTACGACAAAACTCTTATAAGGTAATGTAGATGTAAATGTCGTCGATGTGTTAAATGACAAAGTATCATAAGCGATTGTTACGATATAATTGGCATATTTGGCATCAATTGCCATTTCAAAATACCCTGAATCCGTATTGAATACACCAGTCGTGATCTCAGCCCACGTCGCGAACCTTAAATCCTTCCATGCAGAAGTATCGGTCACAACCGTTCCTGTATTAATGGATTTACCCCCGAAAAATACCTGCCTGCTGCCTGCGTATGCAATTAATACGATTACCAAACTCATTATAACAATGAGCAATGTTTTTGATTTTTTCATTTCAACCTCTCTATTATTAAAAATGTTATTTAATTGTCAATTGTTAATGGTCAATGGTTAATGAAAAAATTGAACATTAACCATTAACCATTTACCATTATATCTTTTTCGCATCTGCCGCATGATAACCCAAGAACAGGATGGCTATCCATTGCAGCATATCGCCGATTGGCTTTGCCTCGGGAACATTGATGCTCAATAAAGCGCCGGCAGAATAAAGCAATCCAGCCAATAAGGTCTTCCAATTACTTTTAATTTTTTCCCACATCTTAATCAACTCCTTTTTTTGTGTATAAATTAGAACAAATAAATAAATTATATTTATAATCATGTCTATATTTTTCAATATAAACCATATTTTCTCCAATGCCGATGTATCATTCTTTTCATCAATAATCTCCTGTATTAAAGATTTATATTCCCGATTATGAATCTCCTGGAATATCTGTTTCGGCTTCGGTAGAACCGGCTTATTAATAACCGGCTCACTCCAATCTATTTCCGGAATTTTGTTCGTATCCAATTCCATCCCTTTCGAATAATTCCCATAACTTTATTCACAGGCACTTCGATTTGCATTTCACCAGGCATCCGCATTTTAATAGGATTTGGGTTTTGGGTATAGGGTTTTGGATTTTGTTTTCCCAAACCCAAACACCCAGACCCCAGACCCCCTTTATATGTTTTTACGACTCGTCTCTTCATAATTTTTTATTTTTTATTGATTATTTTTAATTAACAATTATTTAGCTGTCGTTTTATCCCATCGTGCCTTCCATTGCCGGACATCATAATGCACCCAATCATCATAAAGCCCGAGTCCACCCTGAGCAATTATCCCTTTCTCGATTAAATGATCGATGATATTCCTCAACTCGAGCGGCTTGAATAATTTCACCTTAATATCCGCTGCTATCGCTTTCATATGGAATGAATTTTTCTCGCCTCCACATTCCTTATTATGAGCCGGTGTCCGGTAACCACTCACAATGACAATCGGTAAATCGAATCCATAATCACTTTGGATTGAATCCCGAATTTTCTGTAAATTATTTGCCATGATTTGTACATTGCCCAGATATTGCTCAGGCACCGGAGTGCCATCATGACAAGCAAATTCCTCGAGTTTAAAATTTTTTGTTAAGTTCATAATCACCTCAGTTTTAAGTTTTAAGTTTTAAGTTTTAAGTTTTAAGTTTTAAGTTTTCATTAACCATTTATATTTTAAAAAATGCCCTGGCAACACTTGCGATAACTACTAATATTCCACTAATTATCCCAACTTTGTACCAAATTGTTCTATGCTCTTTTTCATGCTCTCTCTTCCAGATTTTATCATCTTCGCAAAATTCTTCGAATGAATTAATAAGATTACCGACTCGTTCATAGAGAACAGCCATCGTAATTTTACCATTATCTTCTACATTTGCCATAATCCGTATTTCTTTTTAATTTCAATTTCTTTTGCTTTTAGTTGATTAATTTCAACATTATTGTTATTTGTTGTCAACTCCCATAAAGCATTGAGTTTCGCTGAATAAGTAACTCCATTTTCAGACATAGCTTTTTCAAATTCTGATTTTCTGTTTTCATATTCAATTTGATTTATGATATTTTGCCGAGCTAATTCAATTTGCTCATTTTCAGATAAAAGATATGAATCCTCAGTAAAAATAATTTCATAAATTTTCCAATTTTCATCTTTAAATTGGAAAATTGATTGTTCTTTATTAAATTCTTTATATATCAATTCGAGTATCATAATATCCTTAATAAGTAATTACAACTGCAATACCATTAGCACCGTTGCCACCTGCACCGGAATTATAAGTTGGAGAAAGACAAGCTCCTCCTCCACCTCCACCAGCTCCATATATACCCCCATTACCTCCATTACCAGCGACAGTAGTTTTACTTGAAGCTCCTCCTCCACCTCCAGCACCACCTAATGGATTATTTGCTGTTACTGGAGTTCCTGCTCCGGCATTTCTTCCTGAACCTGTTGTACCAGCTATTCCACCTGCAGGCGGGGTAACTTGGATATAAGAACCTATTCCTCCTGTACCACCATTATATATACTATTAGAACTATCAATTGCACCACCCCCAGCTCCTGAACCGGGTCCGAATGGACAACCTAATTCACCTGATTGGGATGAACTACCATCACCACCAGTAGATAAAGGATTTAATCCACCTACTAAACCATTCCATTCACCACCACTTCCTGCTATTCCTCCTACACCTTGTGCTGAAGCACCCCCAGAACCTGCACCACCACCATTCGCTCTTAACCATGTTCCAAAAGTAGTGTTACCACCAGCACTTCCATTAATACCATTAGAATTATTTGTAGTTTGAGATGCACCCCCTGAACCACCTGCTCCAACTGTTACAGTTTCAGAACTTCCAAGAATCAAAGCCGGTAATTTTGCTCTGGTAAAAGCTCCAGAACCACCACCGGTTCCACCACATCTATTAGTATTTGCTTCACCTTTTCTACCTGAACCGCCGCCGCCGCCGGCACCAAACATAATAACATCAACCCAGTGAGCGCCGGTCGGTTTATTCCATGTATTTGCACCGGTATTCGTATAAATTTGTATATCGACAGGGATATTTGTAAGAAGCCAATCGGCAAAATCAACTACTTTCTTTTCGACTCCGGAAGAATTTACCCAATATAAACCGTCACTTTTAGCATAGAACATACGATGGCTGGCAGCCGGCGTTTTCGGTGCCGCTCCAAGCTCTGTCATCAACAATATATCTGTATCTTTTTGCAATTTTTTATTTTTTATTGATTATTTTTTATTAAATTTTTTCAATCAAAAATTAAAAATTATAAATCAAAAATAATTAAGCTCCTGGACTCGTGTAAAGAACCAAAACTTTCCCTACTCCCGCAGTCGAGCTATCCGGAGTTACCGCAACTCGTACGATTCCGGTATTTGTAGCCCCAACGGCTGCGAAATCCTCGACTTCATACTGATTTATAACTTTCTGATTATTCTGAGCTGTCGCCATAATCGTAAGTGGTGAACTTCCGTTAACCGTAACCGCAACTGTTGGAGCAGTGCCATCGAAGGCAGTTGTCACATCATTAATCACTCTGATTACTCTGGCACCATTGGGAATTGAAGTTGTGGAATCCACATTACCCGAATCTTTTGTATAACTTATTTCAATAGATTTAACAAAACCGGTATCGGTGGATGAACCATCACCCTTCAGAACATAAGCCGAACCTTCCCATGCAAAAGCACCATCTGCATTGAGTGAAACTACACCGGTAATGGCATCAGTTGAATAGATTGCCCAACAGGATTCTCTTGTCATTTTGATTAATGCCGTACCTGAATCATAGACTATATCATTTTGAGTATAATCACCGCCGGTTGTATGGCAGAATCCGAATTTTCCCAAATTAGCATTTGGACTTGGAGGTGAAACTCCATCGAATGAATACATAATTACTTTTGCTTGAATATCAATTCGCACAGGGATAGCATTTTTATCGGGTGAAGCTTGCAATGCAAGTGCTTGTAATTCAGCGAAGGCATTATCAGCAGCATTTTTAATCTGGATTATAGCACCACTATTCGAAATTCTACTTCCTACAGCATTGCTAAATTGTAAGGTATTTCCGATTAACCCAGTTAAATCTTTTATAGTTCCTGCCATAATTCCCTCTTTTTAGGTTTTTAGATTTTTAGTAATTTAATTTTTTAGGCGCCGTTCTAAAAGTCTAAAAGCTAAACGCCTAAATACCTAATCATAAATAATAAATAATTGCAACCCCTTCACCCGCCGTCGGATTTCCATATGGAAAATAAATTTTAATAGTTGTGGTTGCTAAATATTTGACTTCCTGCTCTGTCACATAATAGTTTATAACTGCCGGATTATTTTGATTATAAGACATCAAACGTCCTTGGGCATCATTATCACCAATATTGATTTTTGCTCCTTCATTAAAAGCAGTTTGAATTATCAGAACCACCTTCATAACACGTTTGCCTGCCGGAATATTCCCGATTTCCAATGACAAATCTTCAAAATCCTTAAAGGTGAAACTTTTTTCCAGCCGTCCTCGTACCGTATTAACCGAGACACCTGCGATAAATACCTGCCTGCCGTAATTCACACCAATTACATTCCTGCCGACCCCACAATCAAAAGTCTTCCTCTTTACATTACATTTAATTGTATTCTCGACATTAAAAACCTTAATCACATGGGTTTTAACCTTGCAATCCAGTTCATTTTTCTTTATTTCAGTCTTTATCAACATAATTTTAGCTTTTTAGTTTTTTAGGGATTTAGGTTTATCGGTTCCTAAACCCCTAACAGTCTAAATCCCTAAACCCCTGCTTTAATTTTCAAAATCGCTGGAAAATGCGAATGATCATCCGCATCCACCAGCTTAATTATAAAACAATAGAATTTATTTCTCAAAATTTTTAAAGTATCAGCTTCATCCAAAACCACCGTGCTTTTACCATGCTCCGCATCGTCATGCTCGGTGACTTCCTTGTGAATCACGGCATCCTCATCATCATCGTAAAAATCATTTTTCACAAGTAAATGAATCGTAGCGCCCGTAATAATGAGTGGCTTTGAATCCTCATCGAAAAATTCGAGTGGGAATGGCTCATACGAGCCGGGCACTATTTCGAAGCATTCTTCTGTCATAATCTCCTCGAGAAAGGTTTTTAGGCGTTTAGATGTTTAGGTAGATAGGGGTTAGGTTTTGAGCCCTAAACCCCTAATATGCTAAATACCTAATCCCTAAATTTAACTTGAAATTATTTGAATATTCCGGACTCTTCGAATACAATTTCTTGTCCGCACAGACCATTCGGCACGAACTTCCCATTCTTCCGCACCAGCTTTTAAATCTGCAGCTCCAAGGTCATATGGTTTCCAATCCAAACCTGAGTTTGTCAATAATGTAAGATAATCCTCGCCGGCACGGGCAAAATATAACGATGTCGTGCAAGGGTTGTCACCATCATCGTTCTCGGTATTTAAAATTGTTCCATTAAGTAATTTTATTAGCGGAACATTGTCAAATGCAGGAACTGTTTTACCGAGATTGTCTCTCGTTTCGGCTCCGGCATGGTATTGATCAGCAACGTCACAGAATATCGCATACATTAACGGGCTCATTAATATACCGTTAATGCCTGGTACTAAGGCGATAATTAATCGAACCAACATAACAAATTTTCGATAATTATCGGTATTTGTTAAATCGAGTGTATCTGCTCCGGAAGGCGCATAATCTTTGGCATTAATCAGACCCTTTTCTCCTGTCCAGCCAGGTAAATCCGAAATACCGTTAATTAAATTTAGTAAACCAAGAATTTCCAATGGGTCACCTGAACCAGAACCCTGATTTAATAAAACTTCGAATGCTTCCAGCCATGCTTGGAATTCAGCAGGAACTCGTGCATCGAGATAACGCCGGATGTCAAGCAATCCCCTCTCTGAATCGGCAATTCTCGTTTCATCGATCATTATTGCATCACCGTGCATTGCTAATCCAGTAGGCACATTATCTTCGACTGTAATTAAAGTTTTTGTATATCCTGTACCTTCATCCCGTGTTTGAAGAGATGATGTTGCATTCACAGGGCGCCAAAAATCTTCTGTGGCAGCAAGACGGAAAGCACTATTTGTATCGAGCCAGTTTATAAATGGTGAATCAAGTTTTGAAATCATTTTAGCGATTGCTACAGCACCATATTGGCTGCCTCTCGTGTTTGATATTGATGGTAAATTCATTTTACTTCCTCTTTAAATTTTATAAAAATGTTAATTTTCTCTATTCCGGGGTTGGGGTTTTGGGTTTTGGATTTAGCGGTTTGAAAAATAAAACCCAAAACCCAAACCCCAAACCCCCATTTGGTTTAATTTTCAATATTTTCCATAACCCGATTTAAATCGTCGGGATTGACTGATTGAGCCCAGGAAATATCAAAAGTTTTTGCTATATTTTTCTTTTTCTCTTCCTCAGTCGGTGTTTTTAGCTCAACCGGCTTGCTATCGAGAGTAAATGCCGATTTTGTATTCTGCTTTGCCACAATTGCATTTTCGGGCAGCTTCTCGATGATGTTTTTTGCCACTTCATAATTCTTTTCGAGCTGTTCTTTATAAAAAGCAATTTCAGCACTTGAGAATTTACCTTTCTTATAAGACCCCTGCAGCAATTCCTGAACTTTCAGATTGACAGATTCTTTTTCTTTATCCTGGTAAAGTTTTGCCATATCCTCAGTCTGCTTTTTCAAATCCGTTACCAATTTTGTAACCGGCTCCATTGCGGCGGTTAGTGCTTTGGCAATTGCATCGGCATCGAGCATGTTGGGTTTGGGGTCTTGGGTTTGGGAATTAATATCCTTTATTCCCAAAGCTTCTTTAATTTTCTTACCAAGTTCATCGGAAATTTTGGTGACATCCAATTTATCGTCGGGTTTTGGTTTACCTTCCTTATTTTCAGATTTTTTTTCAATCAGAGCAGCAAGTTCCTTTAAAGCATTCTCAATTTCTGTATTTTTATCGGCTATGATGGTATCTCCAAGCTTACTTTTTAAATCTTCCCACCATTTTTTCAACTCCTCAAGCATTTTTCTCTCCATAATGACTAAAATAAATTTTGAAACAAAATTAATTCATTGAATTGAAATAATTTTAATGTGTACATAGACACAAAATA
>Ga0315285_10002750_pt1 | contig 18401 bp, 17 predicted proteins | sample YL17G09_36_MG_FD_203698 | JGI IMG/M metagenome (GOLD analysis project Ga0315285, IMG submission 203698) | Sediment microbial communities from Yellowstone Lake, YNP, Wyoming, USA - YL17G09_36 | ecosystem: Environmental > Aquatic > Freshwater > Lake > Sediment | place: USA: Wyoming | collected... | reverse complement strand
TTTGGCGACTGCAGAGGCAGTAAAAACGTGAAGCATCTCTTGTTTGAGATATGAGGAACTTTTTGGAGACAGAATAATGGCGGAAAGAAAGGTTTTAGTTGCGGACGATGAGATACATATCGTTCATGTGGTAACGATAAAGCTTCGTAATAACGGCTATGAGGTGATATCGGCGGAGAACGGTGCTGATGCCTTTGCGCTGGCTTGTGAAGAGAAGCCGGATATTATCGTTACGGATTTTCAGATGCCTGGTATGACAGGAGTGGAACTTGTGCGGAAACTTCGGCAGAACGAAACGACAAAAGATATACCGGTGATTATGTTGACGGCAAGAGGCTTTGCTGTTGAAGATAAGGAAAAGGAAGAGCTGGAGATATCAGAGCTTCTCAGTAAGCCATTCAGTCCCAAGGAGCTGCTAAGAAGCATCGAGGATATTCTGTATCAGAGGGCGGTAATGCGAAATAAATGATGATGCCTGCACCCCCATTGCTGTCTGCGACAGCAGACAAGTGGGTTTTGCAGACACAGGTGTGTTTTTGGATTTGAAGAAGCTATGTTGGATACAATTGAAAGAGATTTAAGCTCATTACAGTTACGTGAATTGAAAAGGTTTGGCGGCAAGGTGAACAAGCTCGGCGTCAATTTCGCGGTTTGTAATGCTGACAGTGAAGTGATATTGCTGTGCGACGGCGGCAAATTCAAAAGCGACCAGGAGCAGTTAATAAAGTTGAGCCGGCAAGTTTTAAATCAAAACGACGAGGGAAGTGGTGCCGAGACAGAGGCGCAAGTTTGCCGATTTGACGAAGGCAATCAAGTTTTAGCTGTTGTTCTGAAATCGGACGGCGAAGCTGTTGGAGCAGCTTTGATTGACTCGGACCACGAGCGACGAGGGACGAGCGACGAGGGACGAGGAACGAGCGAGATGCTTGGGCTTTTGGCAGAGAATTTTCAAGCGGCGGGGCAAGCCGAGAAACAAATTGAAATGGTCAGCAATGAACTGGCGCAAACCTACGAGGAACTGGTGCTGCTTCACAAACTCAGCACAAATATGAAAGTTACTGAACCAGATGCCACTTTTCTTCAGATGGCCTGTGACAGCTTAGCCGATATTGTCGGTGTCGAGGGTATGGCAATACTGCTAGAAAAGACCATAGAGAGCGAGAAGCGGCTGGTTTTGTCTGCGGGGTTAGGGTTGATAGATGTGAATGAACAAATGGCTGGTATTTTAAAAAACCGATTAGTTGAGGAAATAAACAGCGGGCACGAAGCATTGCTGGACAGCGAAGTGGATTCGCATTTCAAATATAATTGGCCGGGGAACATAAAAAGTATTATTGCGGTGCCTTTTTGGGGCAAAGGGAAAACGGGAGCCCCCTTTCCTTCTTCCGAAGGAAGCAAGGGGGCGGAGGAAGCACAAAATGGCAACTCCATAATAGGCCTGATGGTCGCGATAAACAGAATCGACAAGCCGGACTTCGACAGCACGGATGCGAAACTGTTTAATTCGGTGGCTAACGGATGTGCTATTTTTATTGATAACGGCAGACTATTCAAGGACCTCGAAGAATTATTTATAGGTTCGTTAAAAGCATTAACAAGCAGTATTGATGCGAAGGACCCATATACTCGCGGCCATTCTGAAAGGGTCGCGTTTATCTCTCGATGGATTGCCGAGAGAATAGACGGAGAAGAACCATTAAAAGGAGAACAGATACACAAGATTTATTTGACTGGATTACTGCACGATATAGGGAAAATGGGAGTAGACGACGCGGTGTTGCGTAAGAAAGGCAAGCTGACTGAGCAAGAGATGAACGACATAAGGAAACATCCATCGATAGGGGCAGGTATTTTAAGTGGAATAAAACAGATGCGTGATATTGTGCCTGGTGTATTGTGTCACCACGAGCGAGCCGACGGCAAGGGTTATCCCAACGGTTTAGTGGGCGGGCAGATACCACTGGTGGGCAAAATTGTTGGACTGGCGGACAGTTTTGATGCAATGACATCGAAGCGCACTTACAGGGACGCTATGACTGTAGAAGAAGCACGAACTGAAATAGAAAAGGGATTAGGCACACAGTTTGACGAGAAAGTAGGAAGGGTATTTATCAACAGCGATGTTCATCAACTCTGGGATATTATGCAAGAGGGACTTGCTGAAATTTATGGGAACGGTAATTTATCAGAATATGGCACTGCTGCTGTGGGGGAATTAGTCAGATGAAGATTAAAACACAAAACTATAACGATGTTGCGGTTGTGGAACTGCAAGGCGAATTGGACAGCGACTCTATCGAACTGTTCCAAAATACGATTACCCCCTTGTCTTCTGGCGAAGACAGAAAAGGGGGCATTGTACTTGATATGAGCGATGTAGGGTTTATTGACAGTGCGGGATTGGAACAATTGTTGAGTGTGCGGGATTACTGCAACGAGAACGACTGCCAGCTTAGATTGGCTGGACTTGATGAAACTCTCACGAAAATTCTGGAAGTTACCCGACTCGAAAATGAATTCGAGTGCTACGCAGAACTTGCCGAGGCAGTAAAGAGTTTTGCGTAAAAAGTTAAGAAGGTGGGGTAAAGACCCCACCCTACAATTGAAATACGAGACACTAAGGAAGGATTAAGTGTTATGGGTCGGATAGTAGCGGAAAACAAGATGCAGCTTGGTCAATTGCTGTTAGGGCGTGGTGTTGTTACAGCTGAGCAGATTGAAAATGCTCTTGCTGAGCAGAAAGAAAAGGGGCATCGCAAGCTGCTTGGCGAGCTTTTGGTCGAGATGAATTATTGCACGGAGAATCAGATAGCCTCGGCGCTTGCTGAGGCGTATGATGTGCCTTATGCCCAAGTTAGTCCGAAGATATGCGATGCAAAAGTGCTCGATACTTTGCCGAGGGAATTTCTCGAAGAACATATCATCCTACCACTGTTTAAGGTTGGAGATAAGCTTACGGTGGCGGTGAGCGAGCCGACAAACGTATTTTTGATAGATGAGATAGAGCGTATAAGCGGCTGTAAGGTGCAGATAGTCTGCGCTACGACAAAGGATATCAAGGCCACACTGGGGACATATTTGCCGTCGGCAAATGTCTTTGTCATTGACGATATCATCGATGACAAAGGACTGGAAGACTTTTCACTGGTAGACAAGTATAAAGCGGAAATAAGCGACCTCGAAGAAATAGCGGGCCAATCGCCGGTTGTTAAACTGGTTAATTACCTTCTTTACAACGCTGTGGTGGAAAATGCCAGCGACATTCATATAGAACCGAACGACAAGAAACTACGTGTCCGATACAGAGTCGACGGCAAGCTTTATGAAAAGATGTGTCCACCCTATCAGATGCATTCTGCGATTGTTTCACGTATCAAAATAATGGCTGAATTGGATATAGCTCAGCGCCGACTGCCTCAAGACGGCGGTATCCATGTCTTAATGCAAAGCAGACCGGTTGACTTACGCGTGTCGGTTATGCCGTGCAATTTTGGTGAAAAGGTGGTTATCAGAATTATTGACCCACAGAAGATTCTCTTTAATTTTGAATCTCTCGGATTTACCTACGAGAACCTGCGGCTATTCAGGAAAGTAATACAATCTCCAAACGGTATAGTTTTGGTAACAGGGCCAACCGGTTCGGGGAAAAATACCACTCTTTATGCTGCGCTGGCTGAATTAAACAGCGAGGAGGTTAATATCTGCACAGTTGAAGACCCTGTAGAGTGCAATATGGCAGGGATAAATCAATTTCAGGTTAGCGAAGGTTCGGGTTTTCAATTTTCGACGGCATTGCGGAGTTTGTTAAGACAAGACCCTGATATCATAATGATTGGCGAGATTCGAGATAAGGCCACAGCAAATATTGCTGTGCAGGCAGCACTAACGGGTCATTTGGTTCTGTCAACATTGCATACGAACGATGCGCCTGGTGCTGTGACGCGTTTGCTGGACCTTGACGTTGCCCCTTACCTTTTAAGTGCTTCACTGATTGCTGTTTTGGCACAACGTCTGGTACGTAAGATATGCCCGGCTTGTAAGACGGAGTATGAGCCTGCCAGCAGTATTAGAAAAGCGGTAAAGAGTTTATGTGGTGAAGTTGAGAAATTTTACCGTGGTGTGGGTTGTGGGAAGTGCAGGAACACCGGCTGTGCCGGCCGAATTGCCATACATGAGCTGTTTGTGCCTGATGATGAAATCAAGGAAATGATTAATGACCGGGCGAGTCTTAAGAAACTGCGAACCGAAGCACTGCGAAACGGAATGGTTCCTCTTCAATTAGATGGTATTGAAAAGGTAAAGGCGGGAATAATATCAATCGAGGAAGTGTTGAGAACAGCCCCAACAATGGACAGCGAGAATAGCGAGTAACAGATGATAGGCAATAGGAGTTTGGAAAGCAAATAAATGAGTGTGTCGGCAACAAATACAGCAGAAAAACCTGATTTTGTAGAGGAAAGGAAGAAACAGAAGTCTGTCGATTCCCAAATACAACAGGAGTATATGAGGGGCCGGTCACGAAATAGAGCTCAAGAGTTCTATGCGGTGAAGGTAAAACAGACAGAGCTGATACTGTTCACGACGCAATTAGCGGTAATGCTTGACAGCGGGGTGGTACTCAGTGATGCTCTTGATGCTATTGCAGAGCAATCCGAAGAAGGTACACTCAAAATGATAATTATGGATGTGGCAGAGGCGGTCAAGGGCGGTGAAAATTTTTCGAAGGCGCTGAGTGTATATCCAAAGGCTTTCAGTTCGATGTTTATCAGTATGGTCAGGGCTTCAGAAGCATCCGGTAAAATGGTGGAAATGCTCGAGGTGCTTAGCAGTTATCTAAACTTTGAATTCGAAACCCGCAAGCGTATCAAAGGAGCCCTTACGTATCCAATTATAATAGCGGTGATGGCTGTGGTGGCGACAGGGACGCTGATGTTCTTTGTTTTGCCGAGATTCATGAAAATCTATGAATCCAGAGGTGCTGCCCTTCCCAAAATCACTCAAATACTTGTGAATTTCAGCAAGATATTGGGGGATTTCCAGGCAATGACGATTATTCTGACGACGATTGTATTTGCATCGGTGGGATTATATTACTGGGCTGGGACGCTAATGGGTCGACGGGTGATAGATTTTCTAAAAATCCACATACCTGTATTTGGCACGATGTTTGTCGACACGCTCGTAACTCGCAGCATGCGTATTATGGCAACAATGGTCAATACGGGCGTGAGCCTGCTGGATACTATAGAAGTGATACAGGGTTCGTGTGAGAATTACTACTTCCAGCAACTCTGGGCAGGGACCGACAAGAAGATTCGGGACGGCTATCAATTATCGGAGTCGATACTGATTTCGCTGGACAGCGAAGGATGCGAAAGGCAACTAATTGCACCTGGGATTATCCAAATGCTCCGCGCAGGCGAAAAGAGCGGCAAGCTCGGTGAAGTCTGCGACAAGATATCGGTCTTTTACGAGAAAAAACTCGAAGCTTCTATAGGGGCTGTTATGGCTCTTATAGAGCCATTAATGATAACAATTTTGGGCAGTATTATCGGAACTGTTGCGATAGCCCTGCTGTTACCCGTGTTTAGAATATCAACCGTAATCAGCCACTAACGTTACTTGTGAGATACACACTTTCTTGCTGGAAGAAGCCGAGCCGCCCCCTTTCTATATTCTTAGGATTTGCCCTCTTGATTTTTTAAGAAAAGCATCATTTTTTGAAGGAATCGGAATCGAGCCGTCCTTTTTTATTGGTTATGGCGAATTTTGTCTCAATTAAACTTTGCTGCAGAAAAGACTTGCAAATATAATAATGGCCAGTTATAATACCCCGTTTGTGTTTTATAATGTTCTGTGAGGTTATTTGAAGGGCACGTTGGTGCTTTAATTGATTATTGAATTATCAATTAAGTATTCAGGAAAGGATTTGTCCAAGAGATGCTAATGGTGCAGGAAAAAGAGAAAATTATCAGTGATTTTAAGATCCACGACGGGGATACCGGCTCACCTGAGGTTCAGATTGCGCTGTTGACGAAAAAGATTAACGACCTTACCGACCACCTTAAGATTCACAAAAAAGACCACGCATCCAGGCGTGGTTTGCTGAAAATGGTCGGAACCAGGTCGGCATTGCTTAAATACATAGGCAAAAAAGACGTCAAGCGTTATCAAGAAACTATATCCCGGCTCGGCCTGAGAAAATGAAAGAGAGTATGAGAGCCCAAATGCACAAGTAACTTGTGACTTTTGCACCCATAATTGAGGTTGGTATATGTTTGATGTATGTAGAGTAGAAAGACAAATCGGGGGAAGACTGTTATCCATCGAAACCGGTAAAGTTGCTAAACAAGCAGACGGAGCAGTTATAGTTCAGTATGGCGATACCGTTGTTCTTGTTGCTGTGGTAACAGCACCTCCGAGGTCTGAGGACATTGATTTTTTCCCGCTGAGCGTTGAGTATCGGGAGAAGCACTGTGCGGCAGGTAAATTTCCGGGTGGTTTTATTAAACGCGAGGGCAGGCCAAGCACGAAAGAAATTCTGACGGCAAGAATGATTGATAGGCCGATTCGGCCATTGTTTCCCGAAGGTTATTTCCAAGAAGTGCAGCTTGTGGCAAACGTTTTGAGCGCCGACAATGTAAACGACCCTGATATTTTGGCAATGGTAGGTGCCAGCGCAGCGCTTACGATAAGCAAAATTCCGTTCATGGGGCCGACCGGCGCCTGCAGATTAGGCAGGGTCGACGGCGAATTTGTGGTCAACCCCACGCATGAGCAACTGGAGGTAAGCGACCTGAACCTGCTTCTTGGGGGGCATAAAGAAGCGCTAAATATGATTGAAGTTGAGGCGAAAGAGTTATCGGAGGAGGTTATTGCTGAGGCAATTGCAACCGCACAAAAAACAATTATCCAGGTTTGTGAAATGATTGAGGAGCTCCGCGAAAAAGCCGGTGTCGAAAAGGAAATTCCTCTTGTTGGAATGGACGAAGAGCTCTATTCGCAAATTCGCTCACAGACAGCAGATAAACTATATGAACTTAAACAAATACCAATTAAACAGGAACGCAAAGCCGCTATTGAAGAATTATTTGAACAAGTTAGTGCAGAATACTGTGAAGCAGTGAATGGTGCTGAGCCGAAATGCGACAAAGCGACACTTAAACGAATCTTCGACAAGATAGAGGGTCAGGCCGTTCGCAAGTTGTTGTTAGAAGGTAAAAGACTCGATGGCAGAGGTTACAATGATGTTCGCCCAATTGTTTGTGAAGTGGGCATTTTGCCTCGGACACACGGCTCAGCATTATTTAGCCGCGGGGAGACACAGGCAATAGTGAGCGTAACCCTTGGCACTATCCGGGATGCTCAGATTATAGATGGTTTATTAGATGAGTACACTCAAAATTTTACGTTCCATTACAATTTTCCACCGTTTTCCGTCGGCGAGGTTCGGCCGATTCGCGGTCCCGGTCGAAGAGAAATTGGTCATGGTGCGCTTGCAGAACGGGCGCTGGGACCCGTAAGGCCGCCAGAAGAAGAATTTGCATATACCGTCAGGGTCGTATCTGATATTACGGAGTCGAATGGTTCCAGCTCCATGGCTTCGGTTTGTGGGGGGACACTTGCTCTAATGGATGCCGGGGTTCCAATCAGCAAACCGGTCGCCGGCATATCAATCGGAATGGTTAGTGACGCAAACGGGCGGTATGAATTGCTGACCGACATCATTGGTGAGGAAGACCATTTCGGCGATATGGATTTCAAAGTTGCTGGTACCGTTGACGGTATTACGGCGATACAGCTCGATATCAAAGCCGAAGGGCTGGCACATAATATTATGGTCAAAGCGATAGAACTGGCGAAAGCAGCCCGCTTAGAGATTTTAAAGGCCATGTCCGGTGTCATCAGTAAGCCCAGACCTGAATTAAGCAAGTATGCACCGAAACTGTTAAGTATCGAAATTGACCCTGAGTTTATCGGCAAAGTAATTGGGCCTGGCGGCAAGATGATTAAAAGTATTCAGGAACAGACCGACACAACGATTGAAATCGAAGATGACGGGACTATTTACATAAGTTGCGTCGGTGGCGATGGCCACCTGAAGGCGAAGGATATTATTGAAGCGATGACACAGTCGCCGGTAGTGGGGCGGATATATGAGAACTCAAAAGTGGTGTCTGTGAAAGATTTTGGCGCTTTTGTTGAAATCACACCCGGGGTAGAGGGGCTGTGTCATATTAGCGAACTGAACGACGGTTTCGTCAAGAACGTCGAAGATGTGTGCAAAGTAGGTGATTTGATACCGGTGAAATTATTGACGATTGACGACCAGGGCAGATTTAAACTTTCCCGCAAAGCCGCCCTTGCCGAGCTGAACAAGGCGGAAAAAGCAGAAGCCGGCGGCAAAAAATAATAGTATCGGTCAGGGGGGCAGGTCAAAATGTTTTGCGGTTTAATTCATAAGATTAAAGTGTGAGAGGGAGAGATAAATGCAAAAGGGTAAAAACGAACATTTCAAACAGCTCGAAGAGTTAAGTAAGTTAACCGGCGAGCTTGCTCATGAGATCAAAAATCCCCTTTCTACTATCAAAATTAATTTGAAACTGACAGCTGAGGAGCTGGAGGGTTTGAATTTTGCCGAATCCGGCAAGATAGACCCGGAAAGGGACGACCGGAGATTCAAAAGGGCACTTAGGAAAATAGCTGTTATTCAAAAGGAAACGGACAGACTTGAGCAGATTCTTGACGGTTTTCTGCGATACGTCAGCAGACCCGAGCTTCAGCTCGCCAGTGTTAATATTAATGAGCTGCTCAGTGATATGGTTGATTTTTATTCACCCCAAGCTTACAGCCACTCGATAACGATTCGGCAGGGTTTGTCGAGTGAGCCGCTGGTTTGCAAAGTTGATGCGAGTATGCTAAAACAAGTTGTGTTAAATTTGTTTATCAATGCCCAGCAGGCGATGAACAGCGGCGGCGAGTTGATGATAAGAACAGGCAGACAGAAAGAGAGCGTGGTGATTCAGATTAGCGATACCGGCAGGGGCATCGCCGCGGACAAACTATCTGATATTTTTAAGCCTTATTGTTCCTTTCGGATGAGCGGCACCGGTCTCGGGTTGGCCACCGCAAAGAGAATAGTCGAGGCGCATAATGGCACAATAACCGTTGACAGCGAACCTGGCAAAGGAACGTTATTTACAATAAGGTTACCTCTTCAGGCCGATTAAGTGTCGATTCCGCCGGAGGCGGATAAAATTATGAGTAGAGACATCATAGTTCTGGTTGTCGATGATGAGCATGACCACGCCGACGGTATTGCCGAGGCACTCCAGAAGTGTTGTGCAAAGGCGATTGCGGTTTACAATGGTTCTGATGCGCTGGAGATTCTTCGCAGCGAAACGGTTAATGTTGTTGTTACCGACCTGAAGCTCGGTGGCGACATTGACGGCATGGAAATACTTGGGGAAGCCAAGAAATATAATGCCGATACCGAAGTTATTCTGATAACAGCCTACGCTACTATTGACACCTGCAAGGAAGCGATAAGGCGGGGGGCATACGATTATCTTGTCAAGCCGATTGATATCAGTCAGCTTCGCACGCTCGTGGAGCAGGCAGGCAGAAAGGTCTCTGCTGCGACTCGCCGTCGAACCGAGGTTGCCGGAGCAGGCGTGGGAGATTTCGAATTTGAAGGTGTGCGAGGCAAAAATGCGGCAATGGAAGGGGTATTTGAGGTGCTTCGGCGTGTTGCCCCGACCGGTATATCTGTTTTGATTGAGGGCCGCTCCGGAACGGGCAAAGAATTGCTTTCGCGGGCGATTCATTATAATTCCAAGCGTGCAGACAAGCCTTTTAGGCCGGTTAATTGTGCCGGCCTGACGGAAACGCTGCTTGAAAGCGAATTATTTGGCCATGTCAAGGGGGCCTTTACCGGTGCAGCAACCGACAGAAAAGGCCTGTTTGAGATAGTTGACAAGGGAACGCTGTTTTTAGATGAGATTGGTGATATGGCGATGAACTGCCAGGCCAAACTGCTGCGGGTCATCGAAGATGGGGTTGTCATACCGGTTGGCTCCCATAAGCCGATTGTTGTGGACGTGCGGATAATCAGTGCTACAAATCAGGATTTGACGGCGCTTATAGAGCAGAAGAAGTTCAGGCAGGATTTGTATTTCAGAATCAAAGGGGTCAGTGTTTCTCTGCCGGACCTTTCTGACAGGGCGGAAGACATACCTGATTTTATCCAGTATTTTATCGAAGAGGCCGTTGCCGAGACCGGCTCGAAGATTACCGGCATCACACAAGCAGCTGTGAATATTCTTACAGGTTTCAGTTGGCCCGGGAACATTCGTCAGCTTCGAAACTGTATCAGAATGATGGTTGTAATGTGCGACCGCGAAAAGCTCGATGTGGCGGACATTCCGCCGGAGATATACTTGCCTCTGCGTCTCTCGACGCAGGTCGAGGCAGCAGGTCAGGTGCGGCAGTTGACAGCCGGCCGACCAAAACAGGACCGCACGCTCAGTGAGCTTGAGAAACAGGCCATTATTGACACATTGGCCAAGACGGGTAATAATCGTGAAAAGGCTGCAAAGATTCTCGGCATCGGTGAGAGAACACTCTACCGTAAAATTAAGGAATATAATTTGTAGAATGATATGTAGCGGACAACCGGAGATTGTCAATTTCATCTGAGATATAGGGTATTATGGATATTAATGTGGCTATTATTGGGGCCGGCAGGATGGGGACGCTGCACGGCATTAATTTTGCCCGAAAGGTTAGCAAGAGCAGGGTTGTCGCCGTTGTAGACCAGGTGAGGCAGATGGCTGAAAAACTGGGTGGGGAATTAGGAGCGGAGGTCTTCACGAATATTGATGATGTTCTGACGATGCCAAATGTGGATGCAATATGTATCTCAACTCCCATCGGAACACATAAGGAGTTTAGTTTGAAGGCGCTGAAGGCCAAGAAACATGTCTTATGTGAGAAGCCTTTGACTCTAACCATAAGCGACGCTGAGGAGATTATCGAAGCTGTGGAAAAAAGCGGATGCTTTTTTCAGCTGGCTTTTATGCGGAGATTTGATGAGGGTTTTGTAGCAGCTAAAGAAAAGCTGGACGAAGGGCTTATAGGTGAACCCGTTTTTATTCGCTCAACAGGAAGAGATCCAGGTCTGCCCCCCCTCGGCGGTTGGGGTTCAGACCCGGATGCCTGCGGCGATATCTCCTTTGAACTTTGTTCGCATGATTATGATAGTATGCGTTGGCTGATGGGCGATGAAGTCAAAAAGGTCTATGCACAAGCTGGTATTCTCTCCTCGAAAGATATTGCGAATAAGTTCGACAAGATGATTAATGATACCATTGTGGTTTTGATGGAATTTCACAGCGGTGCCCTGGGTTCTGTGGAGGGATTGTTGAATATCAAGTATGGCTACGATGCAAGGGTTGAAATCGTAGGAAATGAAGGCATCATTTTCATTGGCGACCCGCGCCATATGGATGTAACCTGGGGCGGTAAAAATAGAGTTTTATCATTTTCCGCATCACCTTCTTTTACCGACCGATTTAGCTATGCCTATGTCAGAGAAGCACAGCACTTCGTGGATTGTATTATAGAGGGCAGAAAACCTGCAGTAGGCGCTGAAGATGGCCTGGCGGCAGTCGAAATTGCTGTGGCGGTAAACCAATCTATTAAAACAGGTAAAACCGTGACGGTCGATTAAGTGTAGAGAATAAAACCACCGGCAACAACCGCGAAAAAACAGCAAAGATATTAGGTATCGGTGAAAGAACACTCTACCGAAAAATCAAAGAATATAAGATTTAGGTGTGCGGGGGCGTTTTTGTCGTTTTGGGTGCCTCGCCAGCACGCGTTTGGGTTGGCAGCTTGGGGGTAGGTTAATGCGAGAGAATTGCCGTTAAAATGACGTTTTTGTTGACGTATTAGAAAATTTTGGGTAAAGTTTAGGGCAAATTTGGTTGGCCGATCGATTCGGTAATACAGGGGCGATGGCAAAACTGGATACAACTCAATGGATTATGATTTGGGGGATGATAATAGTACCGCCTGTTCTGGTAATCATTAAACACTTCTGGCTTAAGAAGCAAAATGGTGAGCAGATAGCGGGGAAAATTAGATCTGAGGTTATTGCCAGTGAGATTAATAAATTTTTACTAGATGGCGTTTCGTATCGAGCAGAACTTTTAATTTCACATCTTTCGCGGTCTTTTCCTAAACAATCTGTAATTGATCAACTTATCAAAATGGAAAAGGAGGGAACAATAACATGGGGTGGTGGGCCGATGAAACCTGATGCAAAGGTTCGCTTGGTTAAATAGAAAATAAAAGATGCAGTTTGGGTAGAATTGTAAAACAAGAAAAAAGAGGAATTATGGCAGGATGAAAAACAAGAGGGGCCTTAGTTTTTATATAAAAGCAAACCTATTTATCTCGAAAAGGGAAGAAACAAATGACCGAAAGAATGTTAATCGAAAGGAAAATATTACTTTCTAAATACTTTCCTCCAGGTCTTCCAGAAATTACATTTGGTAGATATAAAATACAGCCTATTCCTTTCACTCATAAGGATGATTTTGAAGCAATATTTTCATTCAACAACACTTTTGAAGAAATGGGGGGTAGCAATCCCGAAGAAGAGGCTAATATAATAATCAGTTTTGTCTCTTTATTTCTCAATACGAGAATAAAAAAAGAGGGATTGAGAATAAATCATTGTGATATTCCACTTGCGAACAGTCAATATCAACAATTCGTTGGGAAAATCGATCCTTCTTTAATAAAAGAATACTTTCCAAAACTCTTTTCTTTGAATGAGTCCTTAATTCGACAATTCATACGAGCCAGCAAAACATACTCTTTTGCACTAGAGTTCATACCATCAGACCCAACTTTCGCATTTTTCTTGCTTGTAGTTAGTGCAGAGTGTATTTCAAGTCAAGATGAAGTCATTTCATTTTCGGAATTAGAACCAGACAAAAAAAAATGTGAAAGATTTTGCAAGTTTATTACTACTTTTCTTTTAGAAAACTATAAAGGCAATGATGAACGAGATGAAGAACTTTTCAAAGAGCTACTTAAAACTGTTTATTATTCTCATCGCTCTGGTTTTGCCCACGGAGGCAAAGAAGTTTCTCAAGCTGCCCTAATGGCTGATAAAGCTGGTTCAAGTTATTTTAAACACGCTACAGAAGGAAAAGAGGTAAAAACTCCAGGTCTAGCTTGGTTTGCTAAAATAATACAAGGCTCGTTGTTGGGTTATCTTAAAAAACTTCCCTCGGCTTCCGAAAAAGATGAGGATGTTTTTGCCAAAATAGCTGTGGAAAAAGCTAGATTGAAGATAAAAGCTAAAAAGGCTGTGCAAGCAGGTGTACCTGTAACTTTTGAGGATATTGATTTTAGGTAACTAGTTCGCATAGTGCTGCCGGAAGGGCGTTTTTCCGGCCCCGGCAATCACGGGGCTTTCCAGATGAGCCTATCGTTCTTGTCGAACAGGCCCATGCTCGGCCCATCCTTCAGCACTCTCAGCCCGGCCCGGATCTTGCCGTTGTCGTCCGTTAGGCCCAGGGCCGGCCCATCCTTGGTTACGCCCAGTTTGGCGCGGGGCTTGCCCTTCTCGTCGTATAGGCTCAGGGACGGCTCGTTACTGAATACGCCCAGCATGGCGCGGAGCTTCTCGTTCTCGTCGTCCAGGCACAGGGCTGGACCGCCTTTAGTTATGCTCAGCCCGACGCGGGGCTTCTCGTTCTTGTCGATCAGGCCCAGTGTCGGCCCGTCCTTGCCCACTCCCAGCATGGCGCGGGGCTTGCCGTTCTCGTCGTCCAGGCACAGCATCGGCCCGTCCTTGTCCACGGTCAGCATAGCGCGGGGCTTCTCGTTCTCGTCGAGCAGGCCCATGCTCGGCCCATCCTTCAGCACTCTCAGCCCGGCCCGGATCTTGCCGTTGTCGTCCGTTAGGCACAGCATCGGCCCGTCCTTGTCCACGGTCAGCATGGCGCGGGGCTTCTCGTTCTCGTCGAGCAGGCCCATGCTCGGCCCATCCTTCAGCACGCTCAGTGTGGCGCGGGGCTTGCTGTTCTCATCCCCTAGGACCAGCCTCGTCCCGCCTTCGGTTATGCTCAGCGAGGCCCGGATCTGGCCGTTGTCGTCCTCGAGGACGAATCCGCGGGCGTAGACCATCCCGGTAGCGGCCCTGGCGAGCTGCGCCAGTTCCTTCTCCAGTTTTTCCAGTCGTTCTTCCGTAGTCATTGATCTGTCCTTTCTTTTCCAGTGTTTCGGTTTGTCTCCAGGATGCCTTTTATTATAACTGATCCGCGTCTGTCCGTCAAAGCTCGATTCCTTACCGAGACTGAGGTGCAAGCCACAATGTTTGGAATAATGGGGACTGGAATAATGGGGACAGCACCGTTTTTCATCCTGCCCTAATTCCTCTTTTTTCTTGTTTTACAATTCTACCCAAACTGCATTCTTTTACAACGGCAAATTTTCCCGCGTAATCTGCGTAATCAGCGTCTAAAAAATCCCCCCAAAATCGCCCAACTTTTTCGAAGCGCAGCGCAGATCCCAGAACTCCTTTATCTGGGACTCAGTTTTAATATTTTTAATTTTTGATTTATTTTCTATCCCCTGAACCCCAAACCCTACCCCCTACTTTTTTGTTGATTTTTGCTTGAAAATGTGTTAAAATACCTGTATGTTTGCCAGCAAGCAAACATAACCCGCCCCGGAGGGCACGGTCTTAGGCCCAGCAGGCCAAGTCAAAAATAATCATTCGTGAATAAACTTGGAGCGAAGCGGAAACCCCCTTAGGGGAATGACCAATGACCATTTACCGATTACCAATTACCAATTACCACTTACCAATCACCAATCAATCAAAAATAACAAATTATGCAAAACAAACCCAATTTCCGAAAAGCCAAAATGATTATAACCTTAGTAAAGACAAGGAAATATAGCAACGAACAACAAACTATGAACTATTCAAAACAAACCCAATCAAACCCAATTTCAAAAGGGGTACCTTACTGCTCTGCGGCTGAGATTATTTGTTTAGCAGGTTTGGTTTCTTTCTTTGGAGCCATTCGGGTAATTGGTCGCGGGTTACCTTTTCCCATAATCCTCTCTTTTGGCTGCGTGCGGTGGCTTCTAACTGCTGGTATTTGTGATAAAAGCTGTGGCGAAAGCGCACGTCTGCGTAAGCGAAACCTTCGGCCACGAGAACTTCGTTCAAGAATCTGCCATCAGGCAGTTTAACATAAGCCAGCAGTCTGCCATACTTGTCTCTGGTGCGATGTTCTTCGAGATAAACAGTAACCTGCTTTCGGAGAGCTGATTTCGTTGTAAAATCAGCCGCCTCGGGGCCAAAATACATAACGCCAACTTCAGGATTTTTGGTCTCCGGCGTGTCAATTCCCCAGAGTCGTATCCTTGTGTGATTGTATTTGCCGTCAGGGACATCTATATCAATAGTGTCACCATCAACAACTTTTAGAACGGTGAAGGTTTTTTCGTGATATTTTTCAAAATCGTAGGCCTTTGCCTGTTCGTTGGATTTGGGCTGGGCCTGCCAGCTGCGTCTAATCGGGCTATGGTCAAGCCAGACAAATGCCGCTGCCAGCAGCAAACAGAGGGTAAAAATGGTGGAGTGCCTGCGTTTGCTCATTGCGAAAGCGGTTTTCTTTTGTTTAGGCAGCAACAAGGATTAGTTAATCCTTTTTTGTTCGCTCTTGAGGGGGCTTATCCAACTCAAAGGCGACAGAAACGGCCCTTAAAGCTTCATCGGCCTGGTTTTTATTCACTACACAACTGATGCGGATTTCACTGGTGGTAATCGAATCGATATTGATTTTGGCTTTAGCCAGCGCTCCAAACATCCTCTCGGCCACGCCATAATGAGTTCGCATACCGACACCGACCACGGAAATCTCGGCAATATCATCGCGAATAAAGATGCTTTCACAATTAACCTCATCTTTGATTTGCTCGGCGGCTTCCCTGGCAGCGGTCAAATCCGAAATGCCAATCAAAAACGACAGGTTTGCCTTTTTGCTGCTGACTTCCGTTTGCATAATGTCGTTAACAATAACTTTGGCATTTGCCAGTGAAGCGAAGATTTTTGCAGCGTTGCCCGGTTTGTTATCTACGTTGACAAGGTCTATCTTGGCCATATCTTTCTGGACGGTTGCACCTGTAACTACTACGCCTTCCATTTGTGGTACCTCGTGCATAATTATTGTTCCTTCTTTTTCTTCAATACTGCTTCTTACGTGAATTTTAACGCCATATTTTTTACCAAACTCGACGGCTCGCGAATGCATAACGCCGGCTCCAAGGCTTGCCATTTCGAGCATTTCGTCGTAACTAACCTGCTCCAATTTTGCAGCATCTTTAAATATTCGCGGGTCGGTTGTGTATATTCCGTCAACGTCGGTATAAATTTCGCATTCCTTAGCTCCCAGAGCCACAGCCAGCGCAACTGCGGTTGTGTCTGAGCCGCCTCTGCCGAGCGTCGTTATGTTTCCATTTTCATCTATTCCCTGGAAGCCGGCGACAAGAACGATTTTACCTTCGTCTAATTGTTTTTGAATTCGCTCGGCTCCGATACTTTTTATCCGCGCCTTTGTATGAACGCTGTCGGTCATCATCTGGATTTGACCGGCTGTAAAACTGATAGCATCATAACCTGCGGCGTCAAGAGCCATAGCGAAAAGGGAGACGGATTGTTGTTCGCCGGTACTGAGCAACTGGTCCATCTCGCGTTTGGAGGGATTCGGATTAAGCTCGAGAGCGTCGGCGATAAGCTCATCGGTTTGCTGGCCGCGAGCCGAAGCAACTACTACAACCGAATAGCCGCTTTTTACCGCCTTGATTACTCTCTTGGCAGCCCGGCGAATTTTTTCCGCATCAGCAAGCGAAGTGCCGCCGAATTTTTGCACAATTATTGCCATTTTTTAGCTGTTCCCTATCCACGTTTTTAACTTTTTAAGAAATATTCCATCAACTCAAAACCATTGTCTATTCTAAATCCCGACCTTGCGGCGTTGGCTTCGCTGAAAGTTGTATGCAAAATACCGCTGACACCGGTTCCTGCCATAGCAAATGGGACCGGCTCAGGCGAGTGCGCCCTGCTTGAGACAGGGGTGGGGTGGTCCGGTAAAACAAGTATTCTCCAACTTTCGTAGCCCTGCAGCGCCTCAAGGACAGGTCCGACAATATACTTATCAATCTGCTCAATAGCTTTTTTCTTCATCTCAATGCTGCCGTTATGAGATGCCTCATCGGGAGCTTCTATGTGGATAAAAACAAGGTCATACTTATCGAGCGCTTTTATTGCAGCTGAAGCTTTGCCCTGGTAGTTTGTGTCGACGAATCCGGTAGCGCCCGGCACGTTTATTAAATCGAAGCCAATGAGCATTGACAGACCTTTTACAAGGTCAACAGCGGTGATGGCAGCCCCGTTGATTCCAAATCGTTTTTTGAAGCTTTCCATTCGGGCCTTTTTGCCCTGTCCCCAAAGCCAGATGGAGCTTACCTGATTTTCGCCGAGGTCCTTTTTGACTTTGTTGATGTCGTGATTGATAAAGAGCTGTTGTGAGCGGGCAATCAAGTCGATAAGCATTTCAGCACCTTTGCCGCGTGGTAAAATCTTTTCTATCGCCGTACCTATGTAATCGTGCGGCGGATACGTCTTAACATCGAAATCGGCATCCTTGAAAACCAATAAGTGCCGATAGCTTACGCCGGGGTAAAAACGAAATTTCTCATCACCTAATTGTTCATTTAAGTCCTTTATCAGTTTGCCGGCTTCTTCAGTGGAGATATGTCCGGCGCTATGGTCTTCCATTTTGCCGTCGCAAATGGTAACGAGATTGCACCTGAAGACCCAGTCATTTGGAGATAACTTGATATTGCGTGCCACCGCTTCTATCGGCGCTCGGCCGGTGTAAAACGTGAGCGGGTTATAGCCAAGCAGGCTCATTTGCGCAATATCGCTGCCAGGTTCGAAACCGGCTGGAACTGTCCGGACAAGCCCTATTCTGCCCTGCGTGCTGATTTTATCCATATTGGGTGTTTGAGCAACCTCGAGGACAGTCTTTTTATCTAACTGCTCCAATGGTTCGTCCGCAGCGCCGTCAGGAACTATTATCACATACTTCGTTTCCATTTATGTATCTCGTATCGCGTGAAACCTCTTAAATAATCAATAATCAATAATCAATAATCAATGTTTAGTCCTTGTCCTCGGGTATATCAACGATTCTTATGCAGACCGGTTTTCCGCCAATAACGTCAAGTTTTTTAAATTCCTTTACTGCGGCGGAGATGTTTTTCTGCTGGGTAAGATGCGTTGCTATGACAACCGGAACGGTATT
>Ga0315285_10002749_pt1 | contig 18402 bp, 23 predicted proteins | sample YL17G09_36_MG_FD_203698 | JGI IMG/M metagenome (GOLD analysis project Ga0315285, IMG submission 203698) | Sediment microbial communities from Yellowstone Lake, YNP, Wyoming, USA - YL17G09_36 | ecosystem: Environmental > Aquatic > Freshwater > Lake > Sediment | place: USA: Wyoming | collected... | reverse complement strand
AGCTCCTCGGCTTTCTTTCCGATATCCATGCGTTTTTTTGTTCCAACTGTGCTACCTATACGTGCAGCCTGAATCTTTGGATCAATGCTTTCAAGATCATTAACGTTATGTACAATAACCTCCTTAAAACCAGAAGGATGAAGTCCTCGTGTCTCTTTTGGGCCTCTAAATCCAATTCTAACCTTACTAGGTCTATAATTTAAATTTATTCGCATCTTTGATGTCATACCATCAGGTCTACGCCAATTCCTTGGAATTTTTTTATATCTAAACCATTCTTCACGTAAAAATTCTGGCGTTCTATTTTTAATTTGTTTTCTAAGCCTTAGTCTCTCTATTAGCTCTTTAGTTAGCTTTGGTTTCCTTTTCACTTTATACTCTTCTTTCGGCTCTTTTTCTTCCTCTTCTTCTTCAGGTTTCTTTGTTTTTTCCTCTTTCTTCTCCGATTTTTCTATTGGTTTAACTTTCTTTTCAATTTTTATTTTTTCTTCTTTTTTTGCCTCAGGCTTTTCTACTTTTTCCTTCTTTGACACTTTGGTTTTTACAACTTTTATTTCCGGTTTTTCTTTTAAATGATCCTCTATATTTTTTGCAATGGTCTTAGCAATACCGTCTATTTTTTCTAAATCTTTAACCTTAACTTTTTTCAATTTATCAAGTGAATTAAAACCTTTATTATAAAGAAGTTCAGCTTTAGGTTTAGTAACACCCTTGATTTTTGTAAATTCTTTAATAACATCATCTTTTTTTGTCATGTTCATCTACCCCCTTTGCTAATGCGGTAAATACCATCCTGAAACACACGAATATCTCTTTTTTTCACAAGAGCAGCACGTTCAATGTTTGCAGTGGTTTGCCCAACTCTTTCCTTGTCAGTTCCTCGAATAATTATTTCATCACCTTTCACTTCAACAATAACACCATCTAGTATTTTTGCCCTACGAGCTGACCTTTCACCAAGAAAATTTTGAATGATAAATTCATTTTTATCAACAGAAGTTTTAATTGGAAAATGAGAAAAAACAGTTTTCATCTTATATTCAAATCCTTTAGTGACACCTTTTATCATATTTTTTATATGTGCAACAAAAGTTCCAATCAATGCTTTTTCCTTCCTTCTTACATTTTTACAATGTATCTCAATGACTTTATCAGAGACTTTTAAATTTATTTTTGGATGAGAAAAAGCCCTTAAGATTTCCCCTTTTTGCCCTGTAATAGTTAAAATATCATTCTTTATTGTTGCAGTAACACCTTCTGGAATCGTTATCTGTTGTTTTACCTCAGCTATTCTTACCATGACCAATCACCCTTAATTCCTAGTAAACATACGCTAGTAGTTTACCTCCGATTCCATTTTGTTTTGCTTCATCTTGAGAGACAATGCCTTTTGTTGTTGTCAGTATCAATAAACCAAAATTCTGTGCAGGAAGATATCTTGATTCCCATTTATCAAAATCATCTCTTTTTATCGGGTATCTTGGTTTTATTACACCACAGTCGTTTATATTTCCTTTTAGTTTCACTTGAAAAATACCTGCTTTTCCATCATCAATTAACTCAAATTCATTTATGTATCCTTTTTCTTTTAATAGGTTTAAAACTCCCCCTATAAGTTTTGAAGAAGGCTTAATAATACATATACCTTTTCCTTTTATTTCAGCATTTTTCATTGTTGATAAAGCATCTGCCAGTGGATCATTCAACATATATTTTTAGCCTCCTTTATGAAAATTTTTTAAAACCCATTTCTTCAGCTTTATCACGGAAACATTGCCTGCACATATGTAGACTATAGCGTCTTATAAGACCCCTTTTTCTACCGCATCTTTCGCATCCTTTGACTCTTCCGTAGACCTTTTTTCTCTCTTTTATCTTCATTGAATGACCTCCACGTTAAATCTTTCAGAAAAGAATTTCATGGTTTCTTCTTTTTTTACTCGATGTCTATGTGGTATTTTTTTTGCTCCTATACGTCTATATTTAATTCTATACCCCGGTTTTTGCATTGTAATGCATACATCCATTCCAAATATACCGATGTTTGGATCGTATTTTTGACTCTTAAAAAGGGTATGATCTGGTATTCCAAAGGAAAGATTTCCTTCTTCGTCAAAACTGTAATCCGACATTTTAGAGTCTCTAGTAATCAATGCTTCCTTTAAAAAATTATCAGCATCTTTACCACGAAGTGTGACTTTACATCCAATGGGCATTCTTTTCCTAATGCCCCAGTCTTTATTTGTGGTTTTAGAAAGGGTTTCTACTGGTTTATGACCAGTGATGTTTTTTAACACTGTTTCTGCTTTTTTAAGCTGTTCTCCTGCTTCACCTACTCCAATGTTTATAGTAATTTTTTCAATTCTTGGTCCAATAAATGACTGTTTACCTTTAGGGTCAATTTCCTTCTTTATTTCCTTAGTTTGTTTTTTTGTAGATTTTTTTGTTTTGGTTTTTTCGGCATTCATTGAATTTTCACCTCAGGTAATTCTATCACAGGTTTAGTTTTACCAACTGGAAATACATAATCTTGAAGTGTTGAAAAATTACTTTTTCCTTTCATTTTTGCAAGGTTTGGTTTTGATGAAGGTATAATTTCTATATCTTCGATACTTGCCACTTCCCCGATGTGGCTACCACCTATAATCATAGATATTGTTCCCTTTTCAAACTTATAGATATCACTAATTTTTTTATCTTTTAATGAAATTTTCAAAACATCTCCTTTTTTGTATTCATCCTTTTTTACGATTTGGTTTCTGCCGTCATGTAAATTTAATTGTATCTGTTTTTCTTTTACTATTGTTTTATTTTCTATACGGCATAGCTTCCAAGTTGCATCCTTTGAATCAATTGGTACAAGTGTTAACTTACCTCGATTATCAAATAAAATCCTATAATCCTTTTTTAATTCCGGAACAGAGATTACATCCATAAGCCCACATGAGAACTTAGGGCTTTTTCTTTTAACATCATCCACCAGTATTTCGCCATTTGCAATAACAATTTTTGCTTCTCCTAGAGTGTCAACTAGACCTAAGTAATCTCTAACAATAAGACCAAGAGGTATTGATTTCTCAAGAGGATGTGGACCTGGTGATGGTCTAATAGTCCAAGTATATTCTTTTCTATGAAGTCGGGTTGTTCTTGGAGCGTTTAATCTCTTTAAGTGTTTACTCATTTATTTTCCTCCTTTTTCTTTGAGGTTTTTACAGGAGCTTTTTTTGCAGGTTTCTTTTTGGCTGATGTTTTTTTCTTTGTTTTTTCTGGTTCTTCTTTTATAGATTTTGCCTTTGTCTTAGGTTCCTCTGTTACCTTTTTTTCTTCTGCTATTGGCTTTGGTTTTTCTTCTTTTTCCTCTGTTTCTTCTACAGCTTCTTCCTTTTCTTCTAGTTCTTTTTCTTTCTCTTCTTTTATTTTAGTCTCTTCTGCTTCTTTAATTTGTCTTTCTGCCTCTTTTTCTATCTCCTTTTTAGTTTCTTCTGAAAGACCTCTTTCAAGTTTTTTCCTTCGCCATTTATCAGTTAAATCTAGTTTTGTAATCATCAAGTTACTAGCATGAATTGGTTTAGCAATTTTGTTACCTTTTGCATTAGACATTGTTATGCCTTCAATTTCAATACTCCTTTTACCAACATTGACATGTGCAACCTTATCTTCGTGTCCTCTATAGCTGCCTCTCATAACTCTAACAGTATCACCTTTTATCACAGTTATAGATCGTTTATCATATTTTAAAAGAAGATTTTCTTCTAAGTGAGAAGAAAGCCACTTTCTTTTTTTATGAAGAGGGGCGTTAAACATTTCTTTTCTCTGTTTTCTAGGGCTCGTCGATTTCATTTTTATCATCTCACACTATTATTGATGCATTTGAAGCAATTTTTGGAAAACGTTCTGCTGCCTCTAGCGCAACTGGTCCTTTTATCATAGTTCCCTTTGTTTCTCCGGTCTCTGTAACTATTACAGCTGCATTATCTTCAAATTGGACCATAGTCCCATCTGATCTTCTAAATGGTCTTCTCTGACGCACAATTACGGCTCTAAGAATTTGTCTTCTCATATCGATAGCTCCTTTTTTAACACTGATTATTATCAAGTCACCTACTCCTGCTTTAGGGGTACGCCTGTGTGTTCCCTTAAGCTTTGGAGTCATTATTATCTGTATTACTTTTGCACCTGTATTATCGATACATTCAAGACGGGCTCCTACGTTGAGTCCTCTCATTGTTCTACCTGCTATACCTTTCATATTATTTTCACCATCATAATTTTTCAATAGTTACAAACGAAATTGTTTTACTAAGCGGCCTACATTCCGCAATTCTAACTTTATTTCCAATTTTTGTCTTTATGCATGGGGGGCAATGTGCAGGATAGGTCGAAGTTCTTTTTTCGTATCTTTCATATTTTGGAACATAATGCATGTATTCCTTTTTCACTAGGACTGTGTCCTGCATTTTAAAAGATGATACGATTCCAGTGATAACCTGACCTCTAACTGGTAAAGTCCCATGAAATGGGCAGTCCCTGTCACTACAGCTCTCTTCTGGAGCTTTAACATTTAATCCAATATTTCTTGCTTTTCCTTTTTTTTCTGCCAATTCTTTCACCTTATTTTTTTGATCCTGTCTTCAGGTCTATACACTATTTTCGAACCATCAAGCGTTATTTTCTTTCCTGTTAAATTAAATTCAAATGTTGCAATATTTTTTGCTATCATTTTTTGTTGATCATCAATTTTTATACAGAAGGTATTTTTTGTCTCATCGATTATGATACCGGATTTTCCTGCCCAGTTAGGATCCTTGCATTCCTTAATTTTTACATATAGTCCTATGAGCTCTTCTCTTGCAAATTCTTTATTATCCATACTACCTTCTCTTAGAGAATTTTGATTGCATAGGATCTGGTTGAGTTGTTTTAGGATATTTATGCTAATTCAACCGTAAATCCCATTTTCTCTAATGCTTCTTTTACTTTTGTTCTGTGGTCGCCCTGAAGCTCTATTTTTCCTTCTTTTATCGTTCCACCACATGCACATTTTGATTTCAGTTGTGTTATCAGTGCATTAATGTCTAGTTCATGGGGGTCAATTCCATCTACAATAGTCATCATTTTCCCATATCGTCTTTTGTCTACAGCGATTGTGATTTTTTGTTGTTCACGTGCAATATCTTCACAAACACAGATTTCTTTTGGCAGACCACAAACGTCACATATGTCACTCATTTATTTTTCTCCTTCCTCCCGCATAATAGTGAGAAGCTTTGCAATTTCCATTCGTATCTGCCTGATTTTACCAGGTGATGGTGGAGATCCACCCATTGCAGCTACTCCCCTCTCATGCATAAGTTCGCTTTTTAACTCATCGAGTTTTTCACGTCTTTCTTCTGGAGTGAGTTCTCTAATCTCTTTAGTCTTAAGAACCATTTATGCTACCTCTTCAAGTAATTTTTTCAATTTTTTTACTATATTTTCAGCTGTTTTTCCACCAATACCATCAATTGCTGCTAAATCATCAACATCCATCTTATATAACTCTTCAACAGACTGAATACCAGCTTTTTCAAATTTTTTCACAATAGAAGGGCCAATCCCTTGTATTTCTATAAGTTTCTTTAAATCGGTTTTCTTCTTCTCAACTGGTTTTTCTTCTTTTTTCTCTTCAATTTTTGTCTCTTCTTTTGTTTTTTCTGTTACAGGATAACGAATTTTAATCTCATCAGGTAATTTTGCATCAGGCTTCATAATTCTAACTTTAACTCCAATAACTCCTGCTTTTAATTTTGCTACTGCATATCCATTATCCATAACTTGTTTTGCTACTTCTCCGCAGAATTTGATATGCCCTTCTGTAAATTTTTCAGTTCTATGCCTTGCACCTGTAAGTTTACCAGCAATTATTATTTGGCATCCTTTAGCTCCTGCATCCATAATTCTTCTAACACTTGAATGTCCTGCGCGTCTGAAATGCCATCCACGCTCGAGTGCTTCTGCAAGTTTTTCTGCCATTATCAATGCATTAAGTGAAGCTTTACTTCCCGCTTCTTCAATTTCAATTTGAGGATTATCTACATTGAAATTTTCTTTGATTGCCTCAGTAAGTTCCTTTATTTTATTACCACTTTTACCTATTACCATACCAGGACGTTCTACAAGTATATTTATCCTTGTTCCCATAGGTGTTCTTTGTATATTCATTCCACCAAAACCAGCACCTTCAATTTTTTTAATAAGGAATTCTTTAATTAGGAGTCTATTAGTATTTTCTCTTATGAATTTACGTTCGCCTGTCATCACTCTGCCTCCTCGATAACTATCTCTATATTGGTTGTTCTAGTATTTTTATCAGTACCTCTGCCCTGAGCTCTAGGCATAATACCGTGGGTTACTCTCCCACCATATGTTGAAATATGAGAAATCTTCATGTTTTCCACATCAAAACCTTTGTATTCAGCGTTATTTTCTGCATTTTCTAAAGTCTTTAACATATATTCAGCTGCTTTTTGCGGGTAACTACCAGGACCAATACCTTTTTGATGGGCCACTTTTCCTTTATGAAAAACAGCTGGAAGAGGACGTTTCAAATCAATTATTTCCTGTAAATATTTCTTTGCATCCTCTATTTTCATACCTTTTATTGCATAGGCAAGATTCGTAGAATCCTTTCTGGAACAGTGTAGTTCATATCCATATGCTTTTGCACTTTTATCTGGATCAACATTAGTTGAATATTTCATTTCTCATCACTTTAGTGGCATATATTTAGAGGATCTGGTTGCTCCAACACCAGGTCCAGTATGTGTTACTTTCTTACGTGTTAATGCAAATTCACCAAGATAATGTCCTACCATTTGGGGCTCTATATAGACTTTTTGAAATTCTTTACCATTATAAACATTTATATTATGACTAACAAAACTGGGTAGTATTACTATATCTCTACAATGTGTTTTTATAGGTTCGTTAGGTTTTGTATTTTTAATGTCTCTTATAAATTTATCTTGTCTTACTGTTAAGCCTCTTTTAAGAGTTCTACGAGTTCTAGACGGAAGAAGTGGAATGAGGTCTTCAATGGATAGTTTTTGAAGTTCTTCTAAGCTTAGACCCTGATAAGAAAATTCCTTTTTCTTAATCTCAATTTTCTTTCTTTTTGCTTTTCTTCTGCTTCTAGATGAGTCTCTAAATCCCTTTTTTGATGCCATAATTGTTACTTCCTCCCTGTTCTTCTTGCAGCTATATTTCCAACTTTTCTACCTGGCGATGCGCCTCGTTTAACGCAAGATGGTTTTCCAACATGTTGATGACTCCCACCTCCATGAGGGTGGTCAACTGGATTCATTGCAACTCCTCTGACAGTAGGATATTGTTTACCTCTAGCTCTAAAAGCAAAATATTTTTTACCAGCTTTAAGGAAAGGTTTGTCTTTTCTTCCACCGCCAGCTGGTACTCCAATAGTGGCTTTGCATGTTGAATCAAGGGTTTTAAATTTACCTGATGGTAGTTGTATCACTGTTTTTAATTTATCATGAGATACAACTGCAGCATTGCTTCCTCCAGCTCGAACAAGTTTTCCACCATCACCTGGTGATAACTCTATATTATATACTGGGGCACCTTCAGGTATTTTACCGATGGGCAAGATGTTACCCACTTCGATATCGTTTTTGTTATCAGTGAACCTTATTTTATCTCCAGTTTTGATTCCTTCTGGAGCTAAAAAAAGAATTTTTTTATTATCGTTAAATAAAACATTCATAAGAGGGGCAGTTCGTCCAGGGTCATGAATAAAGTTTTGGACTATTCCCTCTTTTTTCTTATCGTCTCTAGTATATTTAATTTTACCCCTAAATCTATGTGATGGAGCATGAAATCTAATACTATTAAAGCGCCCACGTCTCTGTTGGATTAATCTCTTACCCATATTTTTACCTCTCTTTAGAATATTCCAATCCTCATACCAATGTCTTCGGCTTTGAACTCAGGCATAAATTTAACAACGGCATGTTTTCCTTTCTTTGTAATTCTTGTATTAACGTCCTTTACTTTAACTTCAAACAATTTTTCTATTGCAGCTTTAATCTGATGTTTATTTGCATCTCTTTTTACTACAAACTCTAGAGCATTATTTTTTTCCATGAAATTCATAGTTTTTTCTGTCACAAATGGGTGATATATTATAGCGTATGGATCCATTATTTAGTACCCCCGATTTCTTTTAGTGCAGATTTTGTAATTATTGTGAGTCGTCCTGCATCTCCACCAGGTGCGAGATGTTCTATATTTACCAGAGCTGGTTTAACAACATCTACACCTGTTAAATTTCCAGAACTTTTTTGAATTTGATCTTTTTTAGAAATAATTAATATTGACTTTGGAGTTTTGTACTTCCTACCTCTTGTCTTTCCTTTTCCTGCGCGTATGTGTTTTCCATTAGCAGCTCTAAGAACATCATTATAAACTCCTATCTTTTCAAGGGCATCTATTACGTCTTTTGTCTTTTTGATGTTTTCAAATTTATCTTCAACTATTACTGGTAATGTTAGTTTATCATCAAATTTATGTCCTCTTTTTGTTACAATTTCTTTATCTATTGTCGCAGCTATCGCTGAATATTTTGCTAGTAATTTTTCTTTTTTATTCATCTTTTCTTTCCAATTTCTCTCTGCCTTTGGAGGATGTGCCCTTCTTCCACCAACTACACAGGGTGCAAGTGCTGCTTTTTGACCTTGAGTTAATCTTGGAACACGGGACTGTCCACGACCTTTACCAACAGATTCCGTTGCATGCCTTGTTCCAGCCAATGGATAAGCGCCGTATGGTTGTCTTTTATTAGAATGAAGAACATTGAATGATTTTCTTATAATATCTGGACGATAAGGCGTGTTGAATACTTCTGGTAAATCAATTTTTTCGGTAGAAGATCCATCAATTCCATAAACATTTACTTTGACCATTGTTATGCCCCTTGTTTACTTGTAGTGGATATATAGGATATTTCTGGTTTTTCGACCTTAACACCACGTTGATATCTAACAGCGTCTCTCATGCTGATAAGTCGTTTAACCGGGCCTGGAATTGAACCATGTAAAAGGACATATGAATTTCTTATTACACCATAATGAGGAAAACCACCTGCAGGTGTTATCTCCTCACCATTTTCACCAATCTTTAGAACACGTTTATTATATTCAGTTCTTTGTTGATATCCCAACTGTCCAGCATTAGGAACAGTTGCCTGAACCCAGTTTGGATGCCAAGAACCTTGCGTACCTATCATCCTACGATGCTTTGAGTTCTTATGAGTTAAAAGTTTTACTCCAAATCTTTTAACATGTCCCTGGAAACCCTTTCCTTTTGTAACCGCAATTGTGTCAATCATGTCTCCTTCTTTGACGACATCTTTTATTTTTAACTCCTTTCCAAGTATCTCTTTTGCATATTTTATCTGTTCTTCGATACTTCCACCGCTTATTCTCATCTCGCGGATTTCAGGAATTTTCTTAGGAATACCTGTAACTAGTTTTGGTTGAGTATAAACTATGACACGTATTTCATCAGCATCTTTAGTAAAATCCCAATTTATTTTTTTCTCGTTTTTGGTTACAGGGAGTCTTTTTGATAATTCAGAATCTAATTTACTTGCCCATTTTTCTCCTGTTGTTTGCAATCCGTTATAACCCTTTTTGTAAACCCTGACAGCAGCTACCTTAATTGGCGGGGTTTCAACAACTGATACAGGCATTACCACTTCTCTACCAGATGTTGTTGAAGTTGGTCTGTAATCTACGATGAAAGCATGGGTCATACCTGCTTTATAACCTAAAAAACCCTGGATTTTTGGTTTGTCATTTCCCTCTGGCCAACTCTTTATATGTGGAGTTTCAGCTCTAGCTCTCTTACGTGGCCAAAAGCCCCTAGATCCCCTTTTTGGATGATGTATATCAGCCATAATATAACCTCTATTTTGTTATTGTAATGTTATAGATTTATTACTTATATTTGTCCAAACCGTGACATTTCACAAACAACCAAAAACATTTGTGAGGCTGTTTGATATTGGGTTTCTTAAAGAATTGCCCAATAGATGTCTGGTAAAGACAAGGAAATAAGGCTATATAGATACTATATATAAATGTTATTGCTCTTGTCTTGTAGTAGTTTCGAAAGTGGATTTTATTTTTTTTGTAAATTTGACCAAATTCATTGTAAAAACAACAAAATTAAACAATATTTTAACAATAAAATCAATGAAAACCAGAGTGCATCTGGCTGATAGTCCGTTAACCCATCAACATTTTATATAAAGAGGTCTAAGGTTATAATTATTTCGTAAAAAAACAATTAATTTAAATTATTCTATTAATAATATTAAATTACAGACATAGCTAAAGCAATAAAAGAATTGTAAATTCAATTGGTAAATTTATCTTAGGGGAATTGTTAATCGTGATAAAATCTCCCCTAAAAATAGAAAACGCCCTAAAAACCGATATAACAACATATTAGATATTGTTTTATTTTTAGGCATAGTTATTTCTAATGTTGCCCAGTCGCTTTCTGCACCATGCTCATCCTTGACCTTTGCTTTAATATTATATATTCCTTTTTGAGTCCAAGAATGAGATATAGAGATTTCCTCCCCAGAGTTATATGGGCCAATCCATTCTTCAGAGTTGTTATCTCCCCAGTCTATGTAGTAGTAGAGGTTGTCTTGATCAGGATCTGTTGCTATAAAATTGTAGATGTAGTTTGTATTTGGTTTTCCTTTTATCTGACCAGTTATTGTAGGTTTATTTGGCATTTGATTTTCTATAATTGTTATTATCAAAGGTTCTGACCAGCCACTCATTGCACTATTTGTATCCTTAGCTTTTACTTTTATCTCATAAGCTCCTAACGCTGACCAAGAATGAGACCCAGTTATAGTTGTTTCTGACGGATATGGTCCAAGCCATTCGCTATAGGTTCCATCGCCCCAATTGAACATATAATAAACTTGATCTCCCTGTGGGTCTGAAGTTATACTTGAGAACGTATAATCTACATTTATAACTCCTAAGGTTGGCCCATTTGGTTTCTCAGGTGTATATGGTGCATTTTCAGCAGCTAGATTTTCTACTGCATCGATATCAACCCCTGGATTTGTCTCACTGGGATTTCCATTGTTATCATCCACAATTTTAATATACCGTGCTGATTCAACAGAAACATCTGCGAGATCAAACTCAGCGGTTCCCGTTGTAAGTCCCATATCAGTCCATGGCCCATTCCAACTTAATGAAACGTATACACGGTATCCATCTGTGGTGTCGCCACCTTCGAATATTTTGAAATCGGGAGCATCTTGAATATCAACAACTTCTTCATCCATATCCGATACAAGAATTCCACCAACACCAAGAGAAGCACAGATTTCATCTGGAGGTCCTAATGCAGAGATTGCTTCGGTAGGATTATTTTGGAAGTTATTGGGAAAACTCATTGGGTCATAAAAATTACACAAAGTAACTTGGTAGGCATAATGGTCAACCCCTGGATATAACGCGACATCGAGGATGGTAGGCTCATCAGAATTCACTTCAACAGTAAAAGTCTGTTCAGTATATCCATTAGCTCTATAATGGATGGTATAGGTTCCGGGGAGTAAAACACGATGATAATCCCCAACTTGTGGATCAGTAAAACATGGCCAAAACGCTTCATCCACCCAAACAGTAGCCGCAATAGGCTGTCCAGTTATTGCATCTGTTACAACACCTCTTAATCCCATATCGGCAGCATCAATAATTTCAAGCATAGCATCTTTGTTAAGATTCCATGCTCCTTGAATATCTGAGTTTTGAACTTCAATTGTCCAGTCAATATCTCCACGGCAACCATAGCTAAAATCATTAGTATCTCCTCTGGTTTGATACCAATCGTAACCATCGGTGACTGAATAACCGTTATGAGAACCATACTGTTCCGAAAGAAATTCAACAGCAGTGTTATCTGGGACGCTCTGATGTTTATAGTTCCAGATGTAATTCACAATATCGCCGGAGCAATGGTACGATAGTGAGAGCACAAAATTGTTTTCCAAGGCGTTTGTTCGCATCGTTTTCGTCTCTGGTTGTGAAAATGGACTTGGACTTCCCCATCCTGATTCCCACATATACCCATAATCTCTATTCAAATCGACGCCATTTGAATTGTACCGAGATCCAGCCTCCCGGCCATCAGGATTTACCATTGGTATAACCCAAATTTCTCTATTATCAACAAGATTGGTAATATCAGGATTATTCCCATAATTCTGAGTTAAGTACTGTGCTAAAAGTAGCGGTAACTCAGCACTCATATATTCATTACCATGGTGCAAACCGCAGATGCGAACCTCTGGCTCATCTTCTTCTATTTCTGGATTATCAGTAATCTTTAAACCCCATAATACCCGATTTTGATTGCTGTGTCCAAGATCATACAAGTTAGTAATCGTTGGATAGGTATCCGCAATGTTTTGAAGCTCTGCTGTCATCTGGTTATAGTTGTGGAAATCACGTAGCTCTAGTGGGTTGTCTTTCCATCCATCCATTTCTGCGAGATCTTGGTAGAGAAATTCAGGTGAGAACCCCATAGTCTCAAGCCAATTAAATTCATCATATGAAATAAGGACGATAACCGATGTCCTGGACTTTTCAACCTCCAAAATCGTTATCCTCTGATTAAGTAAAATACCAATGGTTGAATACTCAGAGAGAGAAACTCTGGCAACAATTTCATTTTCTGAAGAATAATTTAAAATAAATTGTGGGTTATTATTATCTAATCTTAAAACATATCCTTCGGCCAATGGAATAAAAATCATTACAACAAATATAGTTATAACTACAACTGTCAAACCCTTAGCAAAATAACTATTCTTCATACACATTATACCCCCACGTTATTCAAATAATAATCATTAACAATGTTAAACAAATGATTGAAGATGTTAAAATAGTTTTTTATTATAATTCAAATAATATTACATATTTTTAAATAAAAAAAATAATAGGCATAAATAGGCTAATTTTCATCTCTTTTTCATTTTGTATTTAATCCATTTCCCGGTAGAAAAATCCTCAAGAATCAGATCGTCAATATTAGATATTTCTTTTTTTAATCTAGCTACTAATATACCTTTTTTCCCCATTTCTTTATATCTACTGGAAGTAAATATGGTAAGGCATCTATTTCTATATATTGAAAAACCTAAGGCATTATAGTCATGTCCTCTAACAAGTACCTTAGCGTTTATCCCATCTAGAAATTTGGTTAAATCATCTTCATTAAAAGGATCACCAGCTCCTCTAAAAGTATGTGAAATAGCTGGGTCGCTCCATACAAGTGATTCAATAGCTTCAATATCATTTTTCTCTGTTTTTCTCAACTGTTTCAAATCAGCTTTTTTCAAAATTCCTCCATGTGCTGCAAAAACATTGTTTGCTAGAACCATAAAGGGCATTGATGAAAATACTTCAACATATTTTTTATGAAGATTTAATGAACCAAATCTTTGAATTATTTCTTCTTCAAACTCATAGGGTAGACATGGTATAATATAGTTGCATTCATGATTTCCTTTCAATAGAACGATTTTTTCTGGATAGCGACATTTTAGGAGTAGCAAATAAGTAATGTTATATATGGATCCCCATTTCATTGGCTCTCGATCTATATAGTCTCCAAGGAAGACCAGATGGTCTGCATTAAAAAATTGCTTCACCACTGACTTTGTTGTCTCAAAATCTCCATGTGTATCTCCTACAAATGTTATGTCACCCTTCAATTCTACAAATGCTTTTTCTTTATCCAAAATTGATGTTGCTTTCTCTAAGCATTTTTCTATGTCTCTTTCGTCCAATCTTGCTACTTCATCAGGATTATTTATTATACTATCTATTATATTATTTACATTTGTCATTTTACCTCATATAAGTAAAATTTGTATATAAAAATCTATTTTGTTATGTAAATATTTTTCTCAAGTGATTTATTTGAAGACATTTAGCGTAAATTTAGAAGGAAAAATTATTGTATCTAATTGATAAAACTTTGGATTACCATCTATTATAATGAATCAATTTCTCTGTATCAATTCTTTTAGTATACTCAACCTCTCCTGTAGGATAGCCAATGGGAATTATTGCAACTGGTCTAGCATATGACGGTAGATTAAGAATTTTTGAAACCTCAATTTCATTAAATGCACCGACCCAGCATGCACCTAGTGCATTATCAACAGCTAAAAGTAGAATATGCTCAATTGCTGCTGCAGAGTCTTGGATGCAGTATAATTCCATTCCTCTTTTACCATACGAAGATATTCGATTCAAATGAGCACACACAACAATATCTACTGGTGCTTCAACAATAAATTCCTGATTTAATGCAGCATTGCTTAGTTTCTTTTTTAATTTGTCATCATCAACAATTATAAATTCTCTAGCTTGAAGGTTACCTGCTGAAGGTGCAAGATTTGCATATTTTATTATTTCATGTATCAAATCTAAAGGTACTTTTTTGTTTGAAAAACTTCTTATGCTGTGTCGTTGCTGGATTGCATATTTTAAATCCAAGACTTATCACCAGTTTATAATATATAGTTCCAATACATATTTTTAGTGGAATATTTGGGTAAAAATATGTATGATCCAGTTACATTGTCAAAAAAAACCGAAAGCATCGTTATAAAAGGAAATACAAAGAAGTATTACAGATTTCGTCCTACAGGATTTTATGGTGGTATAGCAACTGCTGACACTGTTGGTTGCAATCTTCGATGTAAATTTTGTTGGTCAAGCAGTAGCGTGTGGAATACAAAAAATGTTGGGAAATTTTACTTGCCAGAAGATGTGGCAGGTATTCTTCAAGATATTGCATTTAAAAAAGGATACCATCAGTTGCGTGTTTCTGGTGGTGAGCCAACTATTGGGCGAAAACATTTTATTACACTGTTAGAAAATATTAATCCCAAGTATTTATTTATCCTTGAAACTAACGGTATATTACTAGGGGCTGATGTAACATATGTTGAAGAATTATCTAAATTCAAAAACCTTCATGTTAGAGTTTGTTTTAAAGGTTGTAACCCAGAAGAGTTTTCTATGCTGACAGGGGCAGAAAAAGGTTTTGAATATCAGATTAAAGCATTGGAATATTTAAAAGATAAAAAAATGAATTTCAATATAGCACTTGTTTCTACTAAAAAAGAAAGAAAAGAATTTTATGATAAATTAATCGGGATGGATCTTGGGAAAATTATGGTTGAAGATGAGGAAATAAAACTTTATCCACTTGTTAGAAAGAGATTATATGATGAGGGGCTTCTTCATTATTTTGAATAAAAAATAGTTTTGAATATCTATAATAATCTAATATGAAAATATTTATAAAAAAGGGACTATTTCTATATCTTTGTATGTCTAAATCAAAAATAAAAGAATTAATTGATAAAAAGCATATTAGATGGATACAAGTTCATTTCACTGATCTACTTGGGGGATTAAGGGTTCTTCATATCCCAGCTGATAGTTTTTTGTCTGATGATATTTTGTCTAAAGGGATAAATTTTGATGGATCATCTGTTGGATTTCGCAGGGTAGAAAAATCTGATATGATTGCTCTTCCGGATCCGGAAACATTTAAACTGTTACCACACGAAAAAGATGAAGCAATGATTCGAGCTAATTTATATGATACTAATTATGATCAATATAGAGCATGTCCAAGAAATATACTAAAAAAGGCAATTGACGTAGCTAAAAAAAATGGGTTTGATAAAGTGATGATTTCGCCTGAAATGGAGTTTTGTTGTTTTAATAAATCTGCAGAGGAGGAAAATAATTTAAGAGAAAGTATTAGTTATTTTGCACCTCCACCTTTAGATAATCTAAAAGAGTTTAGGAAAAAATTATCCGATGTTTTGATGGAGAGTGGATATCAGGTAAAATATCATCATCATGAAAAAGGGATATATCAACATGAAATCGAGGTTAAGGAGCTTGAAGCGCTTGATGCTGCTGATTTCTGTATTTATTTTAAATTTGTTGCACGGGAAATCGCATCTTCATTTAATATTGATATCACTTTTATGCCAAAACCTCTTTCAAAGGAGGCTGGTAGTGGTATGCACGCTCATATTGTATTGTATAACAAGGGAAAGAATATGTTCCTTGACGACAATAATCAATATCATTTAAGCAAGACTGCTTTGTATTATATTGGTGGTATTCTTGATCATTCAAGGTGTATTGCAGCTTTTGCAAATCCTACATTAAACTCTTATAAAAGGTTAATTCCACATTTCGAAGCACCAATATATATTGCTTGGGATCAATATAACAGGAGTAGTCTTATTAGAATCCCTGCAAAGAAAAATGTTGATGTTGAGGTTAGAAATGCAGATCCAGCTGCAAATCCATACCTGTTCTTTGCTGCACTGATTTATGCAGGTTTGGATGGAGTCAAGAAAAAAATTAATTATGAGCCTGTTTCAAGAAATATTTATCAAATGACTGATGAAGAGATTAAAAAGTATAAAATTAAGCAATTACCAACAAATTTAATGGAATCACTTAAAGAGTTACAAAAAGATAAAGTTCTTATCGAGGGTATTGGTAGAGATGCAACAGATCTTTTTATAGAAAAAAAAATAAATGAATGGAATCGATACATGAGCGAAATAACAGACTTGGATTACAGGTTTTATTTCCATTGCTAAAGATTGTTAAGAGGGTTTTGCATCATTAGTAGTTTTTACACCTAAATTCTTATTTTATAAGATAAAGAAGTTTTTGTAATAATGGAAACTGCTCTAATAACTTTAAGAGCAGCGAAGTTGTTGATATTTTGTTTTTTGGCATGGTAACTTTAAGTATCTCCCAGTACCCCTCCATATCATAATCATCTTTTGCTTTCACTTTGATTGTATAAGTCCCCCACCAATTCCAACTATGTGACCTTTTTACAGAAGATCCTGAGGATACATATTCAGTCCAACCGCTATTTGTTCCATCTCCCCAATCGAAATAATAAGAGACATTATCACTATCAGAGTCCGTAGTAACAGCAGTATAAGTATATTCTTTTACAGGTCTTCCCTTAGTTGGACCACTAACATTTGGTATACGAGGAGGAGCATCATAAAAGGTTTTTATGGCATGAAGATACCCATCAAAACTTTCTTCACTATGAAACCATGAACCGATATATACGGTTCCATCAGAACCAATAGTAGGTGAAGACGATAAATGGCTTCCTAAATATGGTTTATCTCCTTCTAATGTTAAACAGAAAATCTTTTCTCCTGAAGGAGAAATAAGACAAATTTTATTTGAATCAATACCAGAACCCTTACCCGCTGCCATATAAATCATATTAGTGTTTGAAGTTGCAGGGGACGGATGATATTCTCCCATCCAGATAGACCACATTATTGCTCCATCCGGACTGAATGCCCAAAGCGTATCTCCACCTGCTGCATAAATTGTTCCATCAAAACCAATAGATGGACCACCATAATAACATCCTCCACCTTCATGTTTCCATTTCACAGTTCCATTAGGGCATATCGCATAAAAATCATTCCTTGTACCGATATAGATTATTCCGTTATCATCGATTGCAGGTGATGAGTAGCAGGATATTTGACCTGCAATACCTATTTTCCATCTTAATGTTCCATTGTTTGGATAAAAAGCATATAAATAACCGTCATGAGAAGCTACATATACAATTCCATCCTTATCGATAGCTGGTGAAGATTTTATATTAAGCCCCGTTGAAAATTCCCATTTGATTGTTCCATTAGGAAAAATTGCGTAAAATTTTTCATCTCCACCAATAAATATTGTTCCGTCATTTGCTATAACAGGAGATGAATGGATATACCATTGAAGTCCAACTCTCCATTTTTCAGTTCCATTTGGATTTATAGCGTAAAGATAACTATTTTTTGTGGCAACATAAATTGTCCCATTTTCATCAATAGAAGGAGTAGTCATCTCTGAATCCATATTGTCGGTTGTTGTAAATCTCCATTTCTCTGTACCATCAGAATTAATAGCATGCAAAGTACCATCCACTGTTCCAATGTAGATTATTCCATTATTATCAATAACTGGAGACGAAAAAGTTATAAAATCTGCTAATTTGATTCTCCATTTCTCATAAAGACAATTACCATTTGTACCATAAGGACTACGACTAGTATGACGAATATCATGTCCAAACATTGGCCAAGGAGAATCCATAGGACCATTACTCGATGTTATAGATTGTATATCTTTTTCATTTGTTATTCTGACATTGAATCCAATAGCCATTGGGGTTAGTGCTGAAAATAAGAATAAGATTATAATTCCAATTCCGAGGAAT
>Ga0315285_10002748_pt1 | contig 18405 bp, 16 predicted proteins | sample YL17G09_36_MG_FD_203698 | JGI IMG/M metagenome (GOLD analysis project Ga0315285, IMG submission 203698) | Sediment microbial communities from Yellowstone Lake, YNP, Wyoming, USA - YL17G09_36 | ecosystem: Environmental > Aquatic > Freshwater > Lake > Sediment | place: USA: Wyoming | collected... | reverse complement strand
CGAGGATGTTCGCCCGGGCGACGTCTTCGACGTACACGTAGTCGCGCGACATGCCGTCGGGATCCTCGGGATACGCGTTGATGACGGGGACCTCACCCTTCAGCAGCTTCGAGATGAAGATCGCCACCACCCCCGCCTCGCCGTCGGGATTCTGCCGGGGGCCATAGACATTCGCGTAGCGCAGCGTGGTGTATGCGAGGCCGTGCGCGGCGGCGTAGAACCGCAGGTACGCCTCCCCCAGCTGCTTGTGGATGGCGTACGGAGACATCGGCGTCGCGGGGTAGTCCTCGGGAACCTTCTCGACCTTCGCCTCCCCGTAGATCGCGCCTCCCGAAGAGATGAAGATCACCTTCTTCACCGAGTGCGTGCGGCAGCACTCCAGCACATTCAGCAGGCCCAGGCCGTTGATCCGGGCGTCCAGCTGGGGGTCGCGCGCCGAGACGGTCACGCTGATCTGGGCGGCGTGGTGGTCGACGACATCGGGTTTCTCGATCTGGAACACCTTTTCGAGCTGGGGGGAACAGATGTCCATGATGTGCAGCCGCGCCCGAGAGGGAACGTTCGACGGGGACCCCGAGCTGAGGTCGTCGACGATCACCACCTCATGCCCGGCAGCGAGAAAGGCGTCAGCGACATGGGACCCGATGAACCCGGCCCCCCCCGTGATGAGGACTTTCATGGCCGGACTGTAGCACCCCTCGTCGAGGGGGGTCAAGAAGGTGTACCTTTTTCAGTGAATCTTTAGTCGTCCCGGTGCCGAACATTGCATGTAGCAGGAAAAGATGAGGTGCGGCCCTTGAGGAAACCACTACTTCTCCTTTTTATCTCTCTCGTCGCGGCCTCGGCCGGCGCCGGCCAGGTCTCATTCTCCGGGCTGGACCTGTCGCCCGCGGACAGGCTTCTGTTCACCGCGAGCGCGCGCTGTCCCGACTTCGGGGCCTACGACACGCTCTTCCTCGCGGACGTGCGGACGAAGAGCATTCGCCAGCTCACCTTCTTCCCCGAGGAGATCCTCCTGCTCCAGGAGGGGGAGGTTCTGCAGGTCCAGAACCGCTTCGGCGTGTTTCGCTCCGATGCGGGTTTCGGCGGCCTGGCGCCCCTGGCCCAGTTCCCCTCCTTCGTGGGGGGCAGCCAGGTGCAGACCGGCAGGATCGCCCCGATACGGACCTCTCCCGACGGGAAGTACCTGCTGTTCGTGCGGCCCCGTTCCTCCGCGCACGGCGACCTGGCGCTGCTGGAGGTCGCGACGGGGCAGGAGACCGTCGTCGCTGACCGGGTTGAGGTCTCGCTGCAGGAGCTGCCGGCGAGTTGGTCGCCGGACTCGCGGTACATCGTCTACAGCAAGTCAGCCTCCCTGTACTATTTCTCCCTCGCCCAGCTGCGCGAGGGCCGGGTGCTCGCGGAGAACCTGCGCAGGATCGGCGAGGGGCGGATCGCGAGCGCACGGTGGGCCGGTGAGCGCGGCCTGTCCTACGTCTCGGGGTCCGTCGTGTACGCCATCGATCCGAGCGAGCTTTTCACCCGGGCGCTGTACGCGGGCGCTCTCGCGATCGGCAGGATCGCGGGCAAGGTCCCCTTCGCCTTCGACTCCAACTTCGACAGGTTCTGGGTCTCCCCGGACGGCAGGTCCCTGCTCCTGGACAAGGGCGGGCGGAACGTGGTTCTTGTCTACCTCGCACCAGGCGATTCGAGCGAACCCATCGCGCTGCCCCACCTCTCCCTGCCGCGCGACACAACGGTGCGGAAGGTGGTCTGGTCTGCCGGCAACGTCGTGACGATGCTCTGCCAGACCCGCTCGGCGGGCAGGCGGGGCTCGGCCATCTACCGAATGGCGGGCGACGCGCAGGGCAGGTTCGCGGGCTTCACGAAGACCGCCGACGAGGGCGTGCGCGACATCGTCCTGTCCCCTGACGAATCCACCATCGCGCTGCTGGGCGAGAAGGAGGTGGTCCTGAAGGACTACCCCGCGTGGCAGGACAGGGGAAGGGTGCAGCACCCCTCGCCCCTGCACGCGCTGTGGCTTGCGGGCAGCGAACTGCTGATCGCCGGCGCCTCCTTCATCGAGCGCTGGTCCGTTTCCGAGGCGAAGAGGACCCTCGTCGCCCTGTCGCAGCCGGGAGACTACGGGCACGCGGCCGACGCGCAGGCAGGGGGCCTGCCGGCCGTCGAGGCGAAGGGGCAGGACCGCACCTTCATCCTTGATGAGGCCTCGGGCGCCTGGTCGCCCATCCCGTCGTTCTCCGTTCGGCAGAAGAGCCTGGCCTCCGAGAGCTACCGCGTGTACCTCGAGCCCTCCACGCGCGGCAGCTACGAGAACCTCCTTTTCGTGCGCGATGCGAAGGGCTACGGCACGACGCCGCTGTTCCCCGCCGAATCGGCGGCCTACGAGGCGTTCCCCGCCGCCGACGAACCCGTGGACTTCGGCAACGTCGCCCACGGCTCGCGCATCCGCCGCAGGGAGGTGAGCCTCGTCTTCAATGCGATCGACTCTGTGGAGGGGCTCACGGAGGTGCTCAACACCCTGTCGACCTACGGCCTGCGCTGCACGTTCTTCGTGAACGGCGAGTTCATCCGCCGCAGCCCCGGCGCGGTGCGCGAGATCGCCGACTCGGGCCACGAGGTGGGCTCCGCTTTCCACGCGAACTTCAACATGACCGATTCGCGGTTCACAGTCGACGCCGAGTTCGTCAAGGCGGGGCTCGCGCGCAACGAGGAGGATTACTTCGCCGCCACGGGACGCGAGCTGTCGCTGCTGTGGCACGCCCCGTACTACATCGTGAACTCCCAGATCATCTCCGCGGCGGCCGAGATGAACTACCTCTACGCGGGGCGCGACCTGGACACCTCCGACTGGGTGGCGCGCACCGAGTCCAACGAGGCGAAGGGGATCTACGTCGGCGCCGCCGACCTCGTGGAGAAGCTCATCGCCGAGAAGAAGCCAGGATCGATCATCCCGGTGCAGATCGGGGTGGGAGAGGGGAACAGGGACGACTACCTGTTCCAGAAACTCGACCTCGTCGTGAACGAGCTCGCCCGCCTGGGCTACGAGATCGTGCCGGTATCGACGCTGGTCGAGCACGCGCGGTAAGCGAGAGGAGGCTGGGACAGCCGTGAATGGCAACGACCCCGTTCAGACCTACAGGGAGATCCAGATCAAGACGGCGAACCAGATCCGGCTCATCGTCATGCTGTACGACGGGGCGATCCGCCACGTCAACCTCGCCCTCGACCTGTTCGCCGAGGGCCACCGCCGCTACGACGCGATCAACGGCCACCTCGTGGCCGCTCAGGATATCCTTTCGGAGCTCATGGCCTCGCTGGATTTCGAAAGGGGCGGAACGCTCGCGAAGAACCTCTTCAGCATCTACACCTTCATGAACCGCCAGCTGCTGGAGGGCAACCTCAAGAAGGACCCGGCATCCCTGGTCGAGGTGAAGAAGCTCCTCATCGACCTTCGGGATGCATGGGACGAGATCTCCACGAAGAAGGGGCTGGAGGGGCAGGCCGCGCCGGCGACGGGCGTGAACATCGCTGGGTAGGGAGGGGGAGGGCCGTGAGTGCATCCGGGCAGAACGCGTCGATCGTGAAGAGGCTGCGGGAGATGCTCCTGCGCCAGCGTGAGAGGTTCCAGTCCTACCTCGCGATCCTCGAGCGGCAGGAACAGGACATCGCGGACGGGGACGCCGAGAAGCTCCTCGTGCACGTCGAGCTCGAGCAGGCCGTCATCGCCGAGATCTTCACCCTGAAGAAGGTGATCGCGCCGCTGGAGGACCTCTACCAGGCCGCATATCCCGAGCCCGAGCAGACGATCCCACCCCTCGCGCTCACCCTCGAGAGGATGGGCGCCCAGGTGATCGAGCGCAATGCGCGCAACAGGGCGATGCTGAAGGAGCGGATGGAGGCGCTGCGCGAGGAAATCGGGTCGCTGCGGGCCTGGCCCCGTCTGTCGCCCTACGCGGAGGTCGTGCCGAGTCTCGTCGACATCACGACATGAGCCACGCGCTCTGCCTGATCGACGGGTACAGCATCGTCTATCGGGGATACTTCGCCTTCCTGAAAAAACCCCTGCTCAATCCGCAGGGCAGAAACTCCTCCTCAGTTTTCGTGTTCTTCCGCACGCTTTTCCAGCTCGTGCGCGAGCGGGCCCCCGGGTACCTCGCCGTCGCCATGGACTCGCGGGTGCCGACCTTCCGCCACGAGCGCTACCCCGCGTACAAGGCCACTCGGGAAAAGGCGCCCGCCGACCTGCACGCGCAGGTGCCGGTGATCGAGGAGATCCTCGCGGCCCTCGGCGTGACCTGCCTGCGGGCCGACGGCTTCGAGGCCGACGACCTGATCGCCACACTGGCCGAGCAGTGCCGGGCGACCAAGCGGCCGTGCTGGATCTTCTCGGGGGACAAGGACATCCTCCAGCTCATCGGGGGCAACGTGCGCCTGCTCGCGCAGGAGCGGGGAACCACGGACATCGCTGAGTACTCCCGCGAGAAGGTCTTCGAACTGCGCGGCGTGTACCCCGAGCAGATCGTCGATTTCCTCGCCCTGACGGGCGACGCCTCCGACAACGTGCCGGGCGTGTCCGGCATCGGCGAGAAGACGGCACGGAAGCTGCTCTCCCAGTACGGGAGCGTCAACGAGATCTACGCCCGGCTGGACGAGGTCGCCCCTGAAGGCGTGAGGAGGAAGCTGGCCGAAGGCAGGGACTCCGCACTGCTGAGCAGGGAGCTCGTGGTCCTGGACCGGGCGGTGCCGGGCATGCCGGACGTGGGCGCACTGCTCTTCGACGGGTTTCGCGCCGAGGCTGCCGTTCCCCTTTTCGCTCGCGAGGGCATGAAGAGTCTCGTCGCCGAGCTGCGGGGGCAGGCCGAGGCGGCGACGGCAGCCTCGGCGCCCGCTGTCTCGACCATGGCCAGCACGGCGGCGGGCACCTACACGACGGTCACTGATCTCGCCGAGCTGGACGCCTGGCTGCGGCGCGCCCGGGCAGCGGGGATCTTTGCATTCGACACCGAGACGGACGGCACAGATGAGATGCGCGCGACGCCGCTGGGCTTCTCTCTCTCCCTGGAGGAGGGGAAGGCCTGCTACATCCCCATCCGGGCGGCGGGGGTGGCGTGCATTCCCGAGCCGGCGGTGAAGCAGCGCCTCGCGGGGCTGCTCGAGGATCCCGCGATGCGGATCGTCGCCCAGAACGCGAAGTACGACTACAAGGTCATGCGGCGCTGGGGGGTGAAGCCCGCGAACCTCCACTTCGACACCATGGTGGCCGCCTGGGTGCTCGACAGCGATCAGGGCTCCTACGGCCTGGACTGGATGGCCGAGACCCGCCTGGGCTACCGCACGACGGCCTACTCCGAGCTGGTTCCCAAAGGGCAGACCCTCGCCGACCTCCCCATCCAGCAGGTCACGGACTACTCGGGGGAGGACGCGGACCTGACCCTGCGCCTGTACCGTGCACTCGAGGCTGAGCTGAGGGACCAGGGCCTCGCGCCGCTTTTCGCCTCCGTGGAGATGCCCCTCATCGAGGTGCTCGCGGAGATGGAGCTGGCGGGCATCCGCATCCTCTCGCCTGAACTTGCCGCATACAGCCGGGAAATGGAGAGGGACCTCGCCCGGATCGAGGAGGAGATCTACCTCCTGTGCGGCAGGAAGTTCAACATCGCCTCGACGAAGCAGCTGCAGGAGATCCTCTTCACCTGGCGCAAGCTCACGCCGGTCAAGAAGACGAAGACCGGTTTCTCCACGGACATGGACGTGCTGGAGGTGCTGGCTGCGCAGGACCCGGTGCCCGAGAAGATCCTCGCCCACCGCAAGCTCTCGAAACTGAAGTCGACCTACGTGGACGCCCTTCCCCTCCTGGTGAACGAGCGGACCGGGCGCCTGCACACGCACTACGTGCAGACCGGGACGGCGACGGGTCGCCTCTCGAGCAAGGACCCCAACCTCCAGAACATCCCCGTCAGGGAGGAGGAGGGCAGGCGGATCCGCTCCGCGTTCGTGCCCGCTGCGGGCATGCGCTTCGTGAGCGCCGACTACGCGCAGATCGAGCTCGCCGTCATGGCCTACCTCTCCAAGGACCCGATCCTGGTCGAGGCGTTCCGCGAGGGGCGGGACATCCACCGGCAGACCGCCTCCCTCATCTTCGGGGTGGCCGAAGGCGAGGTCACCCCCGAGCAGCGCCGGGTGGGAAAGACGATCAACTTCGGCGTCATCTACGGGCAGACGGCCTACGGGCTCTCCCAGGGACTGAAGATCGGCAAGGCGGAGGCGGAGCGGTTCATCCGCACCTACTTCCAGCGCTACGAAGGGGTCGACCGCTTCCTGAAGGAGACGATCCGCCGCGCCGAGGAGACGGGGTACGTCCAGACCCTCCTGGGCAGGCGGCGGAAGGTGAACGCTATCCGCAGCCAGAACAGGACGGAGAAGACCGCGGCTGAGAGGGTCGCCGTCAACTCGCCCATCCAGGGGACCGCAGCCGACCTCGTGAAGCTCGCGATGATCGCCCTGTTCAACAGGCTGAAGCGCGAGGGACTCTCCTCGCGCATCCTCCTGCAGGTGCACGACGAGATCATCCTCGAATCCCCGCGCGAGGAGGCCGAGGCGGTCGCGGGTATCGTCCGCGAGGTCATGGAGAAGGTGACCGAGCACGCGATCCCGCTGAAGGTGCAGTGCGAGATCGGGGACAGCTGGGGTGCCTTCCACTAGGAAGGCTCGCCGGAAGGATCGGTCGGCATGGTCGTGGGGCTCACCGGGAGGTATTGCGCGGGCAAGGACATGGTCGCCCGGCTGTTCGCGGCCCGAGGCTACCGCGTGGTCGACGTCGACGCGCTGGGCCACGAGGCTTTGGCCGACAAAGCGGCGGAGGTCGCGGCAGCCTTCGGCCCCTCTGTCCTGCGGCCCGACGGGAGCGTGGACAGGCGCGCCCTGGGCCGGCTCGTCTTCGGCGACCGGCGGGCCCTCGCGCGCCTGGAGGCGATCCTGCATCCCGCCATGGTCGAGCGGGTGAAGGAGTTCATTCGGGACAATCCGGGTGACGTGCTGGTCAACGCCGCCGTTCTCCACAGAATGGGCCTGCATTCCCTCTGCGGCGCGGTGGTCTGCGTGACAGCGCCGCTTTTCCTGCGACTGTGCCGGGCTGTGCGCCGGGACGGAATCACCGTCCGCGGGGCGTTGGCGCGCATATCCTCGCAAGGGGACGTCGGCGCTCAATTGAATGACCCGGCGGTCGATACTTATACTGTGCGAAACGGGGGGACTGCGCGTTCCCTGGAGCGCCGCGTCGAATGGATCCTGCGGCGGATGAAGGGCGGGGAAGGGTGATGGACAGGCAGAAGATCTTCTGGGTCGTGCTCTCCGTGAGCGTTTTCGTCGTCGTCGTGCTCGTGGTCGGGGTGCTCCTGCTCAGGCAGAAGCCCACGACCCTCGCAGCCGCCCCCGGCACAGTGAGCCCGCTCTCGGATCCCGGCACGCAGCTCTACGAGTACTCCCGGGAGGCCCCACCTTCGGGCGGCACCGAGACAATGCACTTCGTGATCGGCGACGAGACACCGTCGACGCCCAAGTCGATCACGCCCCCCCCGGGCGTGCAGACCACTCCCCCGACCGCTTCCCCGGCGTCGAAGAGCCCCGTGGCCGCACGACCCGCGGTCCCTGCGCAGAAAACGACGTCCGCGAAGACCGCCGCGCCGAAGGCCGCGGGCCGGACCGGACCCGAGTACTGGATCCAGACCGGCTCCTACAAGAGCCAGACAAAGGCTGAGGAGCTTGCCACCCTCCTGGACGGCAAGGGCCTGGCGGGCAGGGTTTTCTCGTACACCGCCGGCAAGGAGACCTACTTCCGCGTCCGCATCGGGCCGTACGCCAACAAGGGCGAGGCGGAGAAGTTCCTTTCCACCGTGAAGCAGATCCAGGGCCTCGAGTCGAGCTACATCTCCCAGGTGGCGAAGCCCAGGACCCTCAACTAACCGAGGGGCCTCAGCTCTCCGAGACCCGTTCCTCCCGCACGCGGGGGGTCAACGACCGCCCTGCCCCAGCACCCTCTCGTAGATGGCTTCGTACTGCGGGACGATCGTGTTGTAGTCGAAGGCGTCCACTGCGCGGGCACGCGCCGCCCGGGCGAACTTCTTCGCCCCCGCGCAGTCGCCCAGGATTTCGAGGCTGTAGCGCGCCATGGCATCGACGTCGCCGACAGGCGCGAGATACCCGCTCACCCCGTGCTCCACGACCTCGGGCAGGCCTCCCACGTCGGTCGCCACCACGGGGACCCCGCTCGCCATGGCCTCCAGCGCCACCAGGCCGAAGCTCTCGGTCTCGCTGGGAAGCAGCAGCAGGTCGGCGGCCTTCAGAATGGGGGCGACCTCGTCCACCACTCCCACGAACCTGACGGCATCCTCCAGGCCCAGCTTCCCGACGAGTGCCCGGGTGTTTCCGTACTCGGGACCGTCGCCCACCAGAACGAGCCGGGCGTCCATTTTCTCGCGCACCCTGCGGAAGATCTGCACGACGTCCTCCAGGCGCTTGAGCGGACGGAAGTTCGAGATGTGCATGAGGGTGACCTGGCGCTCGGAATTCTTGTCGGGGATGCAGCGGGGCACGCGCGCGTCGTGCCTGTCGGGGTCGATGAAGTTGTAGACGACGTCGATGTCCTTCTTCACGGAGAGCTGGCGGAGGGTCTCCTCGCGCAGGAAGCGCGAGACCGCCGTGACGGCGTCGGACTTGTCGATGGAGAACTCCGTGACGGGCTTGAACGACGGGCTTCCGCCCACGAGGGTGATGTCCGTTCCGTGCAGCGTCGTGACGACCTTCAATCCGAGCTCGGGGGCGATCTGCGCGGCGAGGATCGCCGCCGCGGCAAAGGGGATGGCGTAGTGAACGTGGAGGATCTGCAGCTTGTGCGTGCGGGCGACCTCGACCATCTTCGCCGTGAGGGTGAGGCTGTGGGGAAACTGCCGCAGGAGAGGATGGCTTTCCTGATCCACCTCGTGGTAGCAGATCCGGGGCGGCAGCTCGCGCAGGCGCAGGGGGCTCGCGTAGCTGATGAAGGCCACCGAGTGCCCGCGCTCGGCGAGGTGCTTGCCCAGCTCGGTGGCCACCACGCCGCTCCCTCCCGCCGTGGGGTAGCAGCAGATGCCGATCCGCATGTGATGCTCGGAGAGGGGCTGCGGGTGGTCGGCGTGGGGGTTCCTCTGGGGGTTCCTCTGGGGGTTTTCCTGGGGGTTTTCCTGGGGGTGCTCGGTCACTTCTGTCCCCTCTGGATCTGGGTCGGCTGGTGGTAGATCCTGCTGTTGGGAGGCACGCTCTCGACCAGCCACACATTCCCGCCGATCACGGACCCCCGGCCGACCACCGTGCCGCCTCCAAGGATCGTGGCCCCCGCGTAAATGGTGACCTCGTCCTCGAGGGTGGGGTGGCGCTTCTTGTTGGCAAGCTCTTTCTGGACGCTGAGCGCGCCGAGGGTCACCCCCTGGTAGAGCTTCACGTTGGCGCCGATCACCGTGGTCTCGCCGATCACGACTCCCGTCCCATGGTCGATGAAGAAGGAGTCGCCGATCTGGGCGCCCGGGTGGATATCGATGCCCGTCTTGCCGTGGATGTGCTCGCTCATCATCCGGGGGATCATCGCCACGCCCCGCACCCACAGCTCGTGGGCGATGCGGTGGACCATGATCGCCTCGACCCCGGGATACGAGAGGATCACCTCCTCCTGGGAGCGCGCGGCGGGGTCTCCGCGGTTTGCCGCCTCCACGTCGAGGCTCACCTTCCTCCTGATCTCGGGGATCATGGACAGAAGGTCGCCGACGATCTCCTGCGCTTCCCCGCGGCAGTCCTGGTGCCTGTCGCAGTCCTCCATGACCCGGCAGTTGTAGCGCAGGCTTTTCTCGACCTCGACGGCGAGGGCGCGGGAGACGGCGACCACCTTCTCGCCGATGGCATAGCGCATGCTGGCGAGGTCGAGGTTCTCCTCGGCCCGGAAGCCGGGGAAGATGAGAGACTGCAGGTCCTCGACGATTCGGGCGACGCTCTGCTGGGAGGGCAGGTTCGGTCCTTCGAGGTGGTTGATGCCGCCCAGCTGCCTGTAGGAGTCGAGGATCCGTTCGACGAGGGAATCGATTGGCTGGTCCATCAGGCTCAAGGTGATGTCGCTGCGGGCATTTTGTCAAGGCGAAGGCCGCACGCGAAGGCCGCACGCACCTTGCCCCGAACCCGCGTGCGGCGTACACTCGCCCCATGCCCCCTCTCAGCATCAGCCTGGTGAGCGCAGTGGTCGCGCAGGTCGCCTGCCAGGTCTTCAAGATCCTACTGTACTCCATCAGGGAGAGGAGGTTGAACCTGCGCTACTTCCTCTCCGCGGGCGGCATGCCGAGCGCCCACTCGGCCTTCGTGACCGCGCTCTCCGTCTCGATCGGGCTGTGGAACGGCTTCGGCTCGGACCTGTTCGCCGTCGCGTGCGTTTTCTCGGCAATCGTCATTTACGACGCGTATCGCCTGCGCGGGACCGTCGAGCGCCACGCCCGCGCGCTGCAAGGGCTGCTCGCGAGGCATCCCGAGGTGAGCGCCGACGAGCTCACCGACATGGTCGGCCATACTCCCGTCGAGATCGCCGTGGGGATCGCGGCCGGCGGGGGGTTCGCAGCGCTCGTGTACCTGCTCGTGCGTCAGCTGTAGCGGGCGTGGATCAGCTCGGCGAGCGGCCTCTTCGGAACGTGGTGGGTCTGGTCGGGGTCCCGGTAGTACGTGATCGGTGCGCCCGCCGGCCGGTCTTCGAGGACGACCTTCTCGACGGGCTTGCCCAGCGCGATCACGAGGGCGACGGTGAGGTGGGCGGGCAGCTCGAGGGATCGCGCGAGGGCCTCCTTGCGGATGTTCAGGAACATGCACCCGCCGAGACCCCGCTCGACCGCGCCGAGGAGGATGGTCTGGGCGACGATCCCCACGTCGACGTCGGCGGCCTTCGAGATGGTGGTGTCGAGCAGCAGCACGACGTAGGCGCTTGGCCGCTCCGAGGGATCGGGCCCCGGCCACTGCGGGAGAGACGCAGCCCACGCGAGAGTCTCGAAGATGCGCGCATTGCAGGCGGGCTCGCAGGAGAGCACGTACTTCAGCGGCTGTCTGTTGGCCGCCGACGGCGTGAAACGGGCCAGCCCTACGAGCTCCTCCAGCGTCGACAGCCTCACCGGGCGGCCGGCATCGAAGCGCCTGTAGCTCCTGTTTTTCAAGACGATTTCCCTCAGCTGCATCGCGGCCCCCTCTGCATGGTGATGACACGTCACGGGTGCATCCCCTCTTCGATCGCCTCCGCGAGGGAGGGGTGTTCCACTCTCGGCTTCGCGAACTCCTCCACCGTCAGGATGAAGAGGTCAATCCCGACCGGGAAGGTGAGCGGCAGGTAGTCGGGGATGCGATCCCTTCGAGGCTTGTCGCTCTTGTCGACGATGATGCAGAAATCCACGTCGCTGCCCACCGTCGCGAACGGCCCTCCGAATCCGTTCAGGATCCGCGTATCGCACGCGAGCAGAAATCGACGATGGTTCGCGCGCATTCAAGGGCGCTGTCCGCCTCCTGCCTCGCATAGAAATCCGCGGGGGCTCCCGAATCCAGACCGTTGGGGTAGCGGTCGAAATGTAGTGCTTGTCGAGGACCTTCGCGCAGGTGATGAGCTCCTCGTCCGCCCTGTCGGCCCCCGTCAAGCCCCCGAGCAGCAGCGTGATCGTATGCCCCCACTCGTAGTGGCCGCTACTCAGGTGAGTCTCTTGCCGCGGCGAGGTCCGCTTCCGACTGCCGCAGCCAGTCAAGGTGCCGGTGAGCCATGCTGCCATGCTAGCCAGAGCGCGGGTCGAGGTCAAGACCAGGGCCGATCCGCCGAGCTGGGCAGGTCGCGGACGTAGACGAAACCGGCAGTTCCCCCCATACTGATGATCTCGGAGACCGATGATGTGGTGGCCGTGCGTCCTCGCCCTCTCGCTGTTAGCATTGTCGACGCCGCTGGCGGCAGCCGACCCGTCTCCCCAGGTTCTGCGTCTCACGTTCCTCGGCGACATCATGGGGCACGACGTCAACTTCCGCATGGAGGACTACCGGGACATCTACCGCGGCGTCGAGGACGTCTTCCGAGCCGACGACCTCACCGTCGCGAACCTCGAGTTCCCCGTCGAGCCGACCCTCCCGGTTTCGGGCTACCCCTTCTTCAACGCGAGCCGCGGCTACCTCGATGCGGCCCTCGACGCCGGCATCGACGCTTTCTCGCTCGCCAACAATCACGCCTTCGACCAGAAAATGGAAGGGATCTTCCAGACCCTGCGGGCCGCCGGATCCGCAAGGGCGGCGGCAGCGAGGCAGATCTCCTTCTCCGGCATCCGGGGAAATCCGCTCCAGCCCTTCCTCCCCGAGACGATCGTGGTGAAGGGGCTGCGCGTCGGCTTCATCGCCGCCACGCAGTTCGTGAACGATCCTGCGGGCCGGCCCTATGTCAACGTCGTGGACTGCACCGACGAGGGGGCGGTCCAGGATTTCCTCGCTCTCGTGCGCAGGGAGAGCCCGCGCTACGACCTGTTCATCGTCTCCTACCACGGCGACAGGGAGTACGCCGCCGAGCCCGACCCGGCGAAGCGGACATTCTTTCTCCGCCTGCTCGAGAGCGGCGCTCACATCGTCTGCGGCCACCATCCCCACGTGGTCCAGGGCTGGGAGCTCGCGAGGGTGGACGGAGGCGATCGACTCATCCTGTACTCGATGGGCAATTTCATCTCGGGCATGACCTGGCGGCTCGATCCCTCCGATCCCGAGGGCGCGCTCCCGCCGCGAGGCGAGTCGTACCTGCTCACGGCCGAGGTCCTGCTGACCGGCGGGACGGTGTCGGTTGTCCGGGCTGACGCGCTCCCGATCGCGAACTACCGAAACGCAAGCGGCGAGATGGTGGTGGGGAAGCTGAGGGAGCTGGCGGACGGCACCGTGCCCCTGACGAAGGCCTGGTCGACGTACTATGCCGGCAGGCTGGCCCTCATGGAGCGGGCGGTCACTTCCTGGCCAGCCGCACGGCCTCGCTGATCCTGCCGTCGATCGCATCGAGGCCGGCCCGCACCGCCATCGCCTTCGCCTTGGCGGCGGCGAACGAGCCTGCGTCGAAGTCTTTCTGCGCGTCGGTCAGCGAGACCCGGGCCTGCGCGATGTCCTGGGCGCGGGCGGCGACGAAATCCGCCTTCACCCCCCTCACCCTTCGCGCCGCCCAGAGCCTCTTTTCGACCTCGGGGATCGCTTCGCCGATCGCCGCGATGAGGGGGCCGGTCGTTGCGCGCACCTGGTCCTTGGCCGCTGCCGCCTCCGCAACGGCGGCCTGCGCCCCCGCGAGGGCCTGCACGGCGAGCCCCTTCGCCTTCTCGTAGCCGCGACCGAGGGGCGACCTCTTCGCCTGGGCAGCGAGCTCGGCCTGGAGGTCGGACATCGTCTCCTGCACGGTCCGGAGGGAATCGGGCGCGTAAGTCACGACGTCCGCGCTCCGCGCGGCCGCTTCCAGCGCGGCCCTTGCCGCGTCGATATCGGCCTGCGGGGGCTTTGCGCACGAGAGCGCGCACAGGGCGGCTGAGAGAACTACAAGGGTCCGCAATCGTCTCATGGTGCTCTAACTTCCTCTGGGGACGGGAAAAATGGACCGCGGGCAGGCGCGGTGGCCGCGCCCGGCGCCGCCGGTGTTTCAGGATATGGTAGGGAATACGATATGGCCGGTCCGTGTCAAGGGCTTCCAGGCACCTGAAACCGGCTGGGGAGGTGCTACAATGATTGAGGGTATGAAGAAGATAGCTGGATGTGCCGTGCTGCTCGCCCTGCTGCTCGCGCAGCCCGGCGTCGCTCAGAGCACAGGGGGGCTGAAGGCCCGCCTGTTCGAGCTGCGGATCATCGTCGACGCCTTCTCCGCGGAAATCTCCGTCGACACCACCGTTCTGGACGGGAACGTTGCGAAGGTCCCGGCCGGCGCCCACGGCGTGCGGGTGAGGGCCGAGGGCTTCTACGACTTCTTCGAGGCGGTGAACGTCACCACTGACCGCACGATCGTCGTCCAGATGAAGCCGCGCACCTATCCGGTGACGATACGTGTGAACGTCGCCAACGCCGCGATTTTCGTCGATGACCAGCAGATCGTCGGCAATGTGGCGACGGTGACCGCGGGATCGCACACCGTGCGGGTCTCCGCCGAGGGCTACGAGGATTCCCTCACGTCGATCAGCGTGGCGGCTCCGATGGTGATCGACGCCGTCCTGGAGCGCGCGGGATATCTTCTCGTCGTGAACGCGAACGTCAAGTCCGCCCGCGTCGCCGTGAACGGGATCTCCCGCGGGACGGTGCCGTACTCCGAGTACCTTCCCCCCGGGGCCTACACGGTGAAGGTGTCTGCCCGCGGTTATACGGACTACATCGCGAGCGTCGCGCTGGACAGCCCGGTCACGATCAACGCAAACCTCTCGCAGGGGTCCGCCGCCGGCGGATCGGCGTTCCTCACGTTCGTCCTCCCGGGCGAGTTCCTCGACCCTGAAGTAAAGGACCGAAGCGCCGGTGATCTGGTGCGCATCTCCATCGACGGCCGGCTCGCCAACCCGAAGCGGGAACTGGAGAGAATACCGGTCTCGCCGGGCAGGCACCTCGTGCGGGTCTCCTCGGGAGCCTTCTCCGTGCAGATCGGCGAGATCGAGTTCTTCCCCGGCACCTCCTATACGTTCGAGCTTTCCATGGACATCGGCGTCAGGGCAGAGAGGAAGGCGGGCAGTTTCTAGTTTCCGATCGCCGATTTCCCATCCTTGTCGGGGGTCTCTCATTCCTGATCGATCTTGTCAGCAATCTTGACATGATCGGCGGCCGAACGTACCATGCCTCGAATAGAACGACACGGGAGAAAGGAGACCGATCAATGAGGCGATTTCTCGCAGTCTGCGTCATTCTGCTGATTCCGCTGGCGGCAGTCCTCGCCGACGCCGTCCAGACCACCGCGGAGGCCGATGCTCTGCATGACCAGGGCAAGTACGCCGAAGCGAAGCAGCTGCTTCTCGATTCCGTCGCCAGCGCAGCGAGCGGGAAGGAGAAGGCCGAGCTGTACTGGCGCGCCGCCCGCGAGACTCTGGAGCTCGGCGACCAGGCGGAGGAAAGGAAAGCACCCGCAGCGGCGATCCTGAAGATCTTCGAGGAGGGCGAGGGCTACGCGAACAAGGCGATCGAGGCCGATCCGCAGAACGATCTCGGCTACTACTGGAAATCCTCGAACATCGGCCGCTGGGGCCAGATAAAGGGGATCCTGAACTCCCTGTTCAAGGCGGGGCCGATGAAGGACCTGCTGGTGAAGGTCGTCGGACTCAACCATGACAGGTCGGACGCCTACTACGTCCTCGGCCAGCTTTACCGCGAGCTGCCCGGCCGTCCCCTCTCCTTCGGGAATGCCGATGCGGCCGTGTCGCTCGGCCGGACCGCGGTCGACCTGCGCATCGCCCAGGTCCAGGCCGGCCAGGAGAAAGCGGTCAACTACAACTTCTACACGGAGCTCGCCAAGAGCCTGTACAAGAGGAACTGGTCCACGGCGACCCGGGCCTCGGAGAAAGAGAAGAAGGGGCCGAAGTACGCGGCCGCCAAGGACTCCCTCGCGAAAGCGACGCTCTACGAGGCCACCCGGCCGCTGGAGGGCGTGTCGGACCGGGAGGAGGCGAAAGCCATCGTGCAGTGGGCGATCTCCGAGCTGGAGAAGCTCGCTGCCCCCACCGCCGGCGACGGGAAGGACCTTGATAAGGCGCGGAAGGTGCTCGCCGGTTGGGCGAGCTCCTGAGTGAGCGCGCGACTCGCCTACCGAGGGCGCCGGTCTCCGGCGCCCTTTTTCTTCTCCTCCAGCAGGCCGGCCTTCGTGATCGTCGCCTCCCCCATCCTCTGCCTGATGCGGAAGACCGCTTCCTCGACCTTCTTCCTGCGCGAGAAATCGTCCGCGAAAAGCTCCAGCTGATCCTCGGCGTCGACTCCCACGAGGTTCGCGAGCCCGACGCCGACGAGGCGGATCGGCGTGCTCCCGTTCCAGCGCGCGCCCAGCAGCTCGCGGATCACGGCGAGCAGCTCCTCCGCGGAGGTCACCCAGTGCTTCAGCGTCTTCTGCGCGCTCACCGTCGTGAAATCGTGGAACCGGAGCTTGAGCGAGGCCGTGCGGCTCTTCCAGCCCTCGTCGATGGCGCGGAACATGACCTGATGGCACAGCTCGAGCAGCACGCGCTCGATCCCCGCCCGGTCCTTCCTGTCCGTCTCGAAGGTCGTCTCGCTCGACAGCGACCTGCTCTTCGGCTCCTCCGAGAAGATGTCGGGGTCGCGGCCCCGTGCGATGCAGGCCAGGAACCCGCCCGCTCCCCGGCCCAGCATGCGCGCGAGCTCCTGCTCCCCGAATCCCCGCAGCTCGGCGACGGAGGTGATGTTGAGCTCCGCCAGGCGCTGGAGGGTTTTCTCTCCGATCCCCCACAGGTCCCCGAGCGAGAGCCCGTTGAGGAAGCCCTCGACCTCGTCGGGGCCCACAATGACAAGGCCGTCGGGCTTTCCCGCGTTGGTCGCGAGCTTCGCTATGTACTTGTTCGGGCCGACTCCCACGGAGACAGTGAGGCCCGTTTTTTCCCTCACCTCCGCCTTCAGCAGGGCAGCGACCTCGCGGGGAGGCCCGAAGAGCCTCTCGGTCCCCGTCAGGTCGAGAAATGCCTCGTCCACGGATATCTGCTGGAGCCGGGGGGTGTAGCGGCCGAGGATGCCCATGATCTCGCGCGAGACCTCCAGGTATCGCGTCATGCGCACGGGCAGGTAGACCCCCTGAGGGCAGCGGCGCCAGGCCTGCGAGATGGGCATGGCGGAGTGGATGCCGAACCGGCGGGCCTCGTACGAGCAGGCCGACACCACCCCCCTGTGCCCGGGAGCGGCCCCGACGATGACGGGCTTCCCCTTCAGCGACGGATCGTCGCGCTGCTCGACGGATGCGTAGAACGCGTCCAGGTCGACGTGGAAGACGACGGTCGGGATCTCGGGCGGCGCGCTCATGAGCGCAGGGGGAAGCTCTTCACGAAGTGCAGCCGGGTCGCGAGCTCGGCGCCCGGGGCGGCAACCTCGACGCCGAGCAGCGGCGCGTCGAACTCCATGGTCAGAGTCAACGTGAACGACATGCCGCCCGGGAGCGTGAGCTGCAGGGGCAGCGGGTCAGGGGGGAAGGCGCCGATCAGCAGGCGGTACTCCCTCGCGCTCTCCCGGACGAAGGGGAAGGAGCAGTCGAAGAGGATGAAATCCTCTTCGGAGGTGAGCACGGCGCCGAGGGCGCTGAGGGCGCCGAGGGCGCTGGGGGCGCCGAGGGCGCTGGGGCTGCCCCCCGAACTGATGCGCGCGGAGATGTTCGTCTTGCCGAGGAACTCGCTCGAGACCGTCTCGATGCTCACCGGGGCGGGCTTCGGCGGGAGAGGCTCCCTCAGGTCGGTGCCCAGGCCATGCAGGGTGCGGCTGCCCGATCCATCGCTCAGGGAGATGTCGCCAAGAGGGGCGGGGCTGGAGATCTCGAGCGTGTTCGTCCCCGCGGGCTCGTCGATGGACTGCACGACGCTGACCGGCCGGGGATGCGCGGCCGAGAACGGGGAGTACAGGAGCAGCCGAGCGGCCAGCAGCCCTGCTGCGACGAGCAGGATGCCCGCGATCAGCGGCTCGCGCACCCCGCGGCGCAGGAGGCCGGTCCCGGGGAACAGCAGGCCGATGCGGAGCAGGGCGAGCACGAACGGCAGGCAGACCCCCGCGATCAGGAGGTTGCCCCACAGCGGAGAAAGCAGCACCAGGCGGCAGAAAGGAAGGGCCGGCAGCAGGAAAATCTCGATCAGGCCGCGCACCATCGCGTAGGGAGCGGGGAGGACCAGCAGGAACTTTCCCACCCTGTTGGGAACGAGCGCCGAGAGGAAGACGAACACGAAAGCGAGCAGGAAGTACCAGGTGAAGGAGATGTCGAGGGCAGAGACCACCACGATGTCGAGCAGCAGGAAGAACAGGGCTGCGGCGGTGTAGAAGCTCCCGCTGCGCGGGAAGGGCAGCCTGCGCAGCACATTGTACAGCGCGCTGTAGAGGAACAGGGGGATCGCGACCTTCAGGCCGAGTGACTCGAGGGGAACGTACTCCCAGAGGCGGGGGAAGCGGCGCAGGGCGAGCAGACCGTCGACCGCGAAGGTCCCGGCGAGAAGGAAGACGAAGGTGAGACCGACGATCGGGATGACGCGCGGAAAGTTCCTCACGAGGCTGCGCACGTACTTTCTGAGGCCCCTGTGGAAGACAAGCGAGTACAGGAGCATGGCGGAGAGGGAGCAGACCAGGATGGCGACGTAGGCCTGCTCGGGCACGACGAAGGAGCCTTCGCCCACACGGAAAAGCAGGTAGTGGCGGTCC
>Ga0315285_10002747_pt1 | contig 18405 bp, 15 predicted proteins | sample YL17G09_36_MG_FD_203698 | JGI IMG/M metagenome (GOLD analysis project Ga0315285, IMG submission 203698) | Sediment microbial communities from Yellowstone Lake, YNP, Wyoming, USA - YL17G09_36 | ecosystem: Environmental > Aquatic > Freshwater > Lake > Sediment | place: USA: Wyoming | collected... | reverse complement strand
GGCTACGCTTTCGCCCGGGCTGCCCGATGATTTATCCAGGCTTATCCCCGGCGTTACTTCGAAGGCTGCATCCTGAACCTCAGTAAGACTGCTGTCTTCACCTTCGGCGTCTATCTTATGGTTTCCCTGCGCAGAAAGGGGAATCTGGAAACTCCTGTTCCATCTGCCATCCTCATCAGCCGAGATACTCTGTGCTATCATTGTAGAGTTGCCATCAAGGTAATACCTCAGCTTGATGTTGTCCTCATTCTCGGCAAAGCCATGGCCTACCACGGTAACGTTGGTGCCCGCAGGCCCTTCTTCAGGGCTGACAGTCAGCCCAGCCCTCACGGTGAAGTTCTCCTCAGCATAAATGCTGCTGCTCACCTCCGCACGCACCTTATGGGCTCCCGTGTAGCTTTCAGGGACGATAAAGGTTTCCTCGAAATCTCCATCTCCGTCGGCCTCAACTTGGAGTACCCGGACCCTGGCAGTGGTCCGATAGTAGTAAATGTCGAGCTCTGCGTGAGCCGTAAAATTACTGCCATAGACGGTGACCTCGTCACCGGGAACCCCGTTGTCGGGGTCGAGCGTGATAGAGGCTCCGTCCACCGCCTGTGCCGGCGCAGTCGGCAGAGCTATAGCTACGAGGCATATTATTAGAACGATGACCACTCGAAATGACAAGCGCATCTGACCAACCTCCTTTTCGGTATTATAAACGAAAATAGCCAGAAATGGTAAGAGCCCTATCGGCTAAGTTAATGACGAATGACAAAGCCCAAATTTCTAAACAATGACAAATATCAAAGCTCAAATGCTAAATGAAGCTTTAAGAACAAGTTCTATCATTTGGATTTTGACATCTGGGTTCTTGCTCTGTGCTCCGTTATGCCCCTTAAGATGAGAACCCTTTCCTTTGCTTCCCCCTTAAGGTAAGGGGGACAAACGGGGTTATGAGGGCTGCCTGGTATCTGGCCGTAACTCGCTCTTATCCTAAGAGGGAGGAATTCTGGAAGGCGGAGATAAACTCCGCCACTACAAATATCACAACCCAAAGAAACTCACCCTGAGAAATGACAGAATGCCAGTGAATACAACATCAAGATAGACAAAGAGAATAAGGAATAGAAAGTATATGAATTTCAGAACGATCATGAACACGTGACTATTATAGGCGAGGGCGCTCCCGAAAGTAAATCGCAAGGCCCACAGCCATGAGAAGCGAGTCGGCATACAGGAGGGCGGTGTATTATCGGGGATTGCCAGCACCTGAAAGGTGCGTGGCAATCCCCGCCCCACCGAGATTGCTTCGGCTGCCTAACGTCAGCCTCGCAACGACACCCTGCAGGTGTCATTGCGAGCCCTTCACCTTCTGTCATTCTGAGCGAAGCGAAGAATCTACCCGGCTCAGGGTAAACTCCGCGTGGCAATCCCGTTGGGCAAATTCGAAATCCCCATTTCCAGGCTCTAAACAAGTCCCTCCACGATGTAGAAGCAGTGGTAGTAACAAGAATACAGAATTCGGTGGGTAGTAAGGGAATCTTCTGAATGCTGGCTACTGACCGCTGACCGCTGACTCCTGATTCCTGATTCCTCTACCAGCGATCATCATAGAGGGCTCGCCTTCCTAGCAGGGCCCGAATGAGCGCGCCGATGAGCACCACTATAGCGACGATGACAACAATGAATGCCCACAAGGGCAGGAGCCCGACGCGGAAGGGCCGGGGCGTTGTCCAGGGGCTTTCATTCTGCGCGCCATCTACGGCCTGCACAATCCAGTAGTAGGTGCCCTGAGGCAGGGCCTCTGTGGCATTCAAGGTGTAGCTCGTTTCGGTTAGACCTGTCACTGAAGCTACCAGGGAGGACCCCACAAAATCGTCACTGGTTGCTATTTGCAGGCGATAGTGAACTCCACTGTCATCGGATACCGCCGACCACTCAAACTTCGGCGTCGCCTTGCCTATGATTCCCACTCTGCCTCCGCTGGATGGTGATGTGAGTGTGGGTGTGCCGGGGGGGCGTGATTCCATGGTAAAGATAGCGTTGGCATGGTTTTGTCCAGCGTATCCGGCCGCTACCTGATGCTCGCCATACTGGCTGTCAGGCGCAGGAAAGCTTGTTTCAAAGCTGCCCTGGTCATTGGTTTTGGCTGTCTCTACCGTCCCACCATCGTACATTATGTCCACATCTTCGCTGGGGGTAAATCCGTGTCCCGTGACCGTCAGGTTCGTGCCCACGTGTCCTGCAGTGGGAGATAACGCGATGTCCGGCTCTATCTGGAAGCTGAGCTCGCCGACGTCTTGTCTTTTGGTCTGCTCACCCTCGGCGGTGACGCTATACTCGCCTGCGGGTATCTCAGGTACAAGGAAGCTTGCTTCCCACTCGCCTTTGGAATCGGCTCTGATGTCTGTGACCACTGCCTGGCCATCAAATAATATCCGGACGCCCTTCTCATAGGTTGCAAATCTGCTTCCTGTCATCGTTATGGTGTCGGCCACAAACCCCGCTGATTTATCCAGGCTTATCCCGGCTGTCACTTCGAAGATGGCATCCTCGACCTCGTAAAGGCGGTTAATAGCACCCTGGGCGTCCAGTTTATGTCTTCCCCTGTCGGAAGCGGGGACCTGGAAACTCGTCTCCCAGCTGCCTTTGGCATTGGCTGTGATGTTACTGCCTATCGTTTCATAGCTGCCATCGAGGTAATAGAGCAGCTCGATGCCAGCTTCATTACTGGCAAAGCCCTTACCTTCGACGGTGACCGTGGTGCCCGGAGGACCATTGTCGGGACTTACCATCAACCCCGGCTTCACAGTGAAGTAAGTATCTGCTTCGGCATCCCCTTTGGCGAGGACTTGATAGTGTCCCTGGCAGCCTTCAGGAATGGTGATCATGATTGTGAAGACTCCGCTACTGCTGGCCCTGCCTGTGGCTATCAGGTTCCCATCATACTTGATGTCCACAAGCACACCGGCGGCAAAATCATGGCCGTAGACGGTGACATCTGTCCCGGGGAGCCCGTACTCGGGGGAGAGCTCGAGGAAGGGTGCCCCGCACTGGGCTTGTGCCGGCAAAGACGGGATGGCGACGGCGATAAGACAGAGGACGAGAACAACGGTAAGCCGCAATATCAAATTCATTTGACCAAAGTGTCGGTATTATAACCGAAAATGCCACCGAAAAGTAAATGCCATATCGCCCTAAATTCCAAATGCCAAAATCCAAATACCAAGGCAATGACAAAGCTCAAATGCCAAAGGAAGCCCAAGATTCAAAGGACAATGGGGAGTCGTTTTGGCATTCAGGTATTTGGATTTGTTCGAGGTCGGGCTTATCCCCCATCTCTTTTGTGTCATTGCGAGCCCTTCACCTTCTGTCATTCTGAGCCCTTCGCCTCCTGTCATCCTGACCCTGAACGAAGTGAAGGGGAAGGATCTTGTATTGCTCAGGACAGGCTCCGCGAAGAATCTACCCGGGCTCAGGGTAGACTCCGCGTGGCAATCTCCTGTCCCCCGTCCGAGATTGCTTCGTCGTCCCGATGAGTCGAGACTCCTCACAATGACAAAAAGGGAGGGGATTGCTACGGTTGACTGAAATCAACCTCGCAATGACAGGTGGGGAGATGTCATTCTGAGCCGAAGGCGAAGAATCTCATGGGCTTGCAAGGGTGCATTCCTTCGTAACTCCCCTAGCCCATCTTATCCTAAGAGAGGGTTTTGGAAGGCGGGGATAAACCCCGCCACTACAAAATATTCGTAGCGGCGGGTCTTGTATCCGCCCTTCTGGGGATAAGGAAAGGGGGCGACTCTAAGTCGCCCCCTTTGGGAGTTTGGGATTAGGCGAGTGTTATCACACCCGACGAGTCCTGAAGATGAGTACTATGACTACAATCACCAGGACAGCGCCGATGGCGATAACTACCCAGACCCAGAATGGGGTTCCAGGAACTGGGTGAGTGGCGTTGTGCGCTATGAGTTGTGCCTCGGTAGCGAAGCACAGGCCGTCGATTGGACAGCAGAACGCGCCCGTCGCCGCTGTGGTGAAGGTGCCTACGGAGCTCGCGCCTACGAGAGCGCCATCATTGTAGGCCTTGACCTGCCAGTAGTAGGTGGTGGCGTAGTCCAGCGTATTGCCGTAAGTAGCGGCTTTGCTGGTCACGTTCTTGCTGTCGAGAGGGGCAGACAGGTCAGCGTTCTTGGACAGCACCCATGTGAACGCGTCGGCAGTTGCCTGGAGGTTCCAGCTGAAGCCCACACTCTTGGTGGGCTGGTTCAGGGCTCCAGGTGCAGGAGCGACCAGGGTGACAATGCCGGCTTCCACGCTGGGGGCAATGGTGATCGCTATGGGATCAGACCACCAGCTGTGGATATATTCACCGGTCGCTGCGTCGGCAGCCCTGACCCTGACGTAGTAGGTAGTCTCACAGGAAAGTCCTCCCAAGTCTCCTCCCAGGATAGAAAAGGCGGGGACATCCTGCTCCGTCAGGTGGTATGACATCCCCTTCTCTCCGTTTACCCCTACCGGCATGGTGAATTCCTCGTCCAGGGCAAAGGCGATGTCATAGGAGCAGGCATCGCACAGAGCATCCCAGAGGACGGTAAAGGGCACGCTAAAGCATGAGCAGGGGTCGGCCGGAATGACTGCGCCGTCAGCAGGGCTGGTAATCTCGGGAGCCTTCTTGGCATAGCAGTCCTCGTACGTCCAGACGCTGCCATACTCATTCTCACACATGTCGTAGTCGTCCCAAGCATCAATGGCAAAGAGCTTGGTGTTGCTGTCTGGAGTCAGACAGCCGCAAATCTTCAATGCGTCAGGCCAGACTTCGAAGCTCTCTACGTCAAGGGCGAGCCCTTCATGCAGGAAGTCCCAGTCAAGACAGGTAGTGCATACAGTAACCGTGCGGTCCAGAGAGCGAGCAACGCCGGTGAAGCGAGTGCCGTTCCAGGAGCCGTAGTAGGTGGCATAGATAACGCCGCCATTTTCAGGGCTGGTGAAGGGATTGCCCGGTCTGTCCACGACGAGGCCGGTGAAGGCCACCTCGAAGGTGTCGTCCTCATCACCAATCTTCTCGCCGAAGATCTGGGACTCTAGAGGTTCAGCCTTGAGGTCGGTCCATTCTTCGCTTTCGCCAATGATCCACTTGTAGATGCCGCCAGTGTCGTCATCTTCCTCTGTGGCGGCATAGACTACCTTGTTGGTGTTGGTAGTGTTGCCAGTGCCGAAGTAGGTATCAAAGGCCACGGTGACCCAACCGTCAATTGTCGGAACATCCTCAAGCAGGTTAAAGGTCTCACCGCCATCGTCCGAGTAGGAGACCTCTCCGTCGTCGCCGCCAACCAGTATGTTGTCGCCCAGAACGGCGATGGTATAACCAGTATCGACCTCGCTCTCAACGGCTTCCTGCCACTCATCATCATCGAACATGGCCACGTCGCCGTTGTCATCCAGGGCAAAGAGGGTATCTTTGTCCTGCAGGGCCAGGTCCACGATATTCTTTAACACGGTAGATCCGATGGGGTCCCAGCAAGCCAGGGTTTCCAGGTCATTCAGGTACACGTTGCTGGTGAAGTAGTCAAAGAGGACTACGGTATCGCCAGTGGTTTCCTCGGGGGCCAGCCTCAGCATGCCTCCCGGATACCAATCCGGCTCCCAGTATTCCCACTCGCCTGTGAGATTGCCGGACCACGTCCTCAGCCACTGGCCGCTGTACTCCTCGGCCTCGGGAAGGGTGTTGGCATGGAGCCAGACGCTGTCGGAGTCGCAATAACCAATGGCTACCTTGTTGACGCTGACCAGAAACGTCTTGTTGCAGTCGGGCGATACCGCGACGTCCGAGAAATAGTGAATAGAGGTGTCAATCAGGCTCAGCTGGTTCCAGGTATCTCCGCCGTCGAAGGTCACCGACCAGGCGCCCTCGTCGTTAATGGGTTCGCCTTGCAGGGCAACAGCGTAAGCCTTGTCTTCGCCGACATAGGATACCGCCATGGCAGCCATGCCGGTGGGCGGCTTGCAGGCATCATTCCATCGCTCACAGCAGATATCCATGTTGCGGATGCCGTCATTGCGATAGACCTGGACGACCGGGGAACAATCCGCAAAACCTCCGGTTCCGTCGCCCAGCACGCCGGCCAGGGCCTTACCTTCGGCTATGGTGCCCTGGTAGGATATGTTGGTCAGCCAGAGTTCGCCGTCATCGATCTGGCCCAGCGGGCCGACCGGGTCCGCATTGTCATCTTCTACCCGCGTTATCTGGCACATGGGTCCGTTAACGCGGTCGATGTAGTTCACCCATACCCAGAGAACTCTCTTAGCGGTGTTCTTGCTGTTGTAGTCGCTGGGCAGGGTCATGCCGGCTATTCCTCTGCCGTCTCCCATGTCGTTAAGGTCGACGAGCATCATCGGGATGTCCACATCTTCCAGTACAGGCACAGCCTCGATGCCCAGAGTTGACATCTCGTTCCAGCCTGCAGTCGTTCCCCAGCTACCGCACTGCAAGTAGACAGCGCCGTACTCCACACCACTATCCCAGGTGTCGTCATAGACGTCAACGGTGGTAACCAGGATGGTCTTGTCTGTCGCCCAGCTGGTGGAGAAGATGATGTCGGTAACGAGCATTGAGCTGAAGTCACCATCGTCATCCCAGCCATCATACTGTGTGGCATCTTCCCAGTCACCGGCGTTATCTCCGGTAACCGTGCAGCGGAAAAGGGCAGCGCCGCGTGTGGTGTTGTAGCCGCCGATGGCGATCTCTCGCTTGCCGGCCGCTTCGGGGGAGACGGCGAGGTCAGAGACAGAGTGAGCGTGAGGGTAACCCATTTCGACACCGTTATCCTCAACTTCGCCAATGTCCTCAAAATTCTCGCCGCCGTCCGTGGAGAAGTACACATGTATACTTCCATTGTCAGTATCCACATCCAGGGCGACAGCCACGAAGTCTTCATCCACCCAGTCGGTGGCGACGTGCAGCAAACGGTCTATGTACTCGTCTGTGTCCAGCACATCTTCCAACGCGCTGGTGATGTCGTCCCAGGTGGCGCCATAATCGTCGGACTTCAACAGGTAGTACTCACCATCCAGCATAGAAGAGTTACAACTGCTAGTGTTAAACGCAGAATACACGACAGCGTAAGCTACCTCTCCGCCCTCAGCCAACGCATAATCGACGATCACGGAGTCGGGTGCCAGAACCCAGCCGTCGGTGGTCGGGGTAGAGACCCTGTCCCACTCGCTGAGACCGGGATTGGCACTCACCTTCAGGGCGGGTGCCGCCATAATCATCAAGCTAATGGCCAGTGCCGCGGCGATGAGTATATACATCGCCTTCACTGGCCATGCTCTTTCCTTAGTCATTATCTATTTCCTCCTTTGTAGGTATCCAACTTATTATCACTCTCGCCCGAGGTCGACTCCTCCGGGCTCGAGCCATTGGAAACATTTTTCAGTAAACCTGGTTTTAAGCCTGCCTCATTTCAGGCTGCCCATTTTGTGCTCCCGCGCGAGGCTAAAGCCTCGCACTACCTTTAGCACTGTATTTCTGCCCGGGCCAGGCATTGTTTTGTTCCCCCTGGCGAATCCTTTGAGATTGCTTCGTCGCCTTCGGCTCCTCGCAATGACACGAGAGAGAAGGCTAATCGCAATGGCGATTCGCTTTGGGACTTTGCCATAAGCATCACCTCCTTTCTATTTCTATTAATGTTTATTAATGTCATCCTGTTCCGTTGATTCTTGTAGTACGAACCTTCAGGTTCGTGCACACTGACACGAGGCTAAAGCCCCGCACTAGATTACCTCCGGTTCAGAATGGCAGGCAAATGTCATCCGTCACTATTCAGTTGTTAACGTTCCGCTCTATGCTCAGTTCTACGCAAACAGCAGTTGCCCCCTTTTAGGGGTTTCCAATACTTTAAAACTATTATGTCTATTTTGTCAATAGGTAAATCCGCCTAACTGCCAAAATAGCTTGGATTTATTATAGCAACCACGTTTCATTTGTCAATATACCTGATATGGCGAGGCATCATGTGGCGTGCATGGGCCACGCCGGTTAACAATGACAAATGCCAAAGCCCAAATGCCGAACAATAAACAAATTCAAGAATCAAGATGACAAACCAAAGTGAAAAGAATCTAGAAAGAGGCAGGTCGAACCCGTAGTTGCCCGATTTGTCAGGCGTGCACAGTGGCTTTCGATCCTGTCATTGCGAGGCTGACTGCATCAGCCGAAGCAATCTCGTGGGGTTGTGGAGGACGGAGATTGCCGCGCGGAGTTTACCCTGAGCCCGGACAGATTCTTCGCTTCGCTCAGAATGACAGAAGGCGAAGGGCTCGCAATGACATAGGGTAGTGCTGGGCGAGGGGGCAACGGACCGTCCGCTTCCCGCTGGTGGGAGAGGATTAAGAGCGGCTGCTGGGCCTGCGGAATGGTGAAGGTGATGTTCTTCCCCTTCACTTCCTTCGGGTTCAGGAGGACAAAACCTCCTTGCTCTTCTAGAACAAACGTGCTAATTTATTCACTATCATGGAAACTGAACTGCTCTGGGACTTGCTGCCCGACGAATTCCCTTACGAGGACAAGGGTTGTGAGCTCTTTCCCTCCTGTCTTAGCTGTCCTTTCCCCGATTGTCTTAAGGAACAGCCCTGGGGGAAGGAGAGGTTCTTGAAGCGCAGGCGAGCCCAGAGGATGCTGGAGTTGAAGCAGGAAGGCACGAGCGTTAAGGAGATTGGCCGCATATTTGAAGTGAGCCCGAGGACGGTTCAGAGGTGGCTGAAGGCAGTCGCAGTTTAATGACAAATGACAAAGCCCGAATGCCAAGATAATGACAAATAAGAAAGCTCAAATGACAAAAGAGAGAGGCTTTGGCATTTAGGCATTTGGATTTCAATTGTCATTTGGAATTTGCTCAGCATTTGGAGTTGAGAGATGAATGATCCTTCACTCCGTTCGAGGACAAGCTTCACCCCGTCCCAGCTAAACCGCATGGATACCACCCGCCTGGCCACCTACCGCTCCAATTTGGATTTCTACAACGGCAGCCAGTGGCAGCAGACATCACGCAACCGCCAGCTCGTGTTCAACTACGCCAAGGTCACCATAGACAAGGTCACCAGCTTCCTTACGCAGGGCCTGGGCGTTGCCTGCTACCCGCTGAAACCCGACAGCTCCCAGCTGGCCGCCGTTAAGAGCGCAGAGGCGGTCCTCCGCCAGGTCTACGACCAGAACAACTTGCAGCAGCTCGATTACGAGACGGAGATCGACGCAGCCGTCCTGGGGGACGCCTGCTATAAGGTGATATGGGATACCGACGACAAGCAGGTCCGGGTCACCGCCCCCGACGTCTCCGGGATCTTCGCCTGGTGGCTGGGAGACGATACCTCCCGGATCTGGCGAGTAGCCTCCCGCTATGCACTCACCAAGGACGAAGTAGAGATGCTCTACGGTGATGTCATTGCGAGTCCTTCGCCTTCTGTCATTCTGAGCCCTTCGCCTCCTGTCATCCTGACCCTGAACGAAGTGAAGGGGAAGGATCTTGTATTGCTCAGGACAGGCTCCGCGAAGAATCTGTCAGGGCTCAGGGTAAACTCCGCGTGGCAATCTCAGGGGATTGCCACGTCACCCCGATTCAGCGGGGCTTCTCGCAATGACAGAGTCGTGGTAACCGAGCTCTGGACCGCTAAGGACTTCTCCCTCTACCTGGACAGCGACCTCATAGAGTCCAAGCCCAACCCCTACGGATTCATTCCCTTTGTCATCTTCCCCAACGTCAAGAAGCCCAAGCAGTTCTGGGGAGAGTCCGACATCCCCATCCTGGTCCAGCCGCAGAGGGAGCTCAACCGTGCCCTCTCTCAGCTGTCCCGGATCCTGGAGCTCTCCGGAAACCCCATCGCCGTCCTGGAGAACGTGGCCTCCGCGGAGGACATCAAGGTCCAGCCCGGCGCCCTGTGGACGATACCCGAGGACGCCAAGGCTTATCTCCTGGACTTGCTGCAGGGAGGCGGAGTCAGATTGCACATCGACTACATCAATACCCTGTACCGGTCCTTGCACGATATCTCAGAAATGCCCAGGGCAGCCTGGGGAGGCATAGAGAGAGACCTCTCAGGCACCGCCCTTAGAATAGAGCTCAGCTCCCTTATCCAGAAGGTGCTACGAAAGCGCACCATCCGGAGCAATGCCTATCACCAGCGCAACGACATGATCCTGAAGCTCGCCGAGAAGTACACCGGCCAGAGCTTCGAAGGAATCAGCCACAGAGTCCTTTGGGGCCCCGTCTTGCCCCAGGACTACACCGCACAAGCTCAGACCGAACAGGTCCTGGTCCAGACGGGAGTACACAGCCGAAGGACCGCCATGGACGAGATCGGGATCCAGGACCCCGACCAGGAGTTCGCCCGCTGGCTCGACGAAAGACACAAGATCCTGGAAATGAATAGGGAGTTCAGGGCACAGTCCACACGTGGCGGAGCGAGAGAGAGAGCGATAGCCCCGGAGATGGAAGTGCCTGAGTAATGTCATTGCGAGGAACGTAGTGACGAAGCAAACTCAAAAGGAGTGTTTATGCCACCAGAAGAAAAGAAAGATGATCAAACCCAACAAACTCAAGAAACTCAAGGAACTCAAGAAACTCAACAAACTCTTGAGGCCATGCGGGCCGAGCTAGACGAAGAAAGGAAAGTCAGAGCCGCCTTCGAGACAGCCCTGGCCGACAAGGACAAGCGGATCACCGAGCTGCAAGCCGAAGGCGCAGCATTGCGAGCGGAGCAAAGCAATCTCGTGACCCAGGCGGCCGAGCTCACCCAGGTCAAGGAAGCTCACACCAAGGCCGTCACCAAATGCCTGGACATGGCCCGGGCCCTCAACCCAACCATTCCGGGCGACGTCATCACCGGCACGACCATAGACGAGATCGATGCCTCGGTAGCCAAGGCCAAGAGCATCGCCGAGTCCGTAAAAAAAGTCCTCGAGGCCCAGGCCAAATAGGGCAGGGTCCCGGCCGGAGCTCCCACCAGGGGCGAGATATCCCTCGAGGGCTTATCCCCCAGGGAGAAGATCGCCGCTGGAATACATCAAAAAGGAGGAACTAGCTAACCATGTCGCTACTATTAGCAGAAGCATCTAAGCTCTCGACTGATATCCTGTTGAAGGGCATCATAGAGACCATCGTCAAGGAGAGCCCCCTCTTGCAGAAGCTCCCCTTCATTCAGATTGTCGGTAACAGTCTGAAATACAACAGGGAGAAAACGCTCCCTACCGCCGCCTGGTACGCACCGGTCACCGGCACCTGGACAGCCAGCCCGCCCACGTTCGAGCAGTGCATCGCCTCCCTGTCCGTCCTGGGAGTGGACGCCGACGTCGACAACTTCTTGAAGTCCACCAGGAGTAACGTCCAGGACCTGGAGGCTGCCTGCATAGAGCTGGCCGCTAAGGCCGTCAGGAACGAGTTCGAGAACGTTTTCCTCAACGGCACAGGCACAAGCGAGCAGCCCACAGGCCTACACCTCACCATGAAGGGCACCGCCTGGGTGGCCGACACCGCAACCGCCCTCGGAGATGTCGTCGTCCCCACCGCCGGCAAGGAGAACGGCTGGCGCTATGAGGCCACCGCAGTGGCCGGCGACACAAAGACGCACGCCACCACCGAGCCCACCTGGCCCATCGTGGAGGGCGCCACCGTCGTGGACGACGCGGTCACCTGGACAACCCGATTCGGCAGTCACCTGGGCATGGCCGTCAACGGCGCCACCCTCACCCTGGATAAGCTCGATGCGCTAGTTGACCTGGTCCGGGGCGCCAAGCCCGACATGCTCCTGATGAGCCGCCGGTCCAGAAGGAAGATCGTCAACCTTTGCCGGGTCACTGGCCAGAACCTCCTGATCGGAGAAGGCCGGGCCGGCGAGATGGTTGAGTACTACAACGGCATAGCAGTAGGCATCTCAGACTGGGTCAAGGATAACTACACCGTAGGGACCTCAGCCGACTGCTCCGCCATCTTCGCCTTCCAGATGGGAGAGGGCGCAGTCTGCGGCCTCACCAGCCCGGAGATGCTGCAGATCGAGCGTCTTGGCTCCCTGGAGACCAAGGACGCTTCACGTACCCGAATTAAGTGGTACGTCAGCCTGGCCAACTTCTCCTATGTGAAGTGCGCCATGCTCACGGGGGTGAGAAACTAAAACGAGTCCATGGAGTTGCTTGAGTTCCTAGAGTTGAGACACGACAGACCCAATGGGCTCAAAGAGCTCAAGCAACTCAACAAACTCAAGGAACCCAGATGAACCTAACAGAAATGACAGCCAGGGCCCGGGAGGACCTGAAGGACACCGACAGCCAGAACTATATCTGGCTCGACGGAGAAATCCAGTCGGCCATTCTCCGGGTCGTAGACGAGTACTCAATCCATGCCCCAATGCAGCACCAGGACGATATCGCCACCACCGACGGCACCACCGAGATCGACATAACCTCCCTGGAAAGCCTGCTTCAGGTCGAGTCAGTGGAGTTCCCCCTGGGCCAGAACCCCAGGCACATGCAGCGCATAGAGTACTGGGCCGGCGCCCTCTACATGCAGGACGCAGGCGACGGCACGGACGCCCGGGTGAGATGGCTTGCCAAGCACACCGTCGACCCCGAGGAAACCACCATCCCTGCGGAGCACGACGAGATTATAGTCCTCGGTGCCACAGGCTACTTAGCCATGTCAGCCTCGGCCTACACAGTAGACCGAGCCACTATAGCCGGGCACTGGGGCACTATCAGCTACAAGGAGTGGGGCATAGAACGGCTGAAAAGGTACGACCAGAAGCTCCGCAGAGTCGGCCAGGGCAGGCGCGTCACCAGGAGGCAGCTCTATACCGAGGAGTAGAAAGAGGACAACATGAGGAGAATTATGAGCAAAGTGAAGGAAGCACTCGACAGCGAGAAAACCAAAGAGGGCCTACCCAAGGAGGCCTTCGCCATCGTCGAAGACCCCGACAAGCCCGAGACCTGGAAGCTACCCCATCACACGAAGGCCATTCTCAGGGCCAGAGGGCGCCTCGATATCGAAAAGACTGTGGACTGGGACAGGATGCCCGCCGCAGTGGCCGCCCTCAGCAGGGGCGGATATCGGGGGGAGAGAGTCCAGGCCGACGCCGAGGACATGATCAAGGCCGCCCGACACCTGGCCAACCATTATGCGGCAGCCAACAAGCCGGTCCCCGACACTTTGGGCGCCATCACCTGAGAAAGGCAGGCCCAACGAGGGCCGGGCGAGTAAAGAGTCGCCCAAGGGGAATGAGGGGCTCCCTTGAGCCTCCCAGGCCCATACTGTAAGGAGTAAACATGGCACAGAACGAAAAGCCCAGGGCGCCCGAGCTCGCCACCGTCTTTACGGAGATGTTCCGGGCCGTAGTCAGGCCAGCCATCACGATCATCTTCGCCGTCGTCATCGCTCAGCTCGTCATAGAAGCCCGACCGGTGCCCGAGTGGTTCCTGGGCGTGGCCATCCCCATCATCACCTGGTGGTTTGCCGAAAGGACGGTCACGCACATAAAGGGGAAGAATGGCGGCTAACCAGGGCAGAGGATTCCTGAAAGGCATTCGCCCGTCAGTCTTTCTCGATTGCTACCAGGAGTGGCACGCCCTGGTCGAGGGATTCTGTGAGGTACTCTGCCCCTGGCCAGCTAAGCACCAGCTCACCGGCCAGCTCCTCGACGACCTCAAAGCCGACCACCACTACTACATGACGGGTCGGGCCCTGGGGATCCTGGGCTGGCTCACTATAGGTTGTGTCATCAAAGTGGTGCTCTTCTGATGCAAACTGATGCACTCAACAAACTCAACGAACTAACGAAGGAGGCTAACAGTGGCTGAATTCTCAGACTACATGGAGAACGGAATCATAAACCAGATGAGGAACGTGGCCGGCGTCCAGGTGGCCGGCTATGTGGCCCTCTTCACCGCCGTCACCGGCCTGGAGGCCGACAGCGGCTGGGTCGGCACGGAAGTCACCGGAGGCGCCTATGCCAGGCAACTCGCCGGCCTATCGGCCGCCTCTGGTGGGGCCAGCAGTAACGGCGCCGACATCACATTCCCGCAGGCGACGGCGGACTGGGGCCTGATAACCCACGCCGCCCTTATGGATGCCGTTAGCGGCGGTCACGTTCTGATGTGGACCCAGCTCGACGCCAGCAAGCAGATCAACAACGGAGACACCTTTAAGTTCAACCAGTATGATCTGGACGTAACGATAGACTAGACGCGGAGACGCCATGGCCTTTACAGCGAGAACGGAAGAGTACTTCAACGCCTCGTCGTTAAGCTCTCCCTACGATGCGGCCGTCAATAAGCCAGCATCGACCGCCCAGGGCGATATCCTCTTCGCCCTTGTATGCTGGTACACCGCCGGCGCCACCATCGACTCAGTCCCCACCGGCTGGACCTTCCTGGGTGACTACACAGCCAACGCCGACAAGTACGCCCTCTACTACAAGATAGCCGGCGCCAGCGAGCCAACATCCTACACCTGGAGCATGAGCGCATCCGTCAAGCTCAGGATAGTATGCTCATGCTACACCAGCGGCGACTTCAACGCTTCATCCCCCATAGACGTCGTCTCCAATACATCCTACCGCACCAGCGACGCCATCGTCCGGGCCGCCGCCATGAGCGTGGCCAACGCCAACTCCCCCCTTGTGTGCTTCGCATCGGTCTACTCGACGAGCTCCAAGTCATTCACAAAGCCGACCAGCCCCGGCACCTGGACAGAGGACGAAGACACCTGGAGCACAATCCCCGACATCGGCAACGAAGTGTGCTCTCAGATATGGTCAGGCTCAGGGTCCACGGGAGCCATCGACGCCACCTGTAGCGCCAGCCTCACCGCCAAGCACGCCTTCGCAGTGGCCCTAAAGCCAGCCGTCGTCATCAAGTACGGCACAGCCACCCTGGCAGGGACAGGCGCCCTGGCAGCCATCGGCCGTGCCACTAAGAAAGGCTATGCCACCCTATCAGGAACAGGAACCCTGGCCGCTAAGGGCGCCTACCTACGAAAAGCGGCAGCCACCCTATCAGGCACCGGCACCCTGGCGGCAGCCGCTCGGTCCATCCTGGCGGGCAAGGCCACCATGGCCGGCACAGGCAGCCTGGCAGCTATCGGCACCAAGCTCGGCGGCGAGGTCAAGACAGCCTCAGCCACTTTCTCAGGCACAGGCAGCCTGGCAGCTATAGGCCAGGCCTACCCTATCACTCCCACCCTGCTGGCAGCTCAGAGAAGCCCGCACCGCCAGCCCCACGTAGAGGCCAAGCTCTATGACTACGAGCAGGGAATCAAGCGCCTCACCTGGACGAGGCTTTACGACGGGTCAGAGCCTGACAACCATCACGGCATCGCCATCGATGGCCAGGGATCCATGCACCGCATCCGCGCGGCAACAGGGAGCAAGCTTTACTATCAGAAAGTGGCCAACCCCGGGCCCAGCTCCGATTATTCGTCCTGGACGGAGGTCGCAGCGGACTGCGCCGGTCCCTGCGCCATAGCCGCCTATGGTACTAAAGTTTACATATTCTACCGAAAGACGGACGACACCCTACGCAAGTACTACTCCCACAACTATGGCCAGGACTGGACCAACGCCGAGCTCATAGCCATTGCCGGCGTCCTCTCTATGGCCGCTTGCTGGAAGGGAGCCACCGACATCGTCGTCTGCTTCGCCGCTACCCAGTTCAAGGTCAGTGCCGTCGTCCTGGACACGTCCGACCAGGCCACCGCCGAGCACTACTACAACCACGGCCTCGACACCACCTACGGCATCGGGGCCACCTACCAGGGGGGAGACTTCCCCATCGTCCTGGCCGGCAAAGACACGGACGGCGGAACAGCAATCGTGAGCTACGCTCTCTATGCCACCAAGCTCTCCACCACTTACAACTTCAGCGCCCTCCATGTTCTGCTAACCGCAGACGAGGACGTCGTCACCGCCTTCCGATACCCCGACTGCCACGTCCCGGACGGCGCCCAGGACTACGAGACCCTGCAGCTCACCGTTGTGGAAGACTATTCAGGAGTGACCGCCTATACCCGTCCACTCCTCGCTCACCTGGTCAAGGACACCAGCTGGTCCGACGCCACCATCACCGAGCCCCGGTTCTTCATCCCCATCCCCGCGGCCTTCGGCCTCCGGATGGCCAGCACCGCCGCCTATTGGTGGTTCTCGACACCCGACGGAGTCTGGAGAGCACCCCGCCCAGCCGCCGATCCCCTGGACCTGACCCCCTACATCCAGGAGCTCCACCAAGTCATCGGTCACCACAAGCCAGGCTTCCTGGTCCTGCAGCTCGACAACTCGAAGGGATACTTCGCTTCCCCGGGAGAGGGGGATCTCGCTTCGCTTCGCTTCCGCGCGGAAGTTCAGCTACGCCTCGGCTACAAGACCACATCGGGCCCCGAGGCCCTCGACAACCTCACTTACTGGATAGATTCCTGGCAATACACGTCAGAGCCCAACCGCTCAGCTCTCACCCTGCGCTGTGTCGACCTCTGGGGCCTCGCCTCCCGGTGGGCGGCCCGATACTCCCTCCGCTGGAATTACACGACGTTCGAGCCCTGCCGGGTGTGGGCGATCCTCTACCAGCTACTCGGGAGGCTCGGCATACGCCTCTGGAACAACCCCGACTCCCCTAAAAGCGACACCATAGATGACTACTACCCCAAGTTCCTATCCAGGGGGGGCACCATGGCCGACACCCAGCTCAGGCGCCTGCTAAGCTTCGTCACCGACGGCCTCGTGCCCAGGCGCGCACTCTGCTTCGCCAAAGACCTGTTGGCCAATGAGTCATCGTCCTACGAGTACGATAACCAGCCAGGCTCTCACCCCCTCTACGCCGGCGCCTACGCCGCTAAGCTCACCACTACCCACACCCAGGTCAGCGGAGACACCCAGGACGAACCCCCCGTCCACGTCCGGGAGGCAGCCTTTGACTGGGATTTACTATCCCTGGGCATAGACAACCTCCGCATGCAGTACGACGCCAACCTGGAGGAGACCGACCAGGCGGCCAGGAGGGCCGACGCCTTACTCAGACATGAGACTCTAGAAGCTATGGGGGATCAAATCACCGTGCCGACCAACGTCGCCCAGGAGCTCCTCGACGTTATCACCGTCACCGACAAGCGCTGCGGGATCGACCATGAGAACTACAGAGTCCTGGCCATCCAGACAGACTACGATCGCCGCAAGGCCCAGTACGAGCAGCGGCTCACCCTGGGGGCCCCGTGAAAAAGGGGTCGACTCTATTTTCTCATTCTTCTAGACGTCGGGGTGCCGCTGTCCAAATCTCAAGCTAGTCTATGGAGTTGCACGGCATGGCAAACCCACGCAAGTAGAAAAAATAGAGTTGGCCCCATTTCTAGCCAACTAATGCTTGCTTCAAAGCATTGAGTCTGGGGGCAAGAGACTCAACTAACCCCTGTCGAGCTAGCTGCCATTGTGGGTTATCTTCGATATTGATAGCTTCTATTGCCGTTCCTGAGATCCTCAACTGGTGCAGGGCTTCCCTGTGGTGGCTCTCCAGTTCCTGCCTTATCTTTTGTTCTGCCAATTCATATTCTTCAACAAGCTGGCTCATTTCCTCTGCCCTGGGCCGCAATTCAGGCTTTAGGCTGGTTATCGCCTCGATTACCCTTTTCACACTATTTATGACCCGGGTATCTGCAAATTCGATAGCCTCTATCAGGTGCTCGATTATGGCCTGCTTTATTATCTCTCTCCCCTTTTCTTCGTGTTTGCTCAGCTCCGCAGTCACAGCCAATCTTTGAGAACTGTCGATCCACTTCTGTGCCAGCACCTGACCCACCTGGCGATACCTTTGTCTTTCTTGCTGTTCCTTTTCGTCGGCTGACAGCTTGCCCAATCTATTTGCTCTCTCTTGAGCAACTTCCCAGGCACTCTTTAGCTCACTCATCTGAGTCCCTTTCGTTACGTCGTTGCGAGCCCCGACTTGTCGAGGCGACGCAACCTCAGGTCTCTATTCTTCAAGATTGCTTCAGCACTGCCGTGCTTCGCGATGACGAGTCACGATAATTAGCACTGGCAGTGCATTTTAGCCTATAATGTTAAAGAGGTTCAAGCTATGATTTATCATAAGTCTGTGAAGTTGGCGGAGTATTTCTATTATTATGTGTGGCAAGGCAGGGGCAATAACTGCAATGCCGTTCTATGGTCCTCGGTCTTAAGGGGAGAGCATCCGCACGTATTGGTGGATCCCGGGCACGTCAGGAATGAGCTCGGGGAGCCTTGTTTTGATTCTCTGAGTGAGGCTATGAAAAAGGATGGTTTCAAAATTGAGGATATTGGTCTGGTGATCGGCACCCATAGCCATCCCGACCATATTGAAGCCACCGATCTGGTGGTGAAGAAAAGCGGTGCCTTGTTTACTTTGTCGCGTGAGGAGGA